>Ga0099826_10002586_pt1 | contig 11789 bp, 10 predicted proteins | sample Mtrugardesep15_FD_76830 | JGI IMG/M metagenome (GOLD analysis project Ga0099826, IMG submission 76830) | Root nodule microbial communities of legume samples collected from California, USA - M. trunc garden sep15 | ecosystem: Host-associated > Plants > Roots > Nodule | place: USA: California...
ATATATATATATATATATATATATATATATATATATATATATATATATATATATATATATATATATATATATATATATATAGGGATCTCATCAAAATCCCAACCCTATTTAAAATGTTCGATTTAATCAATAATTTCAACTTCTAGGGGTATAAATTCCTTGGCTGACTGTTCCCGTTGAATGTTGATCATGTTCACTTCTATTCTAGAGAATCCTTCTTCCATATTCAATATATTTAGAATTCTACCCGATCGGTATTCACTTTTGACACCTTGCTAATTCAAGTTGATTTTTATGATAAAATACTCCCAATATTCTTTCTCCCATTTACCATAGACATTATTTGTTAATACTAAGGGCATGTTTGCTTCATAAGTCATATTGACGAGAAATTTTGAAATCAGACTTTTTTCTACTCATTAGATTAGGAATATGACACTTGACACTTTCATATTGAGTGTGCTAAAACTTTCCAAAGATACATATGGACAGTGTTAATTTCTTCTACTTCTGGTAATCTACGTATCGACGACATAAATTTCTAATATAAAGGATATGCAATATCAATAATATAAATTTGTTTTCTATATAATCAGGGTCGGTGGACCTAGAAAACTATCAAAGGAGTACAGTTGTGTTGAACATTCCGTTGTGGTGGACGTTGATCCTCTGTGGTGGTCTTCACGACGAAGAAGAAAAGTGCATGCATGTACGTTAGTACTTCAACGCTCAAATCAATATGAGAATGAGATGGATGTGTGTAGAAAGTGGTAAAAGTGAATCGTATTTCGGGGGTGATGCTATGTCCCCCTAAAATAGGCGTTGTAGGAGAATAACTACCTACATAAAATGTAGCGCCTCTATAGGAGACGGTTAGAAATCCCTTCGACGGCTCAGATGGCTCTAGGCGTGCTCCATTGTGGTGTTCCACAAGGAGCTTAATATGTGCCATCGTCGTACTTCAGCCATGTTTTGTTGGCTCTTAGTTGGTCCGAAACAAAATTAAATCCAAATTAATACATATGTACTGCATACAATTTTAATGGTGATGATCAAATTATTCACATAAAATGTACAAATATTATGTATAACTTAATAAGAAGATGTGTGTGTGTCACATAAAAAAATAAAATAAGATGTGTGTAGGATTGTATTATATAAGGAGAGGTCGACTTCAACTCCGGATTTCCCACTTACTCACCTTAAGAGGTAAATTTTTAGCTACTAAGCCACATGATGGGAAAAAAATATGTGTGTTTAAAATATGTGTGTTGGGGGATAGGAGTGTACAAAACCCAACTTTGTCTTACAAACCGTCTCGACCTGAACGTAATGAGTCGGGTTTGACTTGGTCAAAAGATAAAAAGAGACAAAATAAGAGAAATTACCCACTACAAAAGAGTTGAAAGAATATCTAAAATTGACGTTGAGTTCAATCGTAAAGTGGAATTTGATCTCAATTGAAAATGAATTATTTGAGTTTTTCTTTTCATCTCTAGATGACTTGGTACAATCTAGTAAGTTGGTGCGTAGAATATCAAAATTTGAATCATGTGTTTGTCTAAATGGGTTCCAGACTTTTGTGTTGGTGTCAAGAAACAAACAAATGATCAAGTATGGATATGTCTTACCAATCTTCCGTGAGATATTTGAGACCTAAAATATTATTTGAGATTGCTTGTGGGGTGGTATTGGAATGTCTATCTCTTTCTTTATATGATATAACTAGAAACGGAATGTTAGGTGAATTTGCAAGAATTCGTGTAGATATTGATCTATTGAAAAGGCTACGTACGGTTATGTTTTAGTTGAGAGGAAAAATTATGCTTTTCATGTTTATAGTTTATGAAAAAATAGCTCATGATTTTGAAACCACCATCAAACCATTAGGCACGATGTTTCTAATTGTTCTTAAAAGTTCAAAGACTATATCACTTCTTTTTTTTTTTTTTTACAAGAAAATAACACTTCTAATCACAGGTCCCGAAGAAGTAGTCTTATAGTATGAATAAGGACTCCTACAAATATATTGTGTAAGGGGTCTTGGGTTCGAGTCATTCAACTAATATTTCTTCTTCTCTTTACAAACTAACTACTGGCATTTTTATTTATAAAAAAAATTTATAATCACAATATTTAACGTAATCATATTCTTTAAAACAATTGTATTCCAAAAGGAATAAAATGACAACTTGACAGAAAGAATCTATAGAATGTTACGTTTTAAGAATATGGTAAGATTAAATGGACCCGTTTTCGATGTTTAGTTAGTTGAGGGAAATGGGAATAAACTATCATTCACAATAGGTATAGGGATTCTATGATGAAAGTTATGGAATTTCTCCTGCATCTAACTAAGGTCCGTTTGTTAAAAGATTAGAATAAAATTGGCTAAATTACAATAGGGTTTTTTAAGTTTGAGGTTTGTAATAGATTGGTTTTTAAGTTATTTTGATCACACATAAATCATTTAAGTTTTAAGTTTCTAATATATTGGTCATTTAAGTTATTTTGGTCTCAAATAAGTCATTTAAGTTTGTAAACGTTTTCACTTTAGTCCTTCTATAAACAAATGATGACGTGGTAGAATGACTAAATCAAAAATGTTTACAAACTTAAAGGACTTATTTGTAACCAAAATAACTTAAAGGATCAATTTGTTACAAACCTCAAACTTAAATAATTCCCAATGTAATTTACCCAATAAAAAATTTGTATTATTTTTAGAGATGTTTATGTGAAGTAGAAGTTATTTTTATTTATTTATTTGGAACGGTGAAAAATCACCCTTTGGTTTTCGCTTCCATGTAACACACAATATTTTATGGTAGAAACTACTAAAATAGTATCTCAATTCAAAAAAAATAAAATAAAATGATTCTCGTAGTTCAAGTTGTAAGTTCCACCACAAAGCTTGTTAAATGAAGAGTTGTAGTTTATGTTGCAAGTTCGACATCAAAGCTAAAATTTTTATTGGTAATATATGTAATTTAACTTATTTTTCTCTTCATATTTCTATTAATTTGATGCTAGTAATTATGTGTGTGGTTACCGTTTGCAAAACTATAAATGTAATTTAGATTTGTGGTAGAATTATTTGTAAATAATATCTATATTAAATATTATTTTCAACATATATTAGTAGTTAAAGTAATTTAAGAAAAACAAGGTCTTGCACTAATGGAGTTAAATTTGGTCGATGAAGTTAGACTCTGACAATATAAAGAACTAAAATTAGAGAGATATTCACATTTATGTTTGACTCACCTCGAATAAAATTACTTCCAATTGAAAAATAAAAAGTAACAATCTTATAGTCGAAATTCAATTGTGGGTCACATTATTTTATAGGATAGTCTTTAAAGATATTCTAGTTCATATAAAACTATTTTGACTAACAATTGAAAATTTTGAAGACCATATTAAAATCATTCATTACTTGGTGATAAAATAAACTTCAGTGTTTATTCTCAAGACTATTTTAAGCTTTTAAATGAAATATTAAAATCTTACAATAAAATGAGTGAAAATAGTCTATCATTTTGACTTAGTAGAAAATAAAGAAAGGAAAAAGAGGGTATGCTGTCAGAGCGTAGAGATTTAAGAGAGAAAATGGAGTGAGATCAAGCTTGAGAAAATTTGAAAGAGAGCGAGCATTGCATGATTTCTTTTGTGGGACACAAGGATACTTTTCATATTTTTCATAAACCATAACTATTTTTCTTAGATATTCACTTTTTATATTGTTTTTTTAATTTAGTTTCGCGCCTGCATATGGGTTTGTTAGATTGCGCATGTGTTTAGTGGTTTTTTTTATAGAGTAAATTAAGGATGGTCTACTTAGTCAAGTTTATAACTACTACGATTTCCACTCGTGCAACGCACGGACGAAAGAAGATTTATTGTGGCGTTAACAAAATATTACTCTGAACGTACCACCAAAATGAAAACATATAATCCACTTCTTAGACAAATAAGATGTTGTTGTCATCGTCAAAATAAATATGTCGTCATTTGACATATAGTTCAATTTAATTTAAAGCAATTACATAACTCTGACCAATAATGATTAAATGACTACATAATTTAAAGTATTAAGAATATAGATACATATAGACTACATTTTTTTTGGGAATATGTTTAGGTTTTACTAAACAGAAACATAAACCAAATATACATAGCCTCTCATGTTTTGGAATTTTTTTTCCACTTTAAAAGAAAAATCTCATCCCAATCAATCAATTTAATTCATTGTTAAATATCTCAAGATACATGACAATGGTGTAATCACAAAGTAGCCTTGTCTATTCTAAAGAAATTTCTAAAGAACACATAGTATTAAGAAGTGCAAGAGGGTTACATTTACATCACCAATAGAGAGACACTACATATGTAAATCTAAATTAAGATAGCAGCGGCATAGATTGATTTTCAAACAATAAAGCACATTAAATTTGGTCCTTCGCAGATATACTTTCATAGAAAAACTCTCTCCATGCATGCACGTAACTCCACTTGTACATTACCTAATATACCAAGTCTTCTTACCCAAGATTCAACATAGAGCCTTCCTAGTAGATCCTATTCCTGCTAAACACTTCAAAGTTAAGGGTGAAATGGTAGTGAAAAGAAGGAACGTTTGGTTGGGAGCGAACAATTTTTTATGGGAGAAGAGCAATTTTCTTCACTTTGATATGGATTATAAAGATGTTGTTCAAACTTCACTCGATGTTGTGAAACACCAGTAATTTACCTATATAACCTTATCAGTAGTTAACTGTCGATGAATTTTTAATCGACGGCAGTTAACTACTGATAGTCATTTATGTCTTTTTCTCGTGTTTTTCAGCCAAATCTAAAGTGTCAACAACAATTCTTTATGGATTATAGGCTTTAGTAGTCCAATGAATACAAAGTCAAAGCCCGACCCAATACTAAGTCTGATATTCTATCATCTATTGGAAGCCATGGGTCATGGAATATTTAGTTCTTACTCCTTAATTTGTACTCTACCCCATTTTGTTTTTAAAATTCTTATTTTTTCCCTTTTCGTTTAAAAAAAACAAATTTTTTTGTTTGAAAAATTCTAAAATCCATAACCATTAATTCTGCTAATGCCCATCTAGATTGTTTCCTACTTAATTTTCTCTTGAAATTAACTGATCATTGATTTCTTTTTTGGATAATACTTTTTTTTTATATATAATTTTTTGGAATGATTGATTGTAATAATGTTATAATATATATCTATGTGAGCTTAGCTCAATTAGTAAGGACAATGTATAATATATGTAAGGTTTGAGGTTCAAAATCCGACCACCACAAAAAATAATATGGGAAAATTCTAAAATATACAACAGAAACACCAACAAAAGCAACGAAATGCACTAATTTAAAGTTGTTATTACACTTCTGTCCTTCCTTTATTTCCTATTTTCCCACACCACCCTTGTATGGTAAGTGTAAACAAACTGTCGTCAAATTTCGTCGGTTGCAGTTCATACCGCATAGCATGGCTCAATAATATATATGTCCGTGTATTTTCAGAAGCGAAACGAAAGCACCAGAGTTAACTGTTTTCATAAGATTTATCCTGCCAGTATCCAAAGTTTCAGCAATCGAAAATTAATAATGCTCAATAATCAATGGCATTATGAAAGCACTAGATTGTTTTGTCGACCCGTGTGTCGCACGGGTTTATTGTTAAGAGATTGACATACGAATAATAAAATGCAATATATAATTGGTAACGATGAAAAAAAGAACAGTCTCAAAAAACATGACATTACACGACACAATCTGAATCCTTAGATAATAAACTAAGAAATTGCGACAAAACTAAATAGGAAGACTGTCAAAATTGGTCTAAACATTTCAAACTTAACACAAAAAACGCAAAAAGGATATTCAATTCTCAAAAAATATGAATATCGATAAAATGCATGTTAAATTAGAATACCAGTTAAGCAGTGGTATGAGAGGAAGGTTGTAAGGTTACGTCCTTCCATTTGCGAATATCAAAATATATGATTCTTCTGCTGTCTGTGTAATTTACTATGGTTTAGGTGTTTTTTATAGAGAAACACGGTTTAGGGTTTGCTATAGATAGCCGAGTTTGCATGGAAATTAAGGTATTATGTTTGTAAATGTATTAAATAAGTGTATAACAACTTGTCAAAAAAAAAATTCTACAAAAACAATAGATATACAAACGATGACACAATAGGATATGAATGAAAAGCTCATATGTGGGAAGAAATATTAGAGATTGCTGCATTTTATTAGATGGAATATGTTAGGTTAAATTACTGCTAACCTAATAAATAAGGATTATATTTTTTTTTTTTGTTTAAGTTGAAGAACTTATAAAGCAATATAGCTGATAGTCAGATAACATATGCAGATTCAGCACTGAGATTTTAACTTGAATTTTTCACGTACATGAAGATTAAATACTCAGATTCCACTCCACTTATCACAAAATCCACTTACATATTTTGATTTAAAAGTGTGTACCGAGTACCGACCATAATCTAATTAAGTTGTGACAGCCACATATATTTCCTCACGTTTAAACGTGTGTTGTGAGCATACTATAAATAGTTCAGGAGTGGGAATATATATATTTAGCATCTGGAAAAATGTTAAGCTAATGTAAGTCATAATCTATAAATAGTTCAGGAGTGGTTTATAATAAAAACATTTAATACGTTAATCTGGAAATTAAGGCATAATCTAAATCGCAAATCATGTCGTCTTTAGCTTCTGATTAGTACTTTTCCGTATATATATTCCCATTATTTTCTAGTTCTATCTCTATCTCTTCCTTACTGCTTTTAGTATATATTGCCTTATCAAACAATCATAGTAGGGCCGCCCAATATATTGCACTTTAATAATGTATGAAGTGATTTTAGTTTTGTTTTAAAATTTATACAGCGGATTTGTATGATATAAACGTTATTAAGCGGTGTACCATTTGTGTAATTTTAAATTTGGTGTAATTTGATATCTTCTGTCTTTAAAGTTAAATGACACATAAATTGGTGTATTAGCACTTGTCGAAGACCAAATATACTCTTTTTGTGAATCGGTATCATCTGCGTGTAATTGTAGAGATTAATCCTTTGAGGTAGATAGGATCGCAATAGGTGGCATGTTTTTGTGTGAATTTGTATCATATGCAACCGAGACTAATCCTTTAAGATTGGTAGGATCGCAATGGATGGCAAGTGATTTAACACGGTTGCATTCCCAAAACCGGATTTGAACCCAAAAACCTCTAGTTAACAACACCGAACACACTTAATTAATCTCAAGTGTCTATGCTACATATAAACAATTAAGAAGTTCCTTGACCTTTATCCAAGGAAGTATACTCTCAAGCCTAAGATATGACTTTGTTTCTTAATTTAAATTTGTCATGTTATCAAATACATCCATAAATATGGAATGCGGTATCATTCATGTTGAGTTGAAAAACATTTAGACCTGCCGGAGCTTTATGCCTACTCTGTAATTTGCATGCAATATATAATATATAACTGCTAAGTAGTGTTGCAAACCATATTATGGTGATAATATGTATGCAGTTAATTAGATTTCCGGATGTATGGACAAAAAAATGCCTTATGTACGAGCAAGAATCTTATCTTAAAGAAAATCTTGGATTCATTCATTATATTTACCTCCACATGTATGATTATGCAACTTGTTATGAATAGAAACACACGTGCAGAACAGAAACATCCTCGGGAATCCTCTAAAATTTTCTCTTAAGATCTTATTCTTTTACTATATGACATCTCATGCCAACAAATATGCAATCTTCACCACTATGAATCAACCTATATATAATCTTCAGCAACATTAATCAAAAATAATTATAGCTAATCATGGACATGATTACAAGGATGGTGAGTGATAAACCTGTGGTGATATTCAGCAAGAGCACATGTTGTTTGAGCCACTCCATCATGACATTGATACGAAGCTTTGGTGCAAACCCAATTGTTTATGAGCTTGATGAGATGACAAATGGGACACAGATTGAAAGAGCACTGATTCAACTAGGGTGCCAACCAAGTGTACCCGCTGTGTTTATTGGCCAACAATTCATTGGTGGCTCCAAAAGAATCATGACCCTTCATCTTCGGAATGAGTTAGTACCTATGCTCATGAATGCCGGAGCTATATGGATTTAATTTGAAGCAAATTAAAGTTAGCTGTTAGTTACTGATTTCTACATGCACTTATAGTTAAATGTCAAAGCTAGCTTATATATCTGGTTATAGATTATGTATGCATATGTCATGTGAATACTTATGCCATATAGTTTTGTAATAATATAATATGAAAAAATTAGGCGTTATTAATGGTTTGGTTACATATTAGAACTTTTATTAATTTATTCATTTCTTCCATTTCACAAAAAACACACCACCATATGTCCAAGTATTCACGTAGGTAACAAGGAGGTTCGATTTACTTACCATAAGTTTGATAAAGATATCATGTGTGTTGGTTGAGTGGTGGGAAAACCGTGAGTTTATAGACCTTTTACCGCAATATTTAGAAGCTGAATATGTACACTCTACCGCAATGTGATATTGGTATTTTTGTAAGGAAAATGCTGCAGCCAAAAATATTATCACGACATGACGTGTCCGTTTGCAATTTGCTTATTTCCATACAAGTCAAAGGTGTGATTTCAAAAAAGTTTAGGGCTAAAAATTTATTTAATGTGGAGGAAAAGCATAGTGTCATATTTTTCAGTGAAGATTAAAACTCAGACTCTTGAATTACGAGTCAAGCTGCCACCAATTACTCGTACCTATGGGATGTCGTAGAATGAATTTCATTAAGCGTATACCAGCTTTTTTTTTGTTATGCATACAATCCAAGTATATTAATGTGGCTTTTCCTACCCGACAGTAACCGACTCTCATCTTAATTTTCACCCTACACACAATTATTCTGTATTGCCAAATTGTCATGCATGGCCAAAAAAAAATCAAAAGAAAAGAAAGTTAATGTCTTGATTTGATGCTTGTGCACTCTTATGTCGCTATTGCACGTAGAAATGACAACAATATTATCAGGATTAAGTGACCCTTCGATTTATTTTAAAGTCGTTAAATAAAAGAATTGAAAAAATAAAGTAATAAATAGTTAAGGTTATAATAGAAAAAGTAACATTAATGTTGCATTAGTATTGTAAAGCGACATATAATTTATGACAAATTTTTTCTTTAAAACGACATTACAATTTAGGACGGAGGGAGTATTTATTAAGCCACATAATTTGGAACAAGAATTGCTTTTTCAAGCTGCAACCACGTGGACATTTTTTTTATTATACTATATGAATAATAATGTCTAGACATTATAATCCGATTGGCTGAAAATTTAAATCAAGATGATATATTTCCTCAGCCTCTAAATATAAGTCTTAGTTGTAAATTTCACGTATACTATTAAGAAAAGTATGTAGTGTAGTTAAAGTGTCAATTTTATCTATAAATATTAATTTTCTCAAAAAGAAATCTATAAATATTAATTTGACTTTTGTGCATAATGTATTCAATATTGACTATACAAATTAGTGATACTAATTAGGATTCTGACCATAAAAAATTGATAAGTACTTTTAGAAAGTTGAAAGGAGACTTATATTTAAGGATAATTTTTTGGGTTATGTTAACAAATGTTTTTATGATATTGTTTAAAAAACCACAAAAAAAAATCTTAAAAATATATGCTATTTAAGGATAACTTGTTAGCATTTTTCTAAAAAAAAATCCAATGTATGTTTATAATTAGAGACGGGTGGAGTAAATTGACCTCTCTAATGGAACTAAATAGCAAAGGAATCATGTCTTGCTTTATGTATTCTCATTCACAAATACTATCGGAAATAATGAATGACACTGAATGACGACATTGTTATATCTAATGCCATCCTATTATATGACTTCCTATTCTATGACATTGTTAACATCATTGCTATATCTAATGTCATCTTTTAGTTCTAATATTAACTAATTGAAAAATTAACGAGCACATAAGCTTTATAGACATATGAAGCCTTAAGTGATCAGACATATGTAAAATACATTTTGAGCTTTTAGTAGACTTTTTGTTTGTCTTAGCTTTTAGTAGACTTTTGTGTAAGATAGAAAAGATGCCTTGATAAGTTTCTTACGACACCGGTCATAAAATCGTGCCTAAAAACCATCACCAATGGGAGAACTTATTTTGATTGTTTGAGTTACTTGTTGTGGGCTCAAATTACCACATTGCATCTAAACAATCTCAATCAATTTTACTCTATTGGTGACTAAAATAAGCAACTCATATTAGACCCCACAAATTTGTAATTTTTTAATCCTCACATAATTTTGATTCAATTTAAATATTTATTCAATTATTTTTTAATCCTTATTTTATTTCCTATATTTTTTTAAAAAAAATTGAAAGAAATTATAAAAACCAACTCAATACTTTTAATTTTGGTATATGCAGCTCGTAATGTTGGCATACTTACTCTTTGTTTATTGCCTAAATATTCAACGAAACGGTGTCCATTGAAACATCGTCTAAGCATTTTTTTTCCTATGTAGGCCAAGTTTGGAACATCATCTAGCTTATGAGGGCTTTTTAATTTGAAATTTGTCATTCCCACTTCAGCATTTGTTATAAAACACTATAAAATTACACATTCATCCTCATCGGCAGTTAACTGTCGTTGAATTTATCTTAAAAAAAAAAATTACTTCAACATTTAGATGCTGCAGAACAAGGAACAGGATAAGTTTTTTTAACAATTTCAAAAGTGGAAACAACAATTGTTTTTTAATTAAGAGAAACATTTAATTAAGAGAGACAATTATTATAGGAGTACTTATTATGGAGAAGTTGGATGAGAAATTAAAAAAAAAAAGTTAGGGTAGTGTTAACTTGTACTCTTAGGACATAAGTTAAGAATCTAAAAATTGAATTAAATTATAAATTATGTCTTGAAAACATAAGATTTTAAATTTTTAAAATATTAAATACACAATTTCCAACAAAATGTTTCTATCTTTGGTTTCTTAACTTGTGTCTTGTGGGCACAAGTTAACATTTTTCAAAAAGTTAAAGTGAAGAAATTGATTTCAACTTTTTAAAGAATTTTTATTCACTGTACATTTTTTTTTAATTATCTTCTCCTATAATGCGGGGAAAATGGGAAGTGCCGTTCTCTTTTTTTATACGGTCATTTTTTATATTTTCACATCAATGATTTTAAATAAAATTTTGGTTGTGGCCGTGGTCGCCGTCATGAACCTTTATATTACGGTAAAATGTTGCAAAATGTGGCTGATACAGTCAAGATTACAATTGTGAACTTATGATGTCGTTGCAATTTAAAACATGAACAACAATATATAAAGGTTAAAATATGGGAAATGATAGATACAATGACAGAATGTATTAAAAAATTTTCAAGACAATGTATTTGCTAACACATTTCTTTAATTATACACTATTACCTCCCTTGATTTTCGTCAAATAACAAATTTAATTGGTTGAGACATTTTCTTGATAAATTCTTGATAGAAATGATTTTCACTATGCAATTCCCAAATCAAATGGACTTGAGATAAATATTTGCAAAATCAAATACAAAGCCAATCTTAACATAGCCAAGATGTTGGGTTGGATACAAGAGGTACCCATAAGTTACTCATGATTCATTATTATGTAAAAGCATAATATTGGTGGTTACTATCAAGCAATATCACAAA
>Ga0099826_10002587_pt1 | contig 11786 bp, 7 predicted proteins | sample Mtrugardesep15_FD_76830 | JGI IMG/M metagenome (GOLD analysis project Ga0099826, IMG submission 76830) | Root nodule microbial communities of legume samples collected from California, USA - M. trunc garden sep15 | ecosystem: Host-associated > Plants > Roots > Nodule | place: USA: California...
AATAAATAAGTTATCTGGATTCAGAGGGAGAGAAAAGAAGAAGAGATGAAAAAGAATGAGGATAGAGTGAAAACGGAAGGGAGGCAACAACATTAAACTAAGAAACATGATAAAAGGCATTTACGAGAAAATATTTTATTTTGGTTTTTTCTATTTTTAAAACTTAAATGATGTGTCTAATTGAGTGATTTTAATTGGTTGACCGTGTAAAATCATTTTACACTGTCAGTCTATCCTAATTAATCTCTTCCAAAAATATAAACTTTCAAAAAAATAGTCAACTATTTTTAAAGGATTTTCAATAATAAATCATGAGGATAAAAATACTTTGACTCAATTATCAAAAAGGCCATCAACAAATTGTTTTGAAAAGGAAGAAAATTATTAAAATAAATTAATAGATATAAAAGTACATCTTAGTAATCACACCTCTCTGTATTGTTTTGGATAAAACCTGAAAATAAAACTGCATTAGTCTAAAAAAATAATGTGCTCTCTCTATATAATCTTATATGCTATATGTGTGGCATATATGAACTTCTTTTTGAGAAAACATGTCAACCAATTTATGGATCGAAAATGTAAACCAAACACAAAGAATAAAGGAAAGGAGAAGAAAGGAATATGAAAACCACATCATTTTAGCAAAGCATAAATGCATAAATGATCATGGTAGTAGAGTTGGGCAATCATGCATATATAAGATAAGATGGGCAAGATTTTATTGAAAAAATTAAAATGTTCATTTTTAGAGTTTCCAATCTAATGAATGAAATTTATTTAGATAGCATAATCATTTTTATGTTCTTATAATGTTAGGACTTATTACTGTCCATTAATTTTGACGGTTTTGCTTAGTGTATACGTTTTTTTTTTTATTATGTGGACATATACATTTTTATGTTCTTATAATGTTAGCAACTCTTTGTTTTTCCTTTCATTCTTCCGTCTTTTCAACAGTGGAGGAAACTAATTGATATTTAATTACTTTTTTAATTCTTCAAAGATAATAAGAAAGTTAAGTTGTTAATAGTGTGAGAAGCTTTTTTAGATGTTCCACATAGGCATAATCCTAGTTCTAGAATGTGTCAAGTTTCCTTTACAAAGATAGATAGATAGATAGATAGATAGATAGATATAGATACTATCGATGATCTGTTTCTAATCAAGACCCCATGAAAATTATAAGTTAAACAATTTTGATTAAAAAACGTGAATAGACCAAAAATGAATAAAACATTCATTTTTTTGGTGTGTTTTTTGTAGGTTTCCTTCCACATGCTTAATGAGCTCTTGATCACATCAATCCCTTCCGAAAATATTGCTGCCTTGATTCCCTTCAACGATGGCAATGTACTCCACTTGAGTGTAGATAATACCACAGTAGATTGTTGATTTATTTTCCAATTAATACTCGTGTCAAATAATATAAACACAAAATCAGATAAATTTTTTATAACATTTACATTACTCTCATAGTCCACATCCACATACCTCTCTAAATCATCTTTTTCTTGAGCTGCTCTTACGTATAAGAGAGGGCAAAAGCCCAATTACATATGTTTTATAAAATATATTCACTCCGTCCCAAATTAAAAGTCATTTTTGAAAAAAAAAAATTATCTCAAAAAATAAATCAATTTATAATTTCAATGAATCATTAATGTTATTTTTTTTATTATACCCTTAACTATTTATTACTCTCTCCACTTTCAATTCTTTAATTTTTCTTCAACATATCATTTATTAAGGACAATTTCTATAAGGACTTAAAAACATATTTAACCCTATATTTTTCTTATATAAAAGTAATTAAATTTCTTAATACTTAAGAAATCCCCAAAACACCATATAATTTGGGACGGAAGAGTATTATTTTCTTGATATCACATTCACAAATGATCCACATGTAAAGTGGGTGTTGACCAAGTGGAAGATGTTGTTTTCTTGTTGGCCCTACTTCGACTCGATTACAAAGATTAATTAATGAGTAAAGGTTAAATTGGTCATTGTCTTTGTAATTCACTCTTAAATTAGTCCTTGATTTTATTAATATTTTAAAATAGTTTTTGTCTTTGTCAAAAGTTTCTCAATTAGATTTCTTGTTATGTGACAAAAACATAAAAACAATGACTTAATTGAAAAACTTTTGACAAAAAAGACTAATTTAAAATATTAATATAGTTAATGACTAACTTGATAGTGAATACAAATACATGGATCAATTTAGTAGTTTATTCATTAATTAACATGAGGCGTGTTATATACATAGATACCATCTATAATATCTATTTTCATATTGAATGAAATTGACATGAATACCACACTTCAAAAATGAATCACATATAAAATGATGAGTTTTACGTGAATTTAACACAATAGGAAAGGAATTGGTAAAAAAGACTGTTATAGTATGTTTCTAGCATTTCACTAATTAATATAACTCATAAATAAATGATTGTAAAAAAAAAAAAACTCAAATAAATCCCTTTGAATCATATTGCTTCCTTGATGCCTTTCAATAAGGGAAATGCACTCCACTTGAGTGGTAAATAAGACTACCGCAGAAAAATAAAATAATTTTTTTACCAAAGGTACGAATGGATAGATCTAGATGAGTCCAAAGTCTACTCCCCTATTTTCTATCAAATTACGTATAAAAACACATATATGCCTTTATTGTAGGCCATAGCGCATGCATATTCTTTTGACAGTTAAACCTATACATATAGTCTTTTAAAATTTTAAATGCGAAATAATTGTATTAGCTGGAGAAGTTGGAGGATGTGGTAACTAAGACAACTACATAGCTAACAAACAAAGTAGTTGACACTTTCAAGACACAATAGGAAATTAGAAAATGAGTAAATACCCAAATTGATCAAATTGACGGTTACACTTTCAAGACATACTACAATAGTAAAAAAAGACATACTAAGATTACCTTAAAAAAAAAATACTAAAATAGTCCTTGAAATTGCAATATTTGAATCAAATTCGTCCCCTATTTGATGACAAATTCAAGCAGAGATAAACTTAATTAATATTCTTTAATTTTAGGGTCATTTCCCACAATCTTACAACTTCAATGACTAATCTTTGTTGGATAATCAACTTATCCACCTTTAGTAGAATCCTTCCTACCAACCATATTTTTTCATTTACAATGTTTGGACTCAGAACGTTGTTTAAGGAATTCAAATCAAGTTTTCGTCGGACCAACTTTCGTTGCACTCCTATTAGACTTTTATTTTAAGTTTTTGTTTATCTTCTAAGCCTATATATACACATGTACCAATTAGCCTTTTTACAATGAAGCAATAGAGTTGCACTGTCTGATGTTTCAAATCAATCTATATATTCTAATTGCATCTCATAAATACATATCTAATTAAACTTCATTGAAAATTGAAATCTATTTATTTCTTTTAGCATAGTGTGTAAGTTTCTCACTTCAAAAAGATGAAGTTTGGAAAAGAATTTGTGTCACAAATTGTACCAGAATGGGAAGAAGTATACATGAATTACAACTCTCTCAAGTCTATTCTAAAAGACATGTTAAAGTTTAAAGAGCAAAATGAATCAAAAGCACCAGTGGCATCAACACCAAAAGGATCATTGAAGAGAAGGCTAACTCTCTATAGAGCTTTTAGTGGTCTTAATGGTAAACAAAGAGGAAGTTCAAGTACGAATGAGGACGAAGTAATACTTGTTCGTTCGGAAGGAAGTGAAGATTCAAAAGTGTTGTATCAAACCAAGTTTTTAAATCCTTATGAAGATGGAGCAGAAAGAGATCTTGTCTTTTTCAGGAAACTTGATTTTGAGTTTAACAAGGTTAATGGATTTTATAAGAAGATGATGAAGGAAGTTGTTGAGGAAGCTGAGGAGTTAAGCAAGCAAATTAATTTTCTTATTGCTCTTAGAATAAAGGTGGATAAGGTCGTGGTTAAAAATCTTGATAGCAATGAAAACTCTTCAACTTCCATTATACATCATGTAAATGATGCCAAACATGGTAAGTAATTTGTTATGTTCCTTGCTTTTTAATCTATGAAATGAGTATGCATCATTAAAATTATATGCAATTCATGATGTTATTTGGATGCCAATTGCGGTTTGCACAAATGGTTGGACCGAATTCTACGCACACCTATTGTGATTTTGGTACCAACAATTATGATTGTCTCTGATGTTTGAGACGTGTATATGTGCGATACTGATAGATGTAGATATGTTTCTCAAATTATAACCAATGTCGACATGTTAGTGTCGTGTCTGATGTTTGCGTCAATACTCTATAGATAAGTATATTCTTTTGTTCTATACAATAAGCATGCATCATATATTTTTTATGCAATTCATGATGTTAATGAGAAATTAATGATATTATGTGATGAGGAGGAGTTGAAATCTAAGATGTCTATAATTATTTTTGAAGGTCACTCAAATCTACACATGGATGTGATTCCTGAAGTTGAGATGAGCCAAAGTCATTTGAACGACGAAGATATAAATCATGTGGCACAAACTAATTCTAAGACAAATTCCATAGAGGGTTTTAGACCAGCCCCTTTAGAGATTCTTGATCATGTGAAGATCAATGTGATCACACCAGAAACTCCCGTATCAACCATAAAAGGGCTTCTCTTAAATTCAAAACCTGACAAAGAATTTAACAAGAAAGAGCTTAAGAAAGCAGATGAGAAACTTAGCGCAGCCTTAAAAGAGTTTTATCATAAGCTAAGGCTTCTAAAAAGATACAGGTGACATAGCTTCTTCCTTCAGTTTTGGACATCCTATAAGTTTATTCCGTAAACTCTCTTTAATAGTCTCACAAGTGTTTATGCTAGTAAAAATAGACTCAAACAATTATGTTATAATCGCATAATTATGTAGTTTATCCAAACAAGAACTTAATAGTTGATTACCTTGTACATGGCTAATATTTATGCTTGATTGGTATGCAGCTTCTTAAACTTATTGGCATTCTCAAAAATCATGAAGAAGTATGATAAGGTATCATTTATGATTTGAATCATAATCTCTTTGGTTGCAATTTACTAAGTTTGGTTTTATTTATCTAACTAATAAACCGCTATAGGTCACTTCAAGGAATGCATCAAAAGATTACATAAAGATGGTGGACAGTTCCTATGTTGGCAGCTCAGATGAGGTTATCTTTTTGGTTGCAATTCTCTTACTTTTTTCAATTAAATAGTCAATAGATTTGTTCCAAATCTAAAATGTTGCATACTCCATCATATATTGTAAAAGGTTAATAGGCTCTTGGAAAGGGTGGAACATGCCTTCATTAAGCACTTTGCAAATGGGAATCATAGAAAAGGAATGAACATATTGCGACCGACTGCAAAGAGGGAACGTCATCGGAAAACATTCTTATTAGGTAAGGGCATGAACAATTTGTTTATTTTTTTAATAATCTCAGCCATGATTTTAAATTGCGGTTGTGACCGATCTCATTACACTGCAAATATTTATATTGGAGTAAAATGTAGCCAAAATTATTGTTGTGATGTCATTGCGGAGACTTCGCAATTACGGTTGCAGAATGATACTGACATTTGATTATTTGATTTTCAGGACTATTAACTGGCTGCTCAATTGCTCTCTTTGTAGCACTTATTATACTCATACATGTAAGAGATATGGCAAAAAATGAAGAAGGAACTGATACATATATGAAAACTATATTTCCACTATATAGGTAAGTTGGAAATCCATTAGTTTTTAGACTGCTTTTAACACAGATGTCAAGAAACATGATTGATGAACTTAAGTTTATTGCAGTCTCTTCGGATACATCGTCTTGCATATGATAATCTACTCTGCAAATACATACTTCTGGCGGCGTTTTAAAATCAACTATCCATTTATATTTGGATTCAAGGAAGGAACAGAGTTAGGTTATAGAGAAGTATTTCTTCTTAGCACTGGCCTTGCAGTACTTTCATTGGCTGCTATTCTCTCAAACTTAAACTTGGAGATCGATAAAAGAACAAAAAGTTACAAAGCAATTACAGAATCGGTGCCTTTAGGCCTTGTCATAGTAAGTTACAAAATCATATTTATCTCAAATTTTAATCATCTTTCTGTGTATTTTCTCTATGAATATACTTTTCTCGTCTTGTATGCTAATGAATTTGTATTACAGGTTGTGATTGTTATAACAATTTGTCCCTTCAATATCATATATAAATCCAGCCGCTTCTTCCTTATTAAATGTGCATTTCGTGCTATTTGTTCTCCTCTCTACAAGGTAAAAATGTGAATATTTCAAATTAATGCTCAAAACATCGTTGAAGATACTAATCTTGATTTTTTCCGGTTCAGGTCATATTTCCAGATAATTTCTTGGCAGACCAGCTTACCAGCCAGGTTTAAAATTTTACATTATGCTAAATCTGAATATTGTTTACTTCTTTCAGTCATAAGTATAGCAATATTTGAAAAACAATACCAAACCAGCCGTATGTTGAATAGGGTACTGGCCAATTTGAGGGTACTGGCCAATTTGATTGAACTAGTGCAACGAGACAGTTAAATTAGGTTGGTTCACTGGTTCGATCTCCGGTCCAATTTTAAAACAATAATCAATAATAGCATAATTATTTGAGTCTTAATTTACTTAACTTTTGTTTAAGGCTTGCATACGCTTTTACATATTTCACCTATATAGCAATTCAAAATCATGCAAAAAAAAAAAATTGAAAAGCTCCCTTTGTTCTGATTAACATATTTTAATTCTCTACTAATAGAATATTAAGGGGTCAATTTGATGTAGATATTCTTTACTTTTTTGTTCAGGTTCAAGCATTTAGAAGTTTGCAGTTCTATGTTTACTACTATTTTTACGGTGACTTCAAGAAGAGATCGAAGAAGTTCACTGAAGAGGACAACTATAAAATATTTTATATAATTGTAGCTATTATTCCATTCTGGATCCGTTTTCTTCAGGTATGCATCTGCCATTCATTTTCTTATCTAGGTTATATCACCACAAGTGAGAGAGACGCCACACTTTAAGTCAAACCCTTGAGACATTGAGTTTATTGATTCACTTGCTCATAAAGTTTTCAACCTTCATTTTTCTAAGCAATGTGATACTTGTAACTCACACATGCTACACAACAAGTTGTGTGTTATAATTCATCCATTTGAAACCATTTCCTATTAAAAATATTGATCTAACATGAAGTTTATTATTTGAAGTGTCTTCGAAGATTATTACTTGAAGAGAGAAATAAAATGCATGGACTCAATGGACTAAAATACATCTCAACAATGGTTGCACTTTCAATGAGGACAATCGATCAGTTTTACTCAGACGTCGCAGCAAACAAGGCGACTAATGAGTCTAACGTTTCAAAAACTAAAGGATTAATAGTTTGGAAAGTTCTGGCTGCAAGTTCTTCAGGCATAGCAACAGTTGTTAATACCTATTGGGATATTGTCATAGATTGGGGTTTGCTAAGAAGAAACTCAAGAAATCCATGGTTAAGAGATAAACTCTCTGTGCCATACAAAAGTGTATATTTTCTTGCTATGGTAAGTTATTATTTTGTTGCAAATATAACTACGTACTCTTCATTGTTGTATTGGTCTATTTGAGTTGTGTTTTGTTTCTTTATTGTTGGTTTAAACATTCTATTAATCTCTGCAAATTTTGTTTTTAGTATCTATAAAAAATTTTAGTCTTTGCAATATATAATATTTTGTTTCTGGTCATTGACCGAAAACAAAAAAACAAAAAATGTTAATATTATTAATTTTTAGTAGTTTCTTCTGCACTAAGATTTGAAATTAGATCCTTTTGTGCTGTGTTTAATGATTAATAATGAATGGTTTTCTAGGTGTTGAATGTTATACTTAGGCTTGCATGGATGCAATCAGTTTTAGGCATTAAGGAAACTCCATTTCTTCATACATCAGCTGTGACTGCTGTTGTAGCTTGCTTGGAGATACTTCGCCGCGGCATTTGGAACTTTTTCAGGTACCTTGTTGAACTTACTCAATAAACTTTCTATCAATTCAGTGCTTATATTTAAGCTCATAGTAGCTTTTGAATTAAAATAGGTTTCTTGAAAACTAAAATTCCAATTCTAACAGTATCATACTGTTGTAGTATTCTGTTAAAGTCTGTTATATTCTGTTGCATTGGTTAATATTAAATATTGGAACTTGATGTTTTGAGTTGAACAGGTTGGAGAATGAGCATTTGAACAATGTTGGAAACTATAGGGCATTCAAGTCAGTACCTCTTCCTTTTAATTATCGAATTGACGATGAAGACAGTTCAGATACATAAATAAACAGATATTACAAGGCTGGAGTAAAGATAGGGTGTTTGTAAACATATTTTCCAAATCAATTCATTATAACTGTTTTGGTATGCAGATGTCTCATGTTGAAAAGTGATAAGGCTTGAAAATAGTGTATAAAGAGTGATATTCTTCAGCTCACTGTGGATTAATTTTTCTATAAAATTTAGCTTACCTTAGGGACAAATTTGCCAATAATTGCAATTGTGCAAGAACTATTTACTGGCAAATTAGTCTGAAAAAGATAAGTTTCAGAGAAAACTTAATCTCTCTTGTGGCCCAGCAGAAAATAATTAATCTTTGTTGCAGTGTGACACGTCCTCAACTGTACGGAAATATCGTTGTGATAAAGATAGCATCGAATCCACGTGAATTTATGAATCTCAAGTCTTCATTTTCTTCCTAAGTATGCAATTAAAAAGTGTTTTAGAATTTTGTAAGATGAATGATTAAAGATTGGTTGAAAATACACAAATGATTAAAAACGTATCAGAATCATAGGAGTTTATCACTACAATGAACATTTTGAATCATATTCCTTTATTTTGCCTTGACTAGATTAGGTTTTGAATTCTTTAACAACAGAAAAGAATAGGATTATGGAAAGCTTCTCATAGGACTACTTTCCATGTTTCCAAGACAAAGAAGTGTACTTACTCATAGTAATTATAATGAGCTTTCCTAATTATAATGATCATCCAAGTGCTTAAAGTAAAACAACAAAATTGAATTCCATAGGTTGTTTCAGTCGTAACCTAGGGTTACAACAATACCAGCCACTGTTTTATGGCCTTAATCTTTTGCCTTCTTTGAGTGATAGGTGACGATTTTGGATCTTGATGCCATGCATTCGAAGTGGTTTGCCATTATTTCCCATTGTTCTTGCACTTAAAAGGTCTTCATCATCATTTCTTAAATCTTGGTTAACAAGACTTCAATATTTTAAGGGTTTACCATCTTTTTGCATTAATTCTTCATATTTCTCTTGCAATCTATTTATTCAAGACAAAAGGAAAATGTAGTAAAATACAAATAAACTAAAATAAAAAAATTAATTTATTAAATAAAACATAGATAGGCAGAATTTTAGACAAGCATTACATAAAGACAAAGGAACAAAGATTCAATTGTATGTATAGGTATTGGGAAGGTTTAACAATCAAGGGGTCAAATTAGAAATTTAGGATCCTTTACGTTGCATTATATGTCCTCAATATTTTAAGCATTTTTCTCACAAGATTAAGTCTAACCAAGAGTCTCGATTATAAAAATTATTTCCCTACTGTTTTTCTTGTGAAAGCATGCATAAATCAAGAATACCTTTTATCAAGAATTATATTTTTGGCCAAATGGAAATCATAAAGTTTAGACATTTATAAGCTTCAAATTTTTGAGTAACTGTAAAAGGGAACATGCTAATTTATAAACTTTAGAAATGAAGTACAACATGATCATCTTATTTCCCTTTACCTAAACATACACAATAATAAAGGAAAATTAAAAAGGAATGCAAAGTAAAGGAAAATTTAGAAGAACTTACCCCATGCTTGAATTGGACATTGTCCTCAATGTATAAACCATGGAAAAATAAAAAGAAAAGAGAGTAATGAAAACTCACATCTTATTTGAAGAGGATAACCTAATTCTTGATGCATTCCTTCATTTTCTTAATTACAAGGCCCATAGCTTGTGTTTATTTCTTTCTTGATGAAGCTTTGCATGGACGTTTTGGCTGAGTGGGATGAATCTTTTTGAAGGTATGACGGGTTGTAGGAGCATTACAGTCATAGCTTAGGGTTGCGATTGGTCGTCATCACCTTTGAATAAATTAGTAATTGATTTTTGAATTTTTTTTTCTTTTTTTTTTTTTGTTTTATTAGATTGGTTTTTGGTTTTTTTTTTTTTTTTTAATCGGTAAAATTTTATTAAAAACAAATATTTGCACAAGACGAACAGAGACCAGTGTTACAGAAAGTACAAACTAAAGGTGTCGTATATAGGTGGATCATCCGAAAACAAACACCAACAAAGACACCGCTGCGATCAACACCCATAAAGACAACACCCACCAAAATAAACATCACCCTCTAAAACTGACTCCTGTGCTCACCGACCACTGAAAAACGAAATCTATTACACTCGTCATTACCACTCACCTCAAAAGAACACCCTTAAAATTGAGTTGTTAAGGAACCCAATTTTTCAAGTGAAGAAAGAAACTAAAACTGAATTTGTGAGATTACAAATTCATGTTTTGGCAATGAACTGGATTAATAAATGTACTGATCAGGTGGAAAGTTCTTTAAAAGCTGCTGCCAAACCAATTGCCACAGTTTCAATAAAAAGAATGGTCACACCCTTTTCATCTCCATCTTTTAAAACCCAACATGTTGTTTTTGTTGTATTAGACTGGGTTTAGATTCTCTGAATTTAGGTTTGATTTTCTGGTTTTAATGGTTTAATATTTGCGATATCTTTGGATTCAGGTTTATTGATGTTCAACATGCCAATTTAGGAGCGTTAGACATCTATAATTTAGGAGTGTAATTCCTTGAAATTACAATTTAGGAGGCATAGGAGATGTTTACGTCAAAGGATATGTCCATGGTTTTTATAATTGAGTTATGCCGGTTATGGAGCAATCTCACAATTTAAGGATATTTTTCTTATGAATAATCCATTGTTTATATAATCCTTAGGTCTTAATTAATAGATACAATTAATTAATCCAACAAAGAATGAATAGGGAATTCAAGAACACCCTAATCGTCGTTACGTATCCGAATCAAACCAACATAATTTTGCATTGGGCAAAACAATTAAAACCCTATAACCGCTTTCAACTTTTTTATTCTATTTAAATTCAATAAATTCCGCTAATGACCAAATTAAACGACAATCTCTCTGGAGACGATAACTTAATATTTTATAATGTGCGATTTGGTGCATTTGTCAACTCATACACCATCATCTTTGTTGCTTTTACTTGGGACAGAGGGAGTATTATTTCTTTCGTTTCTAAATACATGTTGCAATTTAACAAAGTGCATTATTCACATAATTTACTTTGACCATATTTTATAACTAATATATATATATATATACACACACACACAAATATTAGCATATAAGATGTTGTTCGATTTGTCAATGAATATTTTCAAAATATAAAACAATTAAATTTTTTATTTTAGATAATTAAAGATATTAAAGATCAAAGTTTTGTATTGACATATGTGGAGTGGTTGGCTACGACATGTATTATTCAAATCAAATAATTTTGTTATAAATAATACATCCATCCGTCCCAAATTATAAGGGAAAAAAACTCATTTTCTTTGTCCCAGATTATAAGTAGAAAATACCAACTTTAATCCTATTTAATTATGTTGTTTAAAAAAATCATCTTTTTAAAAATAAAATTTAATGTAAATTGCATTCAATTTG
>Ga0099826_10002588_pt1 | contig 11779 bp, 4 predicted proteins | sample Mtrugardesep15_FD_76830 | JGI IMG/M metagenome (GOLD analysis project Ga0099826, IMG submission 76830) | Root nodule microbial communities of legume samples collected from California, USA - M. trunc garden sep15 | ecosystem: Host-associated > Plants > Roots > Nodule | place: USA: California...
AAAAAAAAAAAACAAAATTGCGACAAATATAGCCATAAATTTGATTTGTGTGATATGAAGGAGCGATGTTAGTTATATAAATTCCAATTTGACCGCCAACACAGTTGCACTTATTGTTCCACGTCCATTTCCATTCCCAGCAAAACCGCTTAAAATAACTAACACTTCCTCATTTTCCCAACGTAACAGATCCAGAATCTCGATTCAATATAATATAATGGTGAAGAGGGATGCCCCTCGTGGATCATGGTGACACCTTAACGTGTACTTAAAGAGATAATTACACAGATGAATTGGAGCATTCCAGTCATGGCATCTAGAATCACCATTGGTAATTTCAATAATACTACATCCGTTTAATTTTACTTGTCGTTTTAAGGTTATTCATATATACCAAAAACAGCAATTAACTGTGTCTTTCTGACTGCTATAGGCTCCAGAGAAGTTTGTTGCAGCATCTGCTAGGAATCCTGTTTGTAACCTTGCACTATGGTTGGTACAACTGATATTCCTGATTGGTGCTTTGTGGAGAGCTATGGAACCAAGGGATGGGATAGGATTAGTGAAGACCTTTCAGTAGAGGATCTGACACTATCTTATAGACAATCTCCTATCGCACACCTCTCAAAGGTCTGTCCACCAAAATAAGCTTTTGAAATATTGAATTCCATTATTATTGCTTCTTTTAACGTTGGGAGCGTAGATTTTAACATGAGATGGGAGAGAAATGTACTGAAACAGACACGTCGACAAAGATAAAATTTTGAGAAAATGACATAATCAAAAGTGAACATAATTGTTGGTGTTGTGTCGCTGTCGGACATGACCGGAACACGCCTTCAATTAGAAGTGTCGGTGCAACAATTGCATTAGAGAGTTGCATTAGAGGGAGTTGAAGTGTATATTTTAACATGAAAGGAGAGTGCAATAATTTAAACATCTCTTGACACAGGAGAGTGTAATTTACATCGAGAAACTTACACTATCCTTCCTTGAAAGATGTTTGAATTACTTTTTTTCTTTCTTCTTCACATTCTTATACTATATACCTAAGGGGTAACCTTGGTCAACTGATAAAGTTGTTGTCATGTGACTGCAAGGTCACGGGTTCAAGTCCTGGAAACAGCCTCTTGTGTGAAAAATAGGGTAAGGTTGGCTGTGTACAATACACCAAATGGTGGAACCCTTTCCCGGACCCTGCGTATGCGGGAGCTTCAGTGCACCAAATTGCCCTTTTTTTCTTATACTATATACCTACATTCTACAAGGCTAAAATGGTTTATACCTTAAACTCAACAATAATCTCTACAAGGCTGAAGTAATGAAAGTGGGCTTAATATTTAACCTTTATTGCTTTGAAATTTTATTTTATTTTATTTTATTTCACTGTTTGTTCCTCTCATTCCAATTTATTGAGTTTTTACTTTGCCATTCCTTTGGATGGCTTTAGGAAAGTTATACCATACAGAGAGCTATCAATGAGTCCGGTCCACCATTCCAAAGCCTACTGTTTCTCATATAACACTAATATTTCATAGTTCATATATTCTGGCATTGCAGATTTATATTTTGATGTTTGCAGGTAAAAACACCAACAATTTTTCTCTTAGGTGCTCAAGATCTTCGCATCCCAATTTCGAATGGACTGCAAGTAAGATTTTGATTCTCAATTTATGAGCTGCATTAAGCACTAAACTATAAACCATGTGATAAAGAAAAGAAAACCATACTCTTAAATCTGCAGTATGCTCGGGCTTTAAAAGAGAAAGGAGTTGAGGTTAAAGTCATCATGTTTCCAAATTATGCTCATGGAATTGAAAGGTAAACAAATCTTTACATGAAAATCTTTCTTTAAGTCTAAATAGAATTGTAAATTGATAAATAGTTTGGTTTAACTTATGTTCAGGCCACAATCTAACTTTGAAAGCTTCCTTAGCATTCCTGGGTGGTTCAACAAGTACCGCAAATGAGTAGCATTTTAGGATACTAGTGATCGAATCATATGACTTCGTGGATAATCTTTTGTAACAGTGTGAAATTTTTGGTCGCATACGGACAACTTCTCAATGAGAAGCCATTAATTCACTGGTGATGAGATATGTTTGAAAGAAATGTAGTATTTATGAGTTTATGCATAATTTTGACTGGACATTAAGAGAAGACCGAAACAATGAACAAGTTGCTGATTTTAAGAGTTATCACTCTGATCTGATGTTGATAACTGGTTTTCATAGCATTGTGTATGATGCTCCAAAACTTTACACATCAAAGATATTTAAAGAAGTTAAAAACAACAGTAATTCTTCAATATTAATCGTTTTTGAGTGGGTTGAAGTAGAAGATAGGATGATGCTTAAATTGACAAAAATATGTGATACAAAATATAAAGATGTTGTATCACATGTTTTGGTCAATTTAAACATCAACTTATCTTCAACTTCCACCAGCTAAGAAACAATGAATGTTGAAGACTCAATGTGGTTTTTTAACTTCTTTTAAGTATCTCTAATGTGTAAGTTTTTGCAGCATCCATCTCCATGCTATGCAGACCAGTTGTCAACACCGGATCAGAGCTATTACTCTTAAAATCAACAATATGTTCATTGTTTTTGTATTCTCTTAATATCTGGTCAAAATTATGCATAAACTCATAAATGCTGCATTTCTTTCTAACATATCTCTTCACTAGTGAATTGATGGTTTCACATTGAGAAGTTGTCCGTATTTGACCAAAAAAGTCCTCACCCAAAACTTTCACAAGCATTCTTGTGCAAATGTTAAACACACAATCTATGACATGTTTTAGGAAAATTAAAACCAGGTGATTCAGAATACAAAAAGCATAGGGGGATTGTGCAAATCTTTAAATTCCAAAGTGTGTAGTAGCATTCGCTCGCCACTATGTGCATATGTCGTTGCTTTAATTAGTCTAAATGATAAATAAATAATCTTAATTACTTACGGCATATTCGTGGATACACAATATTTTATTAAAAAACTCTGTAATACAATATTTGAATATCACCCGGTTCATTTTCAGGGAATTCATTGTGTAAATTTTTAAATTCCAAGGTATGCCGGTGCATCCCTTAATACTATGTGCCTCCGCCCTTTCTTTAGTTAGGCTAAATAATAAACAATCTTAATTAAGTTTTTACGTACTAGTATATTTGTTAATACATAATGTTTTATACTAGGCAAAACTCTCTTTACAATATTTGAATAATATTTGATCTTGTGTTGCAAACGTGTAGTTCATCTAAACAAACACAAGTCAACACAATCGCCTAAAGAACAACAACGTTTACACTAAGGAACTCAACAATCCTTCCCACCCTTCTCATGCCTATAGTTTTTTAAGTGAACATGTCACATTACACAATAAATGTGATTTAATTATATATTTTCCCGATAAAAATTAGGTTTTTGTAGGTGTCAGTAATTTCAATTGTGCAAGAACTAATTATCGACAAATTAGTACTTAAGCTAGCTAAATTTTATAGACAAATTAGTCTCAAGTGTTATTAGCTACCAAATATGGATAGAAGTTTAAGCATTACTCAGACTTTGGAATGTTAAAACGAGAAAAACCAAGAACACTTAAGTTCAACTCTGATTTTAAATTGTTGTCCCAACATCTTTTACATAGGAATTCATACAAAACAATCATATTATGGCCCTAGAATATCGTAATGGAGTCCTTACTAGTTTATATATACAAAGGACCACTCGACATTTTTTTCTTTTTTGAAATTCCACTTGTTCATTCAACAGAAGACAGAAACAAGGTTACAACTTAGTTGACCATGTGGAGGGACATTCCCCACCCATGTCTCTGATCCAACATCTCTAGCTATTCCAACAAGGTTATGAGCTTTAGCATTTAACAGTCTACTGATATACTCAACTTTTAACTACATCTAGATTTCTAATAAGTTCCTTACAATCTAAAATGACATGATTAATGGTAGCCACTACAATTTCCTATCAAAGCATTGAGCAATAGTTTGAGCATCAATGCATATTTTTACCATAAGGGTCTTTGCACGTGAGCCATACCTTCCACAAAGTTGAACAGAAAATTTGGGCTCCATAAGGGGGTCTTTGCACGTGAGCCATTCGAGAATCCAGCAGTTCATATCAGTTTGGGAAGGGACTCGACATTGATTTTCAAGGAAACATACCATTTTCTAAGTGCTCATCTATTCAAAGGTTTCTTCAATCATCATACACATTCCAACTTATTAAATTCGTGAATAATCTTTGTTCCAAGATTGTAGTAGTCTCTTGTGACTAGAAGCTGAAGGTGCAAGAGTTGAGAATGTTCTTAACCACTTTAGTGAAAATATCATAACTTTGAGGATTAAATCAACCCACGTTGAGTAATATCTCTATCCTAAATGCTTATTTTATGTTTAAGTATCAAATTTACACTAAACACATTCGTCAATTATAAAAATCTTGTCTCAAAATAGATATTTCAATATTTAATATCATCTAATTAATACTACTTTCATCATTAAAAATAATTAAATATCTTCTATTTTACATTTATGTTAAAAATGAATACACTACTACAAATTTTTTTTCATTTGTATACTCCTTTCATCCATAATATGTGAGTGTTTTGTTCATTTCACATGTATTAAGAAAAATGTATAAGTAAAAAAGAGAGAAAAATGATTTTGAGTATCCTTGTCAAGTATTGGTACATTCACCATTATCATAATTCATAAATGTAAAGTGGTGGATGTTGAATTGAGAATGATAAAAGTAGTATTAATTATACTTCCTCCGTCCCTATATCTAAGCACTCATTTGACTTTATTTTTGTCCTTAAATGTAAACCCTTTTTCAAGTTACTAGATGTATTTATTATTTTTTTTCCTAAACATACCCTTAATTAATTACTACTAACTTGTCTTTAAATTTGAAAAGTTAAATTTAATTCACATACAAACAAATGACAATTTGGTAATATTAACACACAAAACAAACACATTAATTACACTGACGACTTTTCTTAAGAAATGTGAAAAATGTAAAGGGTGTTTACATTAAGGGACGGAGGGAGTAGTGTATAATTGAAAAAAAGTAATTAATATTGAATTTAAAAGTGAAATGAGTTAGTTATTTTGGAACAATATTTTATTGTAAATGACTCATTTATTTTGGGACGGAGGAAATATTTTTTCTGTAAAATTTCCACAGTGGTACTAAAAAAACTCTTTTATATATTTTTTTACAAAAAAATACTCTACTATAATGTAAGTACGGATTTGGATCCTCTTCGCTCATTTTTGTGCAGCCCCCTCTCCTTTTCTGATTCAATGGTTGATTGACTCATACATAAACAAAAAAACAACACCAAAAAGAGAGAAAAAAAAAGGTGAATGAATGACTTAAATTATGACAGAACAAACAACATAAAAAAAAATGATTGGAGACGATCCAAATCACAAAAGTACTAATTTCAAGAAAAAAAATTAAAGAAAAAAATACTCAATTTTTAATTTTTTAAAAGAAAAAAAAAACTCATTTATATTGTTGTTGCTTATTTCACTTTATCTCACATAAATTTAAACAAAACAATTTGAGCAAACAAGTTAAAGATAAAGATAAAAATCCCTTAAAAAAAAAGTTAAAGATAAAATGGGAAGACACACAAAGACAAACACAATGAAAATCGCATTGGATAACAAATGGTCGAATCCTAAAACCATAGCAACGTTTCTTGAGTAAACCATTGTTAATCAATCTCAAACAGCAATGCTTTTGAATCTAGAAATCAACACACTTTCACTTCTTGCTCCTCCACGTGAAACCATTTCCATTCCTACCAAAACCACTCAACATCAACCACTGCTTGATTATCCCAATGACCCAGAAGCTCTGTTCAAGAATTTGAATCTGCACAAAAATGCTGAGAAAAGGGTTAACAATAATGGGCTTGTTTTGAGGCTAAAGAATGTGCACACCAAGTGTTCAACGAAATGCGTAAGTTACAGTGGACGTGTTCCGGCGATTTTGAAAGCTTTGGATACCATTCATGATTTGGATAAGGCACTTGGATGGGAGAAGAGACTTGGCAAAAAGGAAATGAGTATTATATTGAAGGAACAAGTTTGTTGGAAGAGGGCTTTGATGATTTTTGAGTGGTTTAAGCAAAAGGGTTGTTATGAATTGAATGTGATTCATTATAATATAATGTTTTGGATTCTTGGGAAGGAGAGGAAGTGGAAAGTTGTGGAGAGTTTGTGGAATGAAATGAATGAAAACGGGGTTGTGCCTGTGAATTCGACGTATGGAAAGTTGATTGATGTTTATAGTAAAGGCGGGCTCAATGAAGAAGCGCTTGCTTGGCTTGAGAGGATGCTAAGTCAAGGGATGGAACCTGATGAGGTTACAATGAGGGTTGTTGTTCAGTTGTACAAGAGGGCTGGAGAGTTTCAAAAAGCGGAAGAGTTTTTCCGGAAATGGTCAAGAGGTGAACCTTTGAGAATAGAGATTGATCATAATACAGTTGATGCTCGTCATCATGTCTGCAATGAGGTATCATATGTCAATGTCTGTTTAAACTCACATACATATAATATCTTGATTGACACATATGGGAAGGCCGGTCAAATTCGAGCGGTGTGTGAAATTTTTGCTAGGATGATCAAACAAGGTGTAGTACCGACTACGGTGACGTTTAATACAATGATTCACTTGTATGGAAACCATGGGCGCATACGGGAAGTAAGTTCGTTGTTGAAAAGAATGGAAGAGCTTCGATGCCTACCCGACACAAGGACATATAATATCCTTATTTCTGTTTTAGTTAAACATGATAAGATCAATTTGGCAACAAAATATTTTGCAAAAATGAAAGAGGCCTTCCTTGAGCCAGATGTAGTGAGTTATCGCACACTCTTGTATGCATACTCAACTCGGAAAATGGTCCAAGAAGCTGAAGAGATCGTACGGGAGATGGATGAAAGAGGTCTTAAGATTGATGAATTCACCCAATCTGCGTTGACTAGGATGTATGTAGAATCATATATGCTGGAGAAATCATGGTTATGGTTCATGAGGTTTCACCAAGCTGGGAATACCACTTCTTCCTGTTATTCTGCCAACATTGATGCATATGGCGAGAAAGGATACATATTAGAAGCAGAGAAAGTCTTTATGTGTTGCAAAGAAAGGAAGAAGCTTAGTGTACTTGTGTTTAATGTGATGATCAAAGCTTATGGGATAGGGAAATGCTATGATAAAGCATGTCAACTATTTGATTGTATGAAGAAATTTGGTGTTGTTGCAAATGAATGCAGCTACAGTTCTCTCATACATATTTTGGCCAGTGCCGACAAGCCACATATTGCGAAACCTTATCTGAATAAAATGCAGGAGGCAGGATTGGTGAGTGATTGCATCCCGTATTGTGCTGTGATATCAAGTTTTGTAAAGTTAGGCCAATTGGATATGGCGGAAGCATTATACAATGAGATGATTGGACATGCTGTGAAGCCTGATGCTATTATTTATAGTGTATTAATCAATGCTTTTGCTGATATTGGATATGTTAACAAGACTATCGTTTATGTAGATCGAATGAGAAATGCAGGGTTTGTAGAGAATCAAGCCACCATATATAACTCTTTGATGAAGTTATATACTAAAATAGGCTACCTGAAAGAAGCACAACAAATATACACATTGATTCAATCATCAAATCAAGCTCCTTCTGTATTTTCTTCTAATTGTATGATTGATCTTTATACCGAGCGACTTATGGTCGAACAAGCGGAAGAAATATTTGAGAGCTTGAAGAAGAACAACATTGCAAATGAGTTTTCGTATGCAATGATGCTACATATGTATAAGAAAATTGGAAGATTGGATGAAGCCTTTCAAATTCAAAAACAGATGAGAAAACTAGGACTGTTGACTGATTTATTGAGCTATAACAATGTTCTTGCCTTGTATTCAATGGATATGAGGCTAAGGGAAGCAAAAGAGACTTTCAAGGAAATGATAAAATCTGGAATTCAGCCAGATGATTTTACATTCAGAGCTCTTGGACAGCTTTTGCAGAATTATGGTGTTTCAAAGGAGAATATTGGCATGCTAGAAGTAATGGTGAAGAGGGATGCTCCTTGTGGCTTGCAAGCATGGATGAAGACACTTTCATGCGTGCTTAAAGGAGATGATTACACACACGAATGGAAGTGGATTCTCATGGATGGAGCTAGAGCTGTCAAAATGGGCTGGGTCCAACCCACCGGGCCTAAATTTTTCAAGGGCCGTAGAAGATATATTAAAAAAAAAAAAATTTATTTTGGTTGACTTTGGTTAGAGATATACCGGAAGTAGAAGATATACTAGTGTGTGCATTACCAAGTGTTCAAGAGACTTAGCTCCAAAAGTTGTCAAATTATAATTTATTTTGTCGTCTATTTTGAGTTGTTGGATTGGTAATTATTGTTATTTGTTGTTTCCAATTCCATCATTGCACTTTGTGTGTTGTGATAAATAATATCTTCTTTTATATGGATTTATTTTGTAGTATTTATCTTTTATGAACATTGATTTAATAGAAATTTTTGTGGTATTTATACTCTACTTTTACATGATATTTTGTCGTAATTTTGAAAAAAGGGCCGGGCCGGTCCATCGGGTTGTGTAGCCCACTACTAATTGGGCTGGGCTCAATTTTGACCCATGAATAATGTGGGCTGACCCCCTTCAACCCATTTTTATGTGTTGGCCACCGCGCCAAGGCGGGCTGGGCCGGGCCTGCTCTTTTGACAGCTCTAGATGGAGCTGCCTAGTCTGGCTTTCCATGGAGCTGATTGTTTGCTCATTTGAAAGCTACATGGCTGAGGCTATAATTGGAGCGTTTCAGTCATGGCATCTAGAATCACCACTGGTAAATTCAATAATACTATCTCTGTATCTTTTTGGTCGTGGTTTTCAGGTTATTTGAAAAGCAATAAATTGTTGTTTCTTTTAATGAAATTATGGATAATTTTTGACAAAACAATAGTTGAACTACTTTGAAAATGACATGTAAAAAGTAATAAAATTACTAACACTTAAGGAACGGAGGGAGTGACATGTTCTTTTTTTGGCCTGGTAGTTTGGATGCTGTGCATAAAATATCAGGATATCTGAAATATGATAATACCATAATGTGATACTAATTATATGATATTGTTTCACACATATTGAACATTGCTTTTCATTGAATAAAGATAATTTTCTCCACCAGAACAATTCAAAACATTTAAGAGAAATGAATTTTCGCTGTATGACTCTAGGTGTCTGTTGTTTTCAGGATTCTGGGATGTGAACATGTTTTGACTCATTTAATGAGTATTCAGTGAAGGTTGGCAGAGGAAATCAGATTGTGGAAACGACTTAAAAGATTGATTCTCGAAAGAATATCATTTCAATACTTCAGTTCAGATCTTCTGCTAGAAATTTAATTGATACAACAGGAGAAAGGAATTTGTCAAGTTTAATTATTTCAGTTCCTTCTTAGACATCGTGCTGTTAATTGTATTTGCAATTTGATCAACAACTTCAACGGTATAAAGGAAACAAAATATTAGAGTTGTTTTTTCAAATGATTCAATCATTGATTTGCCATTGTTAAAACTGAAAGCCTACTTATGGATTCGCTGCCTTTGGTTAATAATGTTTTCTAGGCAGGGGTTCCGTTGACGGGAGAAGATGTTCTTTAGGCCAGGGTTCCAATAATATACCAATAAGAAATCAAGCCTTATCCCGTTAAGTGGGGTTGATTACATAGAATAAATTACACCACAATGTTTTATCATAAATCATATTTCGGTCCGATGCAATGATCTCTAAATCTTTTTTTAGCCGGGATTCCAACAATGCAATACAAAGTGTGAACATTTCCTTTAGCAAATCGAAACACTCGGTGGAAATGTGCTAAGCATGGTTTTTCCCTGGGAATCGAGTTCTCAGTAAACAACACTTGAATCATCATCACCCCCACATGAACAGCATGTTATAACTCTTAGTCTTACCAAGATAAAGTGATGAGTAACTAAAAGAAAAAACCTGTATGGGCCGGCTTACATACAAGATGTTAACTCTTAGTCTTATCCACCGACTTACATACAAGATGTTTGATTTGTCTCGATAACTATATTAAAAAATAAAAAAAATAATAGTACTTCACATAGCACATAGCACATAGCACATAGCACATAGCGTATGCAGCTCAAATGTACGCCGTATTACACTTTCCTAACTCTTTCCTTACCTACCTGCCATCCTCTAACGCGTTTATTCAACACGCCATTCGAATTTTCCATTTGCATTAAGTAACCATAACATAGCAACCCCTTCCCCTAGATAAAACCTTCTATATTTTCCTTCTATATATACACATTTTTCCTTTTATATTTTTCAATCACATAACTACCAATTCCATCCATCATCTTGTGTAATATTCTTCAACTCTTTCATAATACTAGCTAGTAACTTCATCATAACCATGAATACCTTTAACAATCATCAACAAGCCCCTATATCATATCCACCACCAGGTGAGTCCTATTCTACATCACCATATGTTACTGCCCCACCACCTATGGGCTACCCTACAAAAGATGGTCCAGCTGAAGGGTACCCTAACCAAAGGATTCCAGACCAAACCACTACCAGAGGTGATGGTTTCTGGAAGGGATGTTGTGCTGCTCTATGTTGTTGTTGTGCCATTGATATTTGCTTTTAAGTTTGATTGACTTATCACAGTATAGTTGTTGTCATCGCTATTTTTTACCTAGCTCTGTTGTTTCATATTGTATTCTTTGTAGTTTGTTCAAGAATAAGGGTTTTTATCCACTTGATGGGTGTTATTTGTTAAATAAAAAAACAAACGATTCTTAATTTCTATATTCATAAAATTTGATTTTATTATAAAAGTTTGGGTCTTGCTAACCGGTGCCCTCGGGACACTGGTTAAACATACCATCAAAGGGAATTATTACCATAAAAGAATGCTGTTTTTGACATTATTATCAATTAATTATACAATTTCAATGCATTAACTACTATATAATTTCCTTTTTCATATCCCTAACTAGTGCTCTCGGGGCACTGGTTAGCATTTCCCTAAAAGTTTTAGTTATTTTATATTGGAAAAATTACTCTTGTCGTTGACGCAGAACGGAAGTAAGGGTTAGTAAACGTTAAACCAAAAAGAAAAACAGATAGATTGCAAACGACAAACCAAACAAATAAGAGTTTCCAGAATCCACCAATATTGAAAGAAAAGTCTTGAATATTTTCATTGAATGAAAAAGTGCCTCTTAGGCTGCATACGTTTTGTTTAAATATTAAAAGAAATAACAAACCTTTTGTCAAAAAAAAAAAGAAATAAAAAACTTGTATGGGACGAAAAATAACAAAATGAAATAATATAGAAAGTACTAGAATATGTTGAAATATTAAATGGCGGTTTCGGGCCTTCAGACGACCTTGAATGAATAAAATAATTTGTACATCATGGCAAAACGATGAGTTTTGCTTGTGAGATCCAGGGCTTTACGAAAAGGTATAATCCAGGTCAATCAGACATCGGGTACAAAATCTGTATCATTCCGACTAAATCTTTCTTGGCTAAATCAGTCGTCTCTTAACTTAACTTTAGGTAAACACCTTTATATATTTTTCACGTCATTTATGTCTTTTTGATCAATTTATATATGGATTTTCAAGATTCAAATCTATGATTATGTTTTAATATGAACTCTTA
>Ga0099826_10002589_pt1 | contig 11777 bp, 6 predicted proteins | sample Mtrugardesep15_FD_76830 | JGI IMG/M metagenome (GOLD analysis project Ga0099826, IMG submission 76830) | Root nodule microbial communities of legume samples collected from California, USA - M. trunc garden sep15 | ecosystem: Host-associated > Plants > Roots > Nodule | place: USA: California...
GGATACCTTGGTCCATACCCCACCATGTATGACATCTTCAATGGGTTATCTCCTAGCAAGTAATCCACCTAACAAAAAATACCAACAAAAATTAATCAAAAAAAGATTAAGGTTTTCCCTAAAATTATTAGTCTTTACAAATATGTACCAGAAGTTTCCTAAAATAAAATGTACAAAATAATTATAGGACTAAATTTTCCTTCAAAAAATTTATAGGACTACATTTCATTATTTGAATTAGTTATTTTTGTACCTGTTTCTTGGCTAAGGTTCGGAGTCTCTTAGGTGTTACTATGGTACCACCACAACGCACAACAGAATGTGATTTGGTCAAGTATTTGGCATAAGCTACTAGTAAGAAGCTAGTGGATGTGACATACTGCATGTTACTATCACTCATCTTGAACAAAAGCCCACCTATAAAGTTTCACAAGCTCAAAAACAGTTACATCTTGGACCACATGAAGCCAATAGAGTTAAAACTGAAAGAGAAGAAAAAGGGACCTTACCTGGGGTATATTGTGCAGAAGAGGATCCAGCTCCAGGAATTAAAGAACAAACAAAATTGTCTGAATGGCCCTTGTAGTCATGGAGAGATTTTACCCTTTGAACTAGAAATTCCTAAAACCACAAAAAAAAAAAAATGTTAGTTTTGAAACATTGTTGTTAATTTGTTTGGTACTATGTGATGAAATTTAGGACCTTTGAAAGAAGTATCCTAGCTCCAACATGTTTATTATCCCAACCAAATGTGTTGTCAAACTCTGCAGCTCCTAGGATTTGACCATTAACTTGAATGTAATTTAGGTACATTGGATTCTTTGTAGCTTTGTGTAACCAAGCAGCACCCCACAACAACTCATCCTAACAAGTCATTATAAACCCATCAGTCAAAAGTACTATAATTTTGTGTATGACTCAAAAGTAAAAATTGGCACAATGGAAAAATCAAAACTTTACCTGATAACCAGAGTAATCACAATAAAAGGGACACACAAAAGGTTTCAAGACTTTGCTGTAAGGTCCTCTATGCTGATCAGCAAATTGAAAAACCTAAACCCAAAAACAAACACAGTCTCAGATTTATGCAACAACAAAAAAAAAGCAATTTTTTATTTTTTTTCATCATGAATCAAGCTTACCCTGATAGCCCTTCTCACTAAAATCTTGGAGTATGTTGGATCAGTTCTTCTGAAAACAAGAGAAGCAGCTGCTAATGCTGCAGCTGTTTCTGCAGCAACTTCAGAACCAGGAGCGTTTGCATCAATCTTGAAAACACTTCTTGGTGTGTCCATGTCTTCTGGTCTCTCCCAACAAGCATGGTCCTTTTTAGCATCTCCAACCTGCAAAAACAAAACCCAAAAATCAACCTCATTTCCCCTGTTTTCTCCTTAACATAACCACAAAACAATGAACAAAAGAAGGAAAACTAACCTGAACATAAATGGTGTTTGGATGTGCAGTAGCTTTTAGAAGATAATCAGTAGCCCAACGAATAGCTTCTCTAGCATTTGGTAACTCACCTTTCATCAACCCACCAAACTCAATAACACTCCATGAAAGCATAGTTGTAGTAAAAGCCATAGGAAAACCAAACTTGACATTGTCACCAGCATCATAGTACCCTCCAACCAAATCAACCTACATTGTACATTTAAGCCAAAAATAAGCAACAAAAACTATAGAAATTTATGATAATGTGAGATTTATGATATGATTTGTTTACATACATGCATTGCTGAACCATCAGAGAGACCAGAGTCTTTTCTCCAAGACATTCTCTGGTTAGAAGGGAGCTTCCCTGATCTTTGTCCTTCAAAGAAGAGAATGGATTTGGTGAGAGCATCTCTGTAGTTGTGAGTGGCAAAGTGAGGGTGATGGCGATGGAGTGGGAAGGCATGGTTATGGAGAAGGAAAGAAGAGAAGAGAGAAAGAAGGAAGAGGAAGTAGGAAAGGGTCATTTTGAAGAGTGTGAAAGGGAAAATGAAGAAAACTAACCAACCAAAGAGCAAAGTGGCACTGCTGCAAGACAGAGTGTGCTCTGTTTAATGCTTGGAACGAACTCTGCTATTTATAAAAGAAAAAGCTGCCTTTGTAATGTCCTGCTTTGTTATAAGACAACAATAATTATGTCCACATCCTATTGGTTCTACAGTAAGCAGGCTCATGGCTTTGGTTTTGGGGAAATTAACTTAGTTAACCGTGCAAAAGCTAAACAAAATTAACGGGTTTATGATGGTTTTGGAACATTTGTCAAGGGAGAAAAAAAAGACGAGCTTTAATACAAATGTTAGAGAATTTTGGTTTTCGTTAACGAGTGTTTCGAACAATTAAGGATTATAATGTGATTAGTCCTTGGCTTTTCATCTAATTTTGATATTGGTTCCTGCATTTTTTTTGTTTGACATCATTTTTTAAATTTTTTGGCTTTGATCCTTCTGTTAAGTTTGAGTTAAAAAAAGAAAACTAAAACTAACGGTGTGCCGTGGACCAATCATTTCAATTCCATGCCACATGACACAATAAAAAACAAAAAAAAAATAAACATTTTAATTATATTATTTTAGTTGTTTAAAACAAAATTATTATTTTATTTAAAAATATCATTTGTCCCTACACTTTGATATTGGTCCTTGAACTTTTTTCTTTTTCTTTTTTAAAAAAGCTTTCAATAAAATTATTATGTTTTATTATTATTTTGTTCATTATTTTTATTGAGAATAATTATAAAAAAATATTTTTCAAAAAAATTAAGCTTTAATTGTATTGCATTGCAAATGGAAAAGAAATTGCATCGCATTAACACCATGACAATAGATGAAAATTAACAAAGTAGATAAAAAAATAAATTGCACATTGGCAATACATGTAATTATACAATTAAAGCTTAATTTTTTTAATGCGATGCAATTTCCATTTACAATGCGATACAATTAAAACATAATTTTTTAAAAAAAGATTTTTAAAAGTTTATTTTTTTTATAATTATTGTCAATAAAAACAATGAACAAAATAATAATGAAACATAATAATTTCATTGAAACTTTTTTAAAAAAATAAAAAGAAAAAAGTTTAGGGACCAATATCAAAGTGCCGAGACTAATATAAAAAATGCTGAAAGTGCGGGGACTAATGATATTTTTAACTAAAAAGTTGAAATTTTTTGTCTTTTAATGTGCCATGTGGCGTGAAAAGATCGGTCCACGTGTCACACTGTTATTTTTGGTTTTTTTTTAACCGAGACTTAACAGAAGAACCAAAGCAAAAAAATTTAAAAAGTGCATGGATCAATGCCAAACAAAAACCAATGCAGGGACCAATGTCAAAATTAGATGAAATTGCAGGGACTAATCACATATTTAAGTCATTAAATAACTATTATTTAAAAATGTCAAAGTTTTCAATTTTCAATGCACTTTATTACACAAACTTTCATAAAAGTTACTACTACTCTCTTTGTTTCATAATGAATGTCACTTTACATTTTCAATACAACTTTAATTTTTTTTCTCCCGACTTTACCCTTAATAAATACTCCAACTTTTCTCTCGTACAATTTTTAATGTAAGTTTAAGTTTGTTTTTTTCATTGGCAATTTAGTAAAAGTGTTATGTTTAATGATTATTTCATTTCATTCTTTAATTTGTGTGTAATTGGCTAAAACGACACTCGTTTTAAAACGGATTGAGTATTTAAAATCTTTAATTAGTGTCTCTGGGCAGTAGTTAACATTTTCCAAGAATTTTTAGTAGAAGTTGTGTTTTAAAAATTGCGGATTTAAGTTTTTTGAGATTTTTTTGTTTGTTTATTTAACATGAAATCGTTAGCTTTTGATTTTTTTTTTTAAATAGTTTAGTGGTTGAAATTCATCTTTTAAGATGAATATTTGTTTCCCTAAAAATAAAAGATAAATATTTGTTGTGTTTGGGGTTCGAGCCCCAACCCTTATATATAATCATACATTGTTTTGAATTCTTTAAAACGTGTCTTTCACAACATGTAAGAAATATTTAGGACCTAATAAATAAAAAGGAGAATGCTAACTAGTTTCCCAGAGGCATTAGTTAAGCAATAAAACGGGTGTAATAACTACTAACAATTATATATAGTGATGTAATTATTACTTAATCCAAAGTAACAACTTATATCTCAAAGACAAAAATTCTACTTTTGGATTGCACTAGTTAGCTTGAAATAAAAATAAATTGATAGTGTAATTTAGACCAATGCTAGTGATAAGTTTAACAAGTGTCTTTCACAATATGTAAAAAATATTTGGGACCTAATAAATAAATAAAATTGATAATGTAATTGATGTGTATAATCTGTCTATCACTCTTACTAAACTACGTTGTTCTATTTCACCTTCGAGTATGTTACACCGTGTTCTAAGGTATTGTCTGCTTTGGATGTAAGCTCTTCACGAATTTGTCTTTTTGTTGGGTTGAGAAGTGTGGGTGTTGTATATAAACTGCACTTAGCCTAAATTACAACCAATGTGGAATTTTAAGGTGTATCGGAGCAGTTGCCCCCCAGTCGATGCTAATGAGGAGAGACTTCATAGATGAAATCGACAATGTTTTGTTCCACCCTCAAGTAAGTCGCACTGCATTCAGAGGTATTGTTCACTTTGGGTGGAAGCTCTTCACGATTTTGTTTTATATAAAAGGTGTCACGTTGGGTTCAGGAATATGAGTGTCATATATAAACCGCCTTTAATCTCGTTCCCAAACAATGTGGGACTTTAAGGTACACCAGAACATACATTTTATGTATAATGTATACAACAATAACAACAACAACCAAGCCTTATCCCGCTAATTAACCATGTCTTTCTTTCTCTCTCCAACTCATTTATCTCTAGATCCATCATAACAGTGGTACACCAGAACATACATTTTATGTATAATGTATACAACAACAACAACAAACAAGCCTTATCCCGCTAACCATGTCTTCTTTCTCTCTCCAACTCATTTATCTCTAGATCCTTTGTAATATTATACTCCATTCTTCTCACAATATTAGTCGTTTAAGGTTTGTGCACGATTATTAAGGAAATGATTAACTGCGTTGATTTTAATGGTAAAATTAGTAGCATTTACTAAAACACCCTTATCAATTGTAGTTAGTGGAGTAGTTAAGTTTGATGAAATTCAACAAATAAGGGTATAGTAGTGGGGAAAAAATGATGCATTAATATTGTAAAGTGACAATTATTTTGAGAAAAAGAAAAAAATGCTAAAGAGACAATAATTGTGAGACGGAGGGAGTAGTTTTCTAGATCTAGCCCTACCTCAGGTGATCTGACTTTCCTCCATATGATCTATTATCCTAACTACAAAAACTACATGTTTTATCTCTACATGTCTAAACCACCTAAGTCTAATTTCTACTATCTTTTCTACTATAGGTGCTACTCCAACTCTCTTCTAATATCGTCATTTCTAATTCTATCTCATATAATTTTACCACACATCCAATACAACATTCTCATTTCAGTTACGCTTACAATTTATGTCCGTGTTGTTGCTTCACCGTTCAATACTCCGTTCCGTATAATATCGCTGGTCTTATAATGTATACAATTTTGATTTTTTATATTCTAATATAAATTGATAGTATTAGTGAAAACATATATTTAGAAAAAGAATAATAAATATATCTAGTAGTTTGCAATTTGTCTATGGTTATGTTTAGGGACAAAAAATTCTTCGAAAATAGTTTTATAGTTATAGACAAGGGGAGTATATATAGTTTTATAGTTAGGGACACCATAATGCACATTATCACGCTCCATACTTTCATTCTCATTCATCACTTCACTTCTTCCTTCATCTACAATGTTCAACAAGTTACAAACATTTCTTGTTAAATCTTAATTAATAAACAAACACATAACCATCTCTTTTCTCTTTATGTTCCTAATTTGCCGATACCAATGAAAGATCTTTGTAAGAACAATCTTGGTATTAACACTTTGCACTACAAGTTTTACCTGTCTTTGACCCATATTTGATCGCTAATCATAGATACAAATTATTTTTGCAAATAAGTCATTTATCGTGAGACGAAAAAAGATATTATTGAGTGATGCATTATAATTTAAAAAATGTATTTGACTATTCACATCATTTAGAGACTATTTTAACATTTTTTTTCCTTCCCAATTTTGAGATTGATTTACTCGGTCTCTTGCAAGTTATAATCCCTCCAACCAATCTTTTCTTGAATGGGCATATGAAGAAGGCCCATACACACTGATGGAACATCCATGGATGTATAGGGAAAGCAACTTCAGCATTTAGTTCGGGTTGCATGTTAGCCAAACCCTACATATCCTCCCATTAGGATAGACTCAACATGGTATAATCGGGGTGCTATTACATTATTACAGTATGTATGTATTTCAACCGCATTTCACGTTCTTATGTTGTTTTCAATACCTTTCAATTTCAATAAAATGAAGGAAAATGTCCCGGTTGAATGGATCAAATCGGAGAGAGTATATAGTTGTATCGTAACTTATGGAATTGGCGATTATTGTCCCCTAAGTATAAAGTGGTAAAGGCAAGTTGTGATCCTTGAAACAGATTGTAAGATGATTGTGGATGCCATGCACTATGGCTCTAAATGAGTTTGGGTTGAATATATCCAAGCGTATGATTCTTGAGTGACAATAATTAATTTTGATATTGTTATTTTTTAGTACTTAATCTCTATTAATATTCAATATGATTTACACATGAATGGAAGACAATTGGACAACAAACTACGCCGTTAAGCTTTTTTAAATGACAAAACTAATCATCGTAAACACAACATTCATGAACCATAGATATATTGATTAAATGAGTTGAACTTAAATTAATTTATGTTTATGAGAAGACAAATTAATCATGTAGAATTCGTGTTTTTTGAGAGGTGTAGAATTCGTGTTGTTATATGCTAGCAACCATTTTTTTTTTAATATAGAACACTCTTTGGATCGATACTTCAATTTATTACGAGACTTCAATTTATGATAAAATTATATGAGTCGTTCTCAGTATTTGAATCATGCTGACGCCCGTTGTGATTTGTTTTTTTCCCTAACTTTACATAGATGTGTCTCCCATATTTTTTTTTATCAACGTTAACAAAAAAAATAGAAATTTTCTTATATAGTAAAGAAAGAGAAATACAGTACAAGTTTCTTTTATTTACAAAATATGTACGATGAATTTTGTTTATTTTGTGCCTTTGACCTGGATAATGACCGCACAAACTTCTAATGTAATACTACTGTAATTAAAAGTACATATTTTCTCTTATATTTTGACTTGTAAGTACAACTTGTAAGCTAAAGTACGTGTTCAAATTTATAATTTCTCCCTTTCTAGCATTTAGTATGTCAGTTTTGCCATTATACTCTTTTAGAAAAAAAATAAAATAAAAGCATTTTCATCAAAATAAAAATATAATGCCCCTCAAAAACATATAATTAAAAGCATTGTGTTCGCAAAATTTAAAGACTGGATCAGCAACATGTGGAGAAGAATAACTTTACACCATGATTGTCTTATAAATGATTGGAGTGATATGTGTATGGCATATGCCATTATTTAAAGTCGGACTGTTCAACTATATAATAAAGGAAAAATTAGCTTAGAAACTGAACTTAATTTTTTTTTGGTTTTTTAGACATAAAATACCAAATGTGTTATCCCCTTAGTCTGGAAACGAATTGACGGATTTGACAAAGTGGCACACCGCCATGTGCTCCTGTTGTCCTTCCACATGCAATATTAGGCGTTTCATGCTCATTTTCATCGTATATCTTTTTCTTTGCAGCAAAAGATGGTAAACACATGTTACTACAAGTCGCATTTTATCATATAACTCAATAACTCAATGAAAAAGCTGACACCAATTTCATATATGACTTGGTATAAACTCTTATATATGTTGATTGTTTGGATCTATCTGATTGCCTCCTCCTCTTGATCTATGGCTAAGGTAATTATAGTTAGTTTAATTTAATAACTTTTTTTAAGAATTAATCATATGAGTTTAGCTTGGTTGATAGAGATTATGTATAATATATTTAGGAGTTGGAGGTTTGAACTTCAAACACCCCACTTATTCATCAGAAAATGTGGATTTTTAGCCACTAAACTAGTTAAAAAAAAAAACTTTAGAATTAGCTCAGATGACGGCTTGATGATTTGCAAATTGGATCTCTGCAATTAGCTTTATATGATGCAGCTGGCTGTAAATTGTTTGTTAGATTAAGTGAAATGTGCTTTATCTCTTTTAAATTAAGGATGAATAATTGACTACACCTTAAAATCAGTCGTTGAGAATTTGAGTTTGATAACTTGGTCTTATATGGTTCATTTGCATGCAATAAAAGAGCATATACATAACGTGAAAAAATAAATTATTGAAAAAATGGTCATACCCTCCTTTTTTAAAAAAAAATGGTCATACTAACAATGGCTTAGGAGCATTTGTTAGGATTAAAGAAAAAAATTGTTTTAAACACTTGTCGAGATAATAAAGACATTTTTTCTTTTTTTATAATACACCAAAAATTAAACTATGTACAATTAAGATTTAATTAATAACATTTTTCATCTAAGTCACCCAAGTATATAATCCTGTTTTAATTGACACAGTGAATAAGATTTACCCAATTAAAATCTCGTTGACCAAGTCAAATCACACAAACTCACATTACCTTCACATATTCAACCTCTTTCTTTTTCACTAAGAAGAAATAAAAGAAAGAAACCGAGAATGAAGAGAGGTAAAAGAACGGGAAATCTTCATTACTCTTCTTAATTCACAATTTTAGGGGGGTTTTGGGTGAAATTATGTTCTCCTATTTCCATAAATCTCTTCTCATATGTTTTAAGAAATTACATAGTAAATATAAATGGGTTATATATGCTGCATGTACTGAAATTGTTTTGCTCTTGTGTAGAAATTCATGAGTGTTATATGTTAAATTTCCAAGTTACATTCTCCTTGGTTCCAAAATTTGTCATTTTGAACTATTTTATGATGTCTAATGTTGTACTACATTCTCCTTGGTTCCAAGTTACTCTGAATCCATAATATCATCCTAATAACTTATTTTGAGCTTAATAGAATTGTTTTCTTTCATGAAAAAATAATGTGGTCACTGTTCCAGTATACTTAAATAAAATGTAGTAAAAACTAAGATGGCAATTGCTCTACTTATTATGTCCAAGGACTTGTTTATTATGTCTAGTACTCCATTTACGGGACTCATATATTATGTCTACCCTTGCCTAGGACTCAGATTTTATGTCCATTCATTCCAAATTAGATCCTCAACATATGAATGAGGGTTTAGTCAAGATGCTAAAATTAATATTTTTTGCTGGTTAACTTGCACCAAAGACAAGAAGTTGGCTATTAAGTTCTTAATTTTGAGAACTCGCTGATATGTAATCTCACTCATTTCATATTTGTTGAATTTTTTTTTACGGGCAGTAAGCCAAGTGACTAATGGAATTCGATGAACTTGGAGTCAAACTGTTTATGTGTTTTTTTATTTATTTTTATAATTAAAGATTTAGAGTTGCAAATCTTATGAGCATAGAAGACATTCCATATCCTTAAGAGTTGAACCTTTTTGATCTCTAATTACTCTGTCGTGACTTTCAGTCGAGACATATAAGAGAGACCACCTCTAAAGTATCATTATGAATACTATTATATCTCTATTCTAGATAAAATTTATATATAAAAAAATCCAACATTTAAATATTCAAATCTTTTTTCAATTCGAGTTAAAAAAAAAAAATTCTTTATATGTTTGTTGCAATATTTTGGTTCAAAAGAGTTTATCGAGAAAATTCAAAAATGTTAGTGATGTTAAGCGGAGAACTGTTGATGGCTTAACTAATTTAACAAATGCATGAAACCATATCAAGTAATAAAGCAGTAAGGGATTGTCGTTCAATTCGATAATTAGCATAATCTATTTGGTAAAGCAAATAAAAGAAGAGATTTGAATGTTGCAGGGTTTTGACCGTCCTACCTAATGTGAGACTATGTTTTTGTGATTCATAAGTGTAACAGTTATTAAAGAATCCTTAAATCCCCCTTCATCTTTGTTGAAAATTAAATCGAATAATCATTAGTTTATAACTTGACTTATGTTTGGATTTAAGAAAGTCGAGCATAACTCTCTGATGAATCAATGAAAATTTATTTTCGGGGATCCCTTAAGATGAATTATAGCTATAAATTCATATTTAGATTCAACTAATTAGTTTCAATTAATAAAGAATCTTTCAAAAGAATTCAAGTTCTAATCGTGACTGCAACACTTCTTGATTAGACTTTATATACCTTACGTTCAAATTATAGATTGCTAAGTCATTTTCTAGGAAGCGGCATGTTAAGAGAAAAAATTGAGTTAAATAATGTTTACTCTCATGTCACTTATAGAGAAGAGAACCTTCAAATGGAAGATGGAATCAAACCCGAAATGTTTATAAAAAGAACTTTTCTACATCAAAATAAAAGAGAAGAAAAGTTTGAGAATTGAAGAAAGATCAAACTCATGATCGCAATGCTTAATTTATGAGATTAACCATAGAATGTTGTACAATATATTATCATCAGTAATTTTATTCTTCAATCGACAGAACCAAGTTGTCTCCCTCCTGTAGCCACATCTGGATTCCAATGAAAGCATTCTACAGCCCCTCCAGCTTTAAGCTTGCACGGTCCTGATTCTTTAATTTGCCAATGACATTCGGGGTCACATTCATTCTCGTCTCGCTTCTGAACATAAATGTCAAATTGGTGATTTCCATTAATCCATGAAAAACTACAAAAATATAAGCTTCTTTATAAGGAAAGAAGGTACAAATCTAAAGATGTAACTTTCTTGAAATTTTAGGGTTTGGAACCCAAAATCATAATTTTTATCTTTACAATCCACACCAAGCTGGAGGTCAGTCAAGTTGTTGGTAACGTATACATTTACTTTTTGACCGATCCTGGTTTTACTATAGAATTTTAAAGCAACGATAATTGTTGGTAACATAGAAACTAATTAATATCACAAATTTAGAGATTGTAACCATCTCGCTTACTCAATAGATTATTGATACAATGATATTGAACTTTGGGGTTGATTTCAAGTTATACTGCTAGTCGGATGATGGGGACATTTTTTTATTTTTTTCTGGAAATTACTAGTGAGTGCCAAAAGATAATGTTAATCAAGTCTAAAGAAATAATTTTTTATGGAAATTGTTTTTTTTAAGAAATAATTTTTTCTAGAAGATGTTTTTTTTAAGAAATTTTTTTTTATGGAAAATGTTGTATTTAGAAATATATTTTTTCCAGCAATTGTTTTATTTTAAGAAATATTTTTTTATGGAAAATGTTTTTTTTTTAAGGATATGGAAAGTGTTTTTATTACTTTGAAAAAGATTCAATTGACCTTTGAAAATAATTGCAGAATAAAAAGATTTTTTTTATAAAAAATTTCGTGTGAAATAAAGTTTGTAGAATATATGATTTTTTTCATGAAATGTTTGGTGAGTTTTTTTTAGTTGACCAAAGTTCTCTTGGTAAGATTTTTTTTTTTGGTAAGAATTTTAATGTTTAGAAAACAATAAAAATCGAAATTCATTTTGAATGTATATTTTAAAATTTTGTTGTTTTGGATCCATAATTAATAGTGGTTTATTAGTAATTTTATTTTAGAGGACGTTGGTAAGTTTTTTTTTTTTTTTTTTATTGAA
>Ga0099826_10002590_pt1 | contig 11777 bp, 8 predicted proteins | sample Mtrugardesep15_FD_76830 | JGI IMG/M metagenome (GOLD analysis project Ga0099826, IMG submission 76830) | Root nodule microbial communities of legume samples collected from California, USA - M. trunc garden sep15 | ecosystem: Host-associated > Plants > Roots > Nodule | place: USA: California...
CAATGAGTACCTTATGGGTAGGATACTACAATACCCTTTTCCATACCCGCATTTGTAAAAAATATCTATACCTTCGTAAACAACAACTTTAGTGTCCTTCCTCATACACTATGGGCCCTTTAGTGCTCATACCTGCACCCATTACTCGTACGTTAACTATGAAAAGACAATAAAAATACCACAATTGAAATAAAACTATGGTTCAATGTTTTTTAATTCAACTCATAAAATAGTATAAATGGTAGTACTTAACAAAATAAAATAGTATCAATTGTATTTAGTAGTTTGTAGGTTTAGACTTAGACTTAAATAGTTAAATTACAGCGGTGAATTCGGCCCAATTCATCCATAGGCTTAGCCTTAGACTTAAATAGGTTTAGGCTTACACTTAAATAGTTTAGGCTTGTACTATACACCGAATATAAATAAATTATTTATCATATTATCTCAACACATTTATATGCAGGTTGTAGAGCTGCGCAGTATGGGACCATTGTTCGTACCCATATCATACCCATTTAAATTTGCATATAACGCCGGATCCAAAGCAATTAACACACATAAGCAAAGCTTTAAAAGAAATGCACACACATTCTCATTCGTTCCTTTTCCCAATTCACGAAATTGAAACAAAACCAAATTAGGGTTTTATCTTCGTTACCAAAATGGCGAAGAAGAGTGTGCATATCCCTCAAGAAGTGATAACCGAAATCCTGTTGAGGCTGCCGGTGAAGACTACACTTCGCTGCAAGTGTGTTTGTAAGTCATGGCTTTCTCTCATTTCCGATCCTCATTTTGCAACTTCACATTTTCAACATGCTTCATCAACCAGACTTATGTTTATAGAGTATCGTGATTCTCAAACCCTATGTATAGATTTTAATGCATGGCTTGACGATGATTCTGCATTTTCACTAAATCCTGATTTTTTGCATCTCGAATCTCGTCCTGAAATTGGAGGTTCCTGTAGAGGGTTTCTGTTTGCATACTGTTACAGAGACTTATACATATGGAATCCATCCACTCGTGTCCACAAACAAATACCTCTGTCTCCTTTTACTATTGCCTCCAATTCCAATGACAGTGACACTGAGAGTGACAATGACACGACAATATTTTCGATGTGCTCCATGGTTTCGGATACGACATGTCAAGTGATGATTACATAGTAGTTTTGGGGTCCTACGAAGCCAACCCTAAGGTATCTTGTTCGATTCACTTGGAGATTTTCTCATTGAGAGCTAATGAGTGGGAAGAAATTGAGTTCGATTCTGATTTGCCTTATAGGAAGACTGCAAGATCTCAAAGTGGTCCCAGTGTCGGGTCGTTCTTGAATGGTTCTATCCATTGGCTGGTTTATAATTATCAGACAAAAAATGATGTTATTATTGCCTTTGATTTAAAGGAAATGGAAATGTCAGAGATTGCTCTTCCAGATGATTTTGATATCGATTTTTCTACTAACATTTATGATTTGTCGGTATTTCGGGGACTTATCAGTGTATGGAATGTGGAGATGTCTACACTTAAGATATGGGTGATGCAAGAATACGCAGTGGATTCATCTTGGATTAAGACTCTTGATTTTTCTTTTGAACCCGCTCCGGATTTTTGCCCAGTATGCTTTACAAATGGTGGTGATATTGTTGGACCAGTTGCTGATGGAGGATTAGCAAAGCTTGATGATGAAGGAGACCTGCTACAATATCACACTTATGGTGGCTGTTACTTTGCAAGATCCCAATTGGCAGTGTATACAGAATCTCTGCTTTCACTCCCTGATGGCACTGAACAAGCTTAAGATGACTAGTGATACCAAACAAGAACAATTTGATTGTGAAATATTCGTATTTGCCATTTTACTGATATTGATCTTGTATTATGAACTCTTGGTATCATGAACCGTGGGACGTGATAGGCAGAATACTGAAACTGGAAAAAGACATAACATAATCGAGAGTAGTGTTGATCTTTATCAGCAGCTCAAATGCCAGTTCACAAATCACATAGCTTTGTTGTTTCTTCCTTGCAGCTCCTTAGTGAAGATGAAATTTGTCTAGTCATTGCTAGTAGGTTGTTTAGTCTCTTTGACGCTATGCTTTGTTGTTTTATGTTGCTTCAACAGTTGACTTTAATTTGTTTTGAATGTTGTTTGATTAGTTTTTTGTTTGATTTTGGTTGAATGGATAGTGCTTTCTTTATGTTTGCTTTGTTGAAATTGTGCAAGATGTTTGAATGCTTGTCTTGTTCTTTTATGGCTTTGTTATGTAACTTATATTGCTGCTGCACAACTAGAATCCATAAAGGATTGGGACCTGAGATGAAATGTGAGGTATATATAGGACTTTTTCCATTTTTTTTTCTTTACTCCTCACTTTTAGGAACATTCTAAGGATTCTTCTTCATAGTTTCTTGAGCAAAAGTTGGTGCTTCCTCCATCTGTTTAGTTACTAATACATCAGCTTCATTTAGAGTCATCAAATATTGTGCATTTTTGTGTTGACTTCTCTAATTTTTTGTGCTAGGACTTCTGATTGTGAATTTGATTTTTCGGGGTTAGTAAGAGAGGGTTAGTTGGTTACATGGATGATGAATATTAGAATGAAGGTATGATGGACTGGTTGGTGGTGGTTCTAAGGAAAGTGGTGTTTATGGGCTGGGGTGATTTTGTTGGAACTTTTATGTGGAAGAATATCGTTGGTGCTGTGAGGGAGTATTGTTGGTGCTGTGAGATTTAGTGATGTTTTGGATTCTAGGTTGATGATTTCTTTTGATATGAAGGCTATTGTTAGATTAGCAAAGGTTACTTAAGATCGTGTTGGTAATTCAAGGACTAGTTCAATAAATTGGTCTCGTATAACTAAAATTTTCATGAACTAGTGAACATTGGATAGTGAAGCAGGTTGTTGTTCAATAAGTCGTTGTAAAAAAATAGATAGCAAATAATTGAATGGAAAACTTAATTTTCTGTGTACCTATTGATAATCCAACACTTGGAGTAATTCAAGGGGGTAGGTAGTCTTGTGATTATGGCAAATTGGGATGAATTTTTATAAAACATGCTGAACAAATTTTTATAATCTTGTGAGGTATATATTAGTCAGGTATGTACTTGTTTCAGAACAATAATTTTTAGTGCACTATAATGCTTAGAGGAATGCTAAGGTCACATTCTCAAACACACCCATTGAACATACCGACGTATATACTGCCACGCCACCTCTTTTCTCTACTCACTGTCTAGATGACTGGTTATATAAGTTATCTGTAATTTGTTCCGATCTGTCATAAGCTCCAAACGTGCATTGCTGCTTATGGACTTATGGTCGTCTCTGAGTTGAGTCGTATGGGTTTCATTCGTCTTGTAAAGATAGTGTTGGACATTGATTTTCTTTGGAATATACTTCCAATTCTCTGAGTTGGGTATTATGCAGGATCAATTTCTAAACATCGGTTCCTCTCTTCCATGTCTTTTTCAGTTAGGTTTTCTTGTTTCATTGTTAAATCGGGTATTGCTAAATTTGTATTTTTGAAAATGTACAACTAGTATTGAGGACAAAAATGAAGTTGATTAAACTTTTTTTTTTTTTGAAAGTTTTGACAGTGAGATCATCTTTTTAATTTTCTTTTACTCTTAATTTAGAATTTCTTTTCTTCTCATTTTATTCCTTCATCTTTCTTTTGACGTGAAAAAGAAAAAAAACTTTTTAGTTTTTGAAACTGTGAGTTCAAATAATAACCAAGCACCAGAGAGAAGAACAGGGATAGTTTTAATTGATAGGGTGAGTTCTAAAGAGTGTGTTTGAAAGTGTGACATTGGCACTGCACATAATGCCTATAGTTTGTGATAATGAATTGTGACACCAACAACAATCAAGTCGTATACCACTAAGTGAAGTTGTTTACATGAATCAAACGACGTCATAATGTTTCATCAAAAACAATATTTTTGTCCAACTCATTCATCTTTAGATCATTCTTATAGTTTTTCTTATGGTTTTTTTATTATGCTCTTTTATCTCTAGTGATTTGACTCATCTTTATTTGATATACTCTACTTACTACATAGTCCAAGTCTTCTTTCTACATGCCCGAACCACCTAATTCTAGTTTCTACCATCTTTACTACTATAGTTGCTCACACAACTCCCTATCTAATGTTGTCATCATTTCTAATTTTATATCGTCTAATCTTATCATGCATCCAACACAAAAGAGAAACGAAATCAATATGTTTCAATTTCATTGCATACCTAAAATTCTTGCGAAATTTATTTCAACTACATTGTATAGATTTCCAACTAATGAGATGGCTATTTCAATTCACACTCACAGTAAGTGAGACGGGATGTCTAAAGCTAAGTGATGGGTTCCTGAGTTTACATAACTACCGCTACAAACCATAGGAAAACGGGTTCCTGAGTTTGCTCATCCACTGGCCAAGATTAGAAGGGAAAAAAAGAGCTCTCTGAGCTCATGTTGCAAACTTTACCAATGGCAACATTTTTTTTTCAAATGCTCCAATCTGAATTAAGTAAACCCTACATCTGTTGTTGTAGCAAATTTGCTCATCTATTATCTATAAAATCATATTTCAAACCAACCATAATTGAAATACTATAGTTATATTCACCTGAAGGTGGTAGTGTTACATCAATAAACCTGTCTCATACTTTTGACTACAAAATGAGGGTGACAGTTTATATCTTAATGGTACAATAACTTTATTTTCTTTTAATTATTTTTATTTAATGTAGGCAAACAGAAGCACACAGTTAGCTAAAATTTAGGTTAGTGAGAGTTTGTTATTAGGTAGTTAGTTTGTTAATTCCTTACAAGCTCTATATACGTATAGAGCATCTCATGTCCTCATTGACTATCTTTTAATCAATGATTCATTATGAATTCTAAGAATTTTTTTTTTTGTATCAAACTCTTATGCTCATATGAGATGAATCTTCATCTCTTTGATCTTGTGATTTGTACCGCGCCATTAAAAGATAGATACCTATGCTATGCGGCTACCTTGTGTTTGTTTCCATCCAAATTCAAGATTGTTTAACCAAGGAGCTACAAGTTGAAAGTGTAGGTGCCTTTTAGAAACTGTGTTGAAGTCTGCCAAATATGTCCTTGCATCTTGTATTTACTTGCATCCCTTCATACTATATTTTCAACTTACAGTCTCTATTGTTCCTATTTTTCTTTTGTTTTAGTAGTTTTGTTGTAGAGTTCCATTTCCTTCGACTTTCCTAGTTGATTTCAATGATATTTACCTTGATCTTCAATTCAGAAACAGCCAAAATTTTATCTATGGCTATTGGATAATATATGTCAGCATAATCACTTAAAAGTTAGACTCAAATTTATCAAAGAAAAAAGCAGTAGAGTAGTGTCTGAGATTATAACATTAAAGGTGGATAAAGGTGTTCCATTGAGCAAACTAAACTTTAAAGTCAAAGTGAGTATGAACATCAAAATCAATATAAAAGCCCTAAACTCAATCCAATCAAACTTTTTGTTCTTGAATGAAAACCAAAACCTTATGAAGAGTAACACCTGACCCTCGAGGACACAAACGTAAAGGAGTGCCGGGACAAGGGATTTCACTGAGATGATTGATAAATGATTCAAGCGGCTTTGTTTATTGCAGCCCTTTAACATCGAAAACACAAGCTGTACTATCAAGTGAAGTCGAAACAAGATACTCACGATTAGCAGATACTTCAATGGACTGAATTATGTCTGAGTGTCCACTGAATGTTATTACACATTCGGCGGATCGGCTATCCCATAATCTTACTCTTCCGTCCAGACATCCAGTAGCCACATACGATGCATCAAGCCATGCCAAACATGTCACTCCAGCCTGCCCACATAACAACATTCCTTTCATTAGACATAAAATGAAAATTTGTAGTTCCAGACCGGAGTATAATTACAACAAGAGCTCATGAAGTTTTGAAATACACTCTCTGATTCATATTATAAGTTGTTTTAGCAAATCTATTGTCACATTTTATAAACATATTTTTCTTTTTCGGTTCTTGATTAATATGAGAGATAGTAATGGTTACGCAATATGAGAAGGAAGTAGAACACAAGTATGACATTTGCCTAAAGAAAGGTTTGAGCAAACCTCATGGTCACATGTGTGTCGCGACAACGCATGCTCTATATCCCAGATGGTCAGTTTTTGATCCAATCCTCCGACTGCAGCCCAACGATCACTGTTATACGATTTTAAGAGTCAATATTATTGATGGCTCACGTCTAATTTAAGAGAACAAGGTCTAGTTATTAGATCATATAAAAAACACAATGAAATAATTGAAAGGATGTATATAGATGATTGAAATATGCACAATACACACAAGCTATCAAGATTATTTTATGGCATATACCTTGGGGCAAATCCAACACATTCAACAGGTTTTGAATGTGAAGCCAGTGTATCAATAACCTGTTAACCATGATATGCATGTTTCTTAGAGACCGAAAGAGACACAACAAGACAAGTTGATTAAAGAAAAATAGAAAATAGTATTAGGAATCAGAGGATTCGAGGAGAAAAGTTCAATAGAACTCTGAAAGCTTGAAAGTGAGTAAAACTCATACGGAATTTTAATAATAGATACAGGCTCTATACATAGAGCTTATCGAGAGATTAACAAACTAACTAATTTCGTAACTAACTCCTAACCTACAAGCAGATTTTATAACAAATAGAGCAGCAAAATCAAATGCAATGAAAACACATACTCTTCCTGTATTGATATTCACAATATGGACAGATCGATCCATCTATGGAACCAGTAAGAGCAAGAGTTGAAGTTGAACTTATGGACATGCATGTTAATCCCGCGGTATGATATGATCCATATGGATCACCTAGAAATCAAATTTGAATCATTATACTAAATACTGCAGTTTTGGTATTAAAAATTATACTAGCCTGTGATTTATAAATAGGAAAGACGCTATAAAGTGAAATTAACATACCCTGCACAATATGAATATTTTCTCCACTTTTTGGGTTCCATATTCTCAAGGTTGCATCATCAGAACCAGTACATATTACTCTTCCTAAGGTATCAAGTAAAAGGATATTGAAGAATGTAAAAGATATAACACAGATAATAATAGATAAAGGAAGATGCATCAAGAAAATATGAATAGAAATTAGTACCATCAGGGGTGAAATCACCGCAGGTCACACTACCACCATGACCGGAAAAGACATTAAGAAGGGAATTTTCATCAGCATTCCACATCCAAGTGGTGGAATCGTCAGAAGCAGCTAAGAGTATGTGTTCTCTCGGATTCCATCTGAGCCACTGAAAGTGAAAGATTTCATGGAAATTAATTTAACCACTAGTTAAGGCATAGCAAAGTTAAGAATCTCACTTTACCTGAATGCCACCGTTAGGACCATTAAGCACACTTCTCAAATTTCCATATACATCCCAAACTTGAACAATTCCATCCATGCTTCCAGATGCAAGAAACTTTCCATCATAGCTAAAAGCTAAACTAGTTACAGAATCAGAATGACCTGCACATAAGTAGATAAATAACATCAATTATCCAAGATCGAAAAATAAATATCCAATCAATTAATTAGTAGCTTATGTATCATGAAAATACCTCGAAGCTCAGAAGCCGTATTTCCTTGGCCAATCTTCCATAAAAGTCCTCTCGCATCACCACCTCCTGTAGCCACCAAAGTTGCATCAGTTGGGCTGCATGCAAGTGAGAATACTTCATCTACACAAGAAGGAATAGGAATTTCATAAGACACCTTGAATCCTTGAACACATATGATACGTGACTTCAAAATGTGAAAAGTGAACAGAAAAATAGAAGCATTCAATTGAAAAGGCAACGAAAGTATATACAATTTTTACACTGAATAAGAATCAGGACAGCATAAAGAGAAACATAAACAACAATGCAGAAATCTGACCAGTATGGCCAGTGAATGTGTAGACAGGTTTCCTATCTGGTTTAGGAAAATCCAATGCTTCTGCAAAAACAAAATTAACGAAAGTACGAAACATTATTAGTTAATGCAGTGTAAAGCATTGCATGTGAATTGTAACATGAATAAAAGGGTAACTGTAACACAAAAAATAAGAGTTAGTTGAGAGATGATACCACAACTTCCACATTCAAAATAATCGTTTGAATCATAAAATTCTTCAAGAAGTGCAGTCATTGTATTTGCTCAGTTAATAACTGTGTGAACGATTATTGGAAAGTGATATATTGTGCTTGTATTTGATTTATTGTTATCAAGGGTGTGTGTGTGTGATAACTAGGGTTACGTGGGCATCACGCAAGCTGGATTAAACCAACAGATGGAGAACAAAAGAGAAAGTTGCGATGAAGTAGATAGATAGGATCCCTCTGTTAAGTATTTAAGGTTTTTTATCGTCAAAAAAAGGGTTTAAGCAAAGGTTTTAAGGATTTTTTTTTTTTTTGAAGGAGGTTTTTTTTAAGCAAAGGTTTTAAGGATTATTGTTAATTATTTCCTTGTTTGTTGGATTAATGGTATCTAAATGCGGCTTTTTAAGATTTGAAACTTGATTTCTTTTCTAGTTTCTTTTTGTATCCTTAACTTTATAAAACTTCTTTTGTCAATAATCAAATCAACTTTTCCTCTCAAACATGTAAATACATGTTCTTCATGTATTGGTTTGGTATATGGATCGGTGGTTTAGACATTAGAGCACCTTATACACAGACTACTTAAAACATTAGTATGTAAAAATGATGAAAAATCTTGTAAGTGCAAATGGTGTCATTACTCAAATATTCAAATAATCGATGGAACAAGAAATGCTTAAATATTTATTGACATATGAAACAAAATGACATTGCTTCACATCTATGGCACTGGGAAGAAACTTGCATCTTCTCCATATACATTTTGTGCCTTATCAATTACAAAATAAAATGTAAGTACGAAATTATCATATACAATAAAATGGTGTGTTTTGAATCAGTTCTTTTTGTTCATGTTCCTCCTCACTGCCTCAGCATTATCTTTGACATACTCAGCTGATTGTTTGGTTTTTTCAGCAGCCTTATCAGAAACACTGTCTGCCCTTGCCTCTGCCTCTGCCTTTCCATCTGCGCAAGTCTGTTTTACATTCTCAGCAGCCCTATCTGCCTTTGCCTCTACCTCTGCCTTTCCATCTGCACAAGTCTGTTTTACACTGTCAGCAGCATTACTGGCTTTGTTCTTAGTTGAATCCCATGCTTCTTGCATTGTCTGCTTTGCTTTCTCTGCTATGTTTTGTGCTGCCGATGTTGCCTTATTAGCGGCGTCTTTTGCTTGGTTAGCAACCTGATTAATTCAATATCCATTATGCAAAATTAGATATACAAATACAACTAATTAATAATATGTTTATGAGTTACATTACATGGTGTCCAGTGGAATAAGCCTTTTCGTGTGCCGAATCGTTCAAACTGTTGCTCACTGTTTCACTGGCTCCTCCTCCTTGTTTGATTCCATCAGTGGTGATTGAACCATCTTCATTATGCGACTTTGGAACCTACATATTCATCACAATACATTATGAAAATATTAATTAGTGAATAATCACACACACATTATAAACAGAAATGTGAATAATTATTATTTACTTGGATAAGTCTTGGGGAAGCTGCTGCAAAGACCCTAGAGTTCCAAGGACGAGCCCTAGCAATAGTTGCTGCAGCAGAGCCAAATTTTGGGAGGGAGGTGATAAGGGTGAATGATGCCATTGTTGAATTCTTATTTAGATTTCTTAAATTCTCTGTTGGGAAATTTGTATATGTTTATATTAATGCATATTAATTGTTCATCACTTTGCATGTATATATAGAGATCCTCCACGGTTTGTTTGCGTGCCAAGAGTAATTCACGCTCATTAGTGGTAGAAAAAAGAGAGATACATAATAGTGTCAATGCACTCATTTAGGACCCAGTATTATAGGATAGGTTAATTTAGTTGTTTGTTTGTTAAGGAAATACCACATGTAAAAGAGAGATACATAATAGTGTCAATATATTTTTCTTGATGATGACGTGACTATGCACAAATATCATATATTGGTGTTGAATTTAAGAGGGGACAATTACCAAAAATGGAAGAAATAAGTATATTGTATGCTATCAGGTAGAGGACAAGTGATCAAATGTACAATCTATGTGTAGAGATAATTGGTTGAGAGAACAAACTTATCTTGTTTGATAATTTTAAATGAAAATTATCTTTTCTTTTAATAAAATTTACCATTATTAACTATTTGAAAGTTATAATATCATAAGTCATTTTTTTAAGTACATAGTGACGCGCCTTACACATATTAAATGGTATTAGAACTCAAGTCTGAGCGTATCAAGCTCTATTTTTGAGAGATCTTATATGTTCATTAATAATAATATCATAGATACAATTAGAAATATAAATGAAAATATCGATAAGAGTTACAAATATGGCCGCCCTTAGAAAAACATGAGTTGTTTCATTGACTTGTTTCATAATATATTCAATCCGTGAGTTTCAGAGAAAAGAGTTCTACAATCATATGAAATACTTAAATGGCACCTAGCTCGAAAAATCTTGTGACTATGGAACTTACCACCACAATTTTTAAAATTTGAATCCATCTCAAAGTCAACATGTTCTATGAGTAAAGACCATACGCCCATTATAACGCTATAACCAATCCATAAGTTTTCCCATGTTCAACGTGAGTTAAGAGGAGAATCATTCTGTTTTGACAAGAACAAAATTATGTTATCCTCTCGAATACAAATATCAATTCATACGATATTTTATTCGAACGACTTTGATATGATTTTTTTTAACGACAAATATTAATAATCAGTTTGTTAGATTAAAATTTTACTTCATCTTTTTGATTTAAACGCAAAACCTCCAACTTTTTTTCTCTTCGCTCAAACAAATTGAGTTATCCAACCCCAAAACTTGAGATGGTTAACTCCCCTAGAACAGAACTTGTTGGTTCACACGAAATTGTTGCGCCATCTTCCACTCTTCCGAAAGATGTCTTCCTCTATTCACCACTTGGCTAGTTAATAGTTATCCATATTTTGTTATTGCAGTGATGACAAATGCTCCACATAATAATACGATGATAACCTTTTAAATTTTTTGGGAAATATTTTCTACAATTAACTTTTTATAAAACTTTCAAATTTTATTGAGCAGTTTTAAATTCAAATCAATAAGAAAATTCTTGAGAAATTTTTACTTTTGGTGTGCATATTCTTACCGATGTAGATATGCAAGATACATTTTACCATCGAATTTTTCTGTAAATCATCTTGCATGAAGAATATTAGAGCATGAAAACTCAAGAATTAAAAAAATCCGTAAAAAAATCCAGAGGTAACTTTGCTAATAAGGATATTTTACTCATTCAAATGAAAATATAACATATAATACTTCTTTCACTAAATTTTGTCATACTTCGTAAAATTAAACTCCTTTGTATCATTTTCTATCCCACGCAAACTCCTTGTTTTCTTTTCCGTTTTTGGATTATTTTGACTCTTTTTTTTCAAATAGTATAAAAATAGAGTCAAAATTTAGAGCTTACAATGTTTTTTTAATGATAAATATTAATATGTTAATTGTTATCGAGTGGAATTTAATTTTATTACAATAGAAAAGGATTAATATATTTCTATTCTAGCGCATTGAAATGTGAAAACAGCGACATAATCATATGTTCGAATTAATTGTAGAGTTGAAAAAAAA
>Ga0099826_10002591_pt1 | contig 11775 bp, 6 predicted proteins | sample Mtrugardesep15_FD_76830 | JGI IMG/M metagenome (GOLD analysis project Ga0099826, IMG submission 76830) | Root nodule microbial communities of legume samples collected from California, USA - M. trunc garden sep15 | ecosystem: Host-associated > Plants > Roots > Nodule | place: USA: California...
AAACTTTTGACAATAGTTAAGATTAGAAAGATCAAATAAGCAAATTAGAACATCTCCAAGATGTATGAATTCTTAGGTGGTATATACAATCCGATTCAGCCTCAAACTTTTGACAATAGTTAAGATTAGAAAGATCAAATTAGCAAATTAGAACATCTCCAAGATGTATGAATTCTTAGGTGGTATATACAATCCAATTCAGCCTCAAACTTATGAAAATGCTAAGACCAAATCAGTCAATACAAACATGCCCTAGATCTATGAAGACAAAAAATATCAATATATGGCTATGGTTGCAACAACATATATAAATTACAATCTATTAACCGAATCAAATCGGGTAATCCCTTATTTCACCATTAAATAGACCCCTATAATAAGTTAAAGCATTCATAATAGTTGGTGTTTCACCTATTTAAGAGTTGATTATTATGATATAATAATTCATACACAAAATTTAATATTGTTAAACACAACCCAACAACATCACCATATTCTTCAATAGAAGTGTTTATCAATTATAAGGAAATATAAGATGTATCAGATGCCATCGGTAAGCATCACATTTTTTATTCTTGATAGAAGGGAGAGATGTAGTTTTTCTTATGCTAAATTAGACATTTAGTCCTTTTTAATTAATTTTGAAGTTTTTTTTAAGGAATTTTTTGAAGTTTTATTTTGGTTCTCGAATTAATAAAAGTTACGTTTTAGTCCCATATTCCATCTCCATTTGCCACTTGTAGGGGTGGACAAAAATATCCAAAAATTGGACCGAACCGAACCAAACTAAAATTAACTGAATCATTACATTGGTTATTGAACCAAACCAATATTTTAAAAACAGTTCATTGGTTAACCGTGCTGGTAGGGGTAGAAGACGTCGTGCTGATGGTGAGGGAACATCACAGGTGAACGGTTTTGGTCCACATTACGAGCCCCAACATGAGCAACATCAGATGGAGGACGAGTTGCAGGTGGAGGGTGATGATGGGCACGTGGAGGTTGAGGCAGAGCCAGAGCAGCTGGATGAATCTCCTGGTGGCCCACATGACTTGTCTATCTGACCATGTATCATGTTCACGTGGCCAGGAGAACATCTGATGGAGTGGTAAGACTCTTCACCTTTTATGTATTGTGTTGTGTTTTTAATGTAAATTGATGGAGTTTTTTTTTTTAATTATTGTAAACTGATGTTAACTTTTTGCATCTTTTAATTTTATTTTTTTTAAGCTGATATTAATTTTTTGTTTTTAATTTTTGTAGTGGCATGGTAGTTTAAAGTGCATAAACAACGGAAAAAAGCTGGTGACTTTACATTATGATGAAAACAAGCACAATGGTTTAGAGATGGCCTTAGAGCCACCGATCTTCGATGACTATATGATACCAACTATGATATTGTTGACAACATGCTGCATTATGCCTTTGTTGAGAGATGGCATGAGGACACATATAGTTTCCATCTTCAGATCATGGGGGAGATGATAGTGACACTTGATGAAGTGTCATGTTTACTGCATATCCCTATTGAGGGCACGTTCCTGAACCACAATGGTCTAGTTACCAGGACTGAGGCAGTTGATATGATGGTTCAACTGTTAGGGTTGATGTGGACATGACTTTGGAGCAGGTGGAAAAGCCGAATGGTGCACATGCCTGTTTTAGCTAGTTGAAGGGGATTTTCAAGGACAATCTTTGGGAGGCATCTGCGGCTGAGGAGGATTGTGACATACCTGGGATGCAAGAGAAGCGAGACTAGTCACTTTGCTTCTATTTGCTCTAACTTATGGGTATCACGCTCTTCACGGACAATAGCGCAAACTATGTGGACATTACAAACTTGAATTACTTTAAATACCTGGAACTTGTATCTAATTTTGCATGGGGAGTAGCTTCCCGTGCACACTTGTACATGGAGCTTAATAGGGGAAGCCATTATAAGACTAGACACCTGTCAAAATACTTAACTTTGTTGCAAGTGTAAATAAATAATAATGGGTTGCTTGTTTATTCACCTGTATGTTGATTTTTTGTATACTTATATATTGTTGACTTTGTTGCAAGCTTGCGTATTTCAACACTTAAGGGGGATCAGTGGTAGGGATGAATGAGGTGGATACATGGATGCTCAACATCCACATGCCATGATGTATATACCGCTGAAGGGTCACGTTTACCATATCTTGCAAGAGTGTATCTTGATGGGCTGGATCTGGAGGGTGTTTACATGAACTCATACCATGATCGCTGTCGGGTATGTCCGTTTAAGCTGATCACTCTTTACTCTAGATGACTCAGATACATACCTCGTAGAGTGCGATATCTGTCGGAGTAGGTGTTGTGCTAGTTTGGTTATGTTCAGACCATCTCCATACTGCCACATAAGAGTGCAAGGCCTTATACGACCTTAGCAGAGATCAGTTGCCACTATGTGCACTATCTTTATTATACGTCGAGAGATCGGGACTTGGGGCATCATGTTGCGAATGGTATTGAGGAGGCACATGGTTACATAAGATTGGTTTATACCATTTTACATCCACACATCATAACTTTGGATGAGGATGTTCATTTCCTGAGAACAACTAAGCAGGAGGCCTTTAATGAGATTGCTGCTAAGAAGGAGGGAGAGCATGAGTATCTAGAACTGATTGGAAGGTTGGGCCATGTCAGAGACCATGTCTTATCTGTCATGAGCAGTGGTGTGGATGGTTTGGAAAAAATTCCGCAAGAGGTGCATGGAAGGCGGGTTTATTGTCGTAGGCATGGTAGGGGTGGCAGGGGTCCTAAGGCTACCCGTTAATTTTTATGTTGTTGTTGTAACATTTGAACAAATTATGTTTTTAATATTGTGTTTGTGTTTGAATATTTTGATGTAAACTATGGATAATTTGTGTTTAATTTGTACAATTTGTGTTGTTTCTTACTGTTCCATTAAATTATTTTCATGTATGAATGTTTAAGTCAATTTCTTACCATATGTATGCATCGGCCAAAAAAAAGGTGAACTTGTTTCTCTGCTGATAACATCTGAATTATACAATCCAAATGGTTTTTTCACAGTTTGGATTGTATAATCTGAAATGTTTGTTTTTGTACGCCACAATTTATCTCTTATGGGGTGTTTGACACTTTTTGTATTATATAAGCTGTAACATTTTGAGAAGTTTCAGATTATATTTTATGAAGTGTATCTTTACCAAGATATTCACAAACATAAACTGGGTGCCTTGTCTTTCAACATTTTTTTTATCCAGTTCAGATTCTATAATCCAAAATGTTGTTTGGATTATAGAGTCCAAACAAAGGGTATTTTTGGAAGTAAAAATATAGGGCGCGTGAGAAAGCCATATGATAGAAATAGTAATAGCCTTAACATTATTACAACATATTAAAAGTGTTGGTTAATCACAGTATGGACTTTCAATTGATGAAAAGAAATTGGTAGACTTTCAATTGATGAAAAGAAATAGGAAAACGAGATTATATTTAATGTTGATTAATCAAAATTAAATTGTGAATTACTACAACTTATCCAAAGTGAACATGCATTGTCTTTTCTTTTTGATCAAGTTCAATTTGTTATATCAAATACATGTATGATATTTTTGTTAATCCTAATAATTTTATCCAAGCTATATAAAAAGAAAAAAGGAAACTAACAATAAACAAAAACATATTGTTTATGAGTTACACACCTTAGGACGGTAGAAAAAATGGACAGTGTCTGTCTGCATGCTAGCATGTATAAAAAAATATATAAATGGTCCAAGATCAAAAACACAACATCTCATGAAACGCTTGGTTGAAGATAAATTTGTGTATAACTATAGATAGATTGTTGATTTCGGTGATGTAAAATATATTTTATTGGTCCATCCAAATTCCATCTATAGTTGGTTTGAAACATATCAAGAAACATATTGCGTTTCATTGCGGACGGGGTGGATCAAGTAATGAGTTGTAGTGGACAAATATAGATGTGGTTGCTTAATTAGAATAACACACAGATTGTTGTGTGCAGGTGCAATTGCTAAGAAGACGTTGCATAATACACCAATTTGTTTGGATGAAGTTCACAATCAGTGTAAGAGGTCGTGGTTTGACAATGACAATGTTGTTAAGCATAATTAACCAAATATATATTCTTTTAGAATGAGATTTGCATATGGTCTGATTTCCTTCTTTCTAGCTATTTGTATGTAATTCTAAATTGTGTTATGTTGTTGGGGTATTTTGATCCTCACCCCTCGTTTGTATGTCAAAGTTCAACTTCTATGTGGTACCAAGGGGTGTTTGGATTTTGAATTTCCAATCATGTAAAAAAGTTCCATTATAGAATCTGAAATGATATAGTAGCCAAATAGAATGAAAATTCTTGTTTTTCCATGATCATAATGCATGATGATACAATGCATACTCGATTTAACACTAATGATTACAATACGAAGGTATGTATAAAAGAGCAATTTCATTAGTTTGTATTACGGGAAATAACCTACATGTGTCCACCTCCAAAAAAGATTAATACAAAAGATGCACCAAAGAAGGGTAAATATAAAATATTATACTCAAGAGGATCGTTTTGAACAGTTAACTAAGCGATCATTTTCTTTCTTGTAGCATGTCAATTATTTGCATCCAAATACACCAGTTTCATAATTGAAGTCATCATGATCCAAGTAGAAAAAGTGCTAGTGCTAGTAATAGTTCTTTTAACCCTCATCCAATTAAACATGACATCCCACACAAGGATCAAATCCCTTTGCTCATGTACCAATTTATTGAAAATGTGGAGGATATTGAAATTTTGGCATGTAGTAGACAAATGTCGTATAAGATGTCCGGGACACCAAGAATGTCCTATGAGATGTCATAGACACTTAGTTGCAAGAAAGTAATACAATAAACAATAATCAACAATAAAGTAAAGTGTAAGGAAGAAAGAACACAAGATATTTGTTAACACAGTTCGGTGCAACGTCACCTACATTTGAAGGCATCCATGCCAAGAAAGGAAATCAACTATAATAGTATTAGTTCAAAGTCCTATCTGAATAACCTCCAGTTCATTGCCTTCTCACCTTATCACTACCCGTGATATTTCTATCTAAGACTCCCCCAAGATATGAGATCCCATCTCACTTTCTCTAAACCACACAACCCAATATTTCAATCAACAATTACAATCAAATAGGAGAACAACTCCAATACACAAAACCTACTTTTGCTTAAAAGCTTTGGAGTGGTTAACAAACCACAACATACAACTTGAATAAAATAGTCCAACTTTGTGTATCAAGATGACATAAAGAGTGGCTCATTAATAACAAGGACAAACCAAAAACCCTAATAAGACTCTTTTCTCAATGACGGCTTCAGTCGTCTTGTCGCAGGTTTGAGTCTTCCTTTATATAGCAGAGAATGCATGGGCTTGATAATCAATCGGGCTAAACAATACAATTGATCTAATAGTGTCTTCAGCTACAATCTTCTAGAAGCATATATAATGTTTCCTAAAATTTTCAAGACATTAAATACTAAAATACGGTAATGCACAAACCGACAAAAGAAGCTTCTATAACCACACACCTCTTGGAGCACAAGTTACGTGATTCATATCGTCAATCAAATCTTCAGAGATCTCACGTAAAAACTAAATCATCTAAGAACGCGAACAAAGCATAACACCTTGAGACAAGATGTCATACTTACATGTCTAGGACATCTGGTCCAACATCTTGCTAGAACTACTTATTTTAACAAAATGTAACCAACACAATATAAAACCCAACATAAATCAAATGTGATGGTCATTGTGGGTTCCGTGTTATTTCTGATCTGCTTGGTTTGTCTGTTAAGGCTAATCATACTATCCATCTTGATCTTACACAAGAGATAAACAACAACCTCCAGTGTTATCTTTGCTTGCTTAGGCTAGAGGAACGATTCAAAAATATCAAACATGCTCTGACTTTCGCTAAAATCGGTCTGACACTTGCAGATAGATGAATGATTATGCTAGACATGACTTTTATTATTACACTGAAATATAAATATGTGGTTGTCCTACTTACTAGAAAAGGAAACTCAATTTTGTTTACCTTTACACGACGCACAATTAGAAAGTAGATGATTAATGTGGTTTACTCATGTGAATAACAACCATTTTATGATGATAAAATTGTTTGTTGAGTCTTTGTTTTCTTACATGTATTTTTGAAGGACGGTTGTATGATTCCTCTCATGTCTCAACTATGAGATCACCATTGTCAAGGTGATGCAGCTGCTTAAGAGCCTAGATATTTGCATATGATGGCTATTTAAAATAAACTTGGTTGCAATGAGGGTAATGTGATAGTTAAAGATGATGATTGAAAACTTTGAGAAGGATGGAAATGCTAAGAAGGTTGAAGATGTTAAAGTTGAAGATGATAGTTTTAGGAGTGTCGAATATGATACCATATACGAGTAGGGAACAAAACACATTATACATATAATTATATTTTTATATAATACAATGATTTTTTGATATGATTAACTTTATTTTTATTTGCTAAATCTTGCATTTTATGAATGTCAAATCATCATAGATATACTTCTATTACATTTACATTTTATGGTGTTACATGTAGTCTGGTGGTTTTCAAATTTTATAATCCGAACATAGTAAAATACATTTTAGATTAGAAAATGGAGGACGGGCAAGAGGCAAAGAAGACGTGAAAAGAAATTCCCACTATGTTATTGAGATTAGGGGTGTTCAAAATCGAATCAATCTAAACTGAAACTGCAAAAAACCGCATTTGGTTCGGATGTATTCAGACCTTTTTTTTACTCAACCACATGCTTTGGTTCGGTTTGCGGTTTTGATTTTACCAACCGATCCAAACCGCAATATAAGAAAAACACTAATTAAATATATATCATCTAGACCAATATTCATAGAAATTCAATGGAAACTTTAATAAAATGACATTATTTTAACTCTTGTTAAGTTTCTTCTTTGCTTTTTCTATCAAAATTGTATTTAAGTGTTACTTGAACTCTTAGAGAATGATTAAAATTTTAGTCTTTTGTATTTTTTACAAAATAGAATTACTTTTTGTCCACGTTTTAATTTGGTCTACGTAGTTGGGAACATTGTTCGATGAAAATAAAATTGTAATGTTAGATGAAATTTAAAACATGGCTAAAAATATGTTGTGTTTTGACTTTTAAATTTGATTTTAACGTTGAAAAAAAAATATTGTCTAAAAAACCGCACCACCCGATCTAATTCAAACCGCGTTAGTTTATTTCGGATTTTATTTTAAAAGCCAACCAAACCAAATCAAACCTCATACTTATTTATCTTGCAGTTCAGATGACTTTTAGCCTCAAAATCGAACCAAACCACACCGTGAACACCCGATTGAGATTATGAATTAATGAATGTGAATTTTATTTCCAAAAAAAGAAAAACTTAATTTTTATTCCAATAAAAGAAGAGATTATGATTATTATTACATTATTACATAAATAAACTAATTATTACATAAATAAACTAAGACAGCGCGACGAATAAAAACCCTTAAACCCTATTCCATGAAGTTTCATTTTTGTTTTTTAGTGTGTTTCTTTTCATCGTTGTTGAAGCAGTGCTTCTCTTCATCGTGAATCTCTCCCATCAAGATTCTAGATCTCTCCCTTGGTTTTTGGCGAGACCACTTAAGGAATTTTGGGGTAAATTGTCTATCGTTATTTCTCTTCTCCAATATTGCAACCTAACTTGTTAGAATGCTTTTGTTTAAATTTCTTTCGTTTATACATTAGTTTGAAATACAGAAGTTGAGGTTAAGGTGAATCCGTGTTTAAAACTTGAGACAAGGGAGGAATACATACACATTTCTTAGGTTTATGTTATTTCCACCCAAAAATCTTATTATTTTTTTACTTTTTTATATTTTTTGTGCAAATGCAATGTCTTGAATAAAATGTAAGTTGTAACTTGTTGGCTTCAGGTTGCACTTGGGGAGGAAATACAAGACACAAAAAGTGAACCTGTAGTTTTGTTCTTGAATGCTAACACCAAAAGCTTGTTTTAGGAACCCTCGTTAATGATGAGATCCCTAGTTTATCGTTAAATGTATGGTTAAACCTATCCGACAATTCGAAAAATTTGAGCAATTCTACACTTAAAAAATGCAATGTTTTTTTAGTGGACCCAAGATTAGTCAATATCCTTCATAATGTGGATTAATTATAAATTTGTTTGAATCCGTTTTGTTCACTTTATTTGATTTAGTATGTATAGCTAATTTTGTGTGAGCTAAATATCATTCTAATGCCCAAATATGTATTCTCTTAACTTTTGTTTCATGGCACCAATGCTCACGATCATTATGGTGAGTCTAAACTGTTTCCCTTCAGCATGTCGTTCTTGTTTTGCTTAAGTTGATTGCTGAAACATTTTTTGATTTTTGTATGATTTGGACATATAATGATGATGGTCTTCCATTGGTGGACCAAGAAAATGGTAGATACCTGCTTTTAACCGCTTTTCTTCAACATGTTGTTGTTCTGTTTAAGTTTGTTGCTGAAACATTTTTTGACTTTTGTATGATTTGGACAGATGATGATGATGATCTTCCATTGATGGACCAAGAAAATGGTAGATATTTGCTCTTAACCGCTTCTTTTCAGCACGTCTTTGTTGTTTTGTTTAATTTTGTTGCTGAATCATTTTTTGACTTTTGTATGATTTGGACATATAGTGGTGATGATCTTCCATTGGTGGACCAAGATAATGGTATATACTTGTTCTTAAACGCTTCTCTTCAACATGTTGTTGTTGTTTTGTTGAAATATTTTTTTGACATTTGTATGATTTGGAGAGATAATGATGATGATCTTCCATTAGCGGACCAAAAAAATGGTAAATACTTCATCTTAACCGCTTATCTTCAAAATGTTTTTGTTGTTTTGTTTGAGGTTATTGCAAAAACATTTTTATTGACTTTTATACAATTTGGAAAGTTAATGATGATGATCTTCAATATGTGGACGAAGAAAATGGTAGATACCTACTCTTAACTGTTTCTCTTCAACATGTCTTTGTTGTTTTGTTTAAGTTTTTTGCTGAAACATTTTTTAAATTTTTTATGATTTGGACAGATGATGATTCATCTTCCATTGGTGGACCAAGAAAATGGTAGATACCTTCTCTTAACCGCTTCTCTTCAACATGTGTTTGTTGTTTTGTTTAAGCTTGTTGCTGAAACATTTTTTTGACTTTTTTATGATTTGGACAGATAATGATGATGATCTTCCATTAGTGGACCAAGAAAATGGTAGCTACATCCTCTTAACTGCTTATCTTCAAAATGTTTTTGTTGTTTTGTTTAAGGTTGTTGAGAAAACATTTTTTTTTTTTTACTTTTGTATGATTTGGAAAAATAATGATGATGATCTTCAATTGGTGGACGAAGAAAATGGTAGATACCTATTCTTAATTGCTGCTCTCCAACATGTCTTTGTTGTTTTCTTAAGTTTGTTGGTGAAACAATTTTTGCACTTTTGTATTATTTGGAGAGATGATGATGATGATGATCTTCCATTGGTGGACCAAGAAAACGGTAGATACCTCCTCTTAACCGCTTCTCTTCAACATGTCTTTGTTGTTTGTTTAAGCTTGTTGCTGAAACATTTTTTGACTTTTGTATGATTTGGACAGATAATGATTATGATCATCCATTGGTGGACCAAGAAAATGGTAGATATATGCTCTTATTTGCTTCTCTTCAACATGTCTTTGTTGTTTTGCTTATGTTTGTTGTTGAAACAATTTTATATTTTTGTATGATTTGGACAGATAATGATAATAATATTCCATTGGTGAACCAAGAAAAAGGTAGATGCTTGTTGTTAAGGTAGCGCTGCAAATAAACCCTTAAACCCCATTCCTCGTCGTTTCATTTTCGCTTTTTAAAGTTTTTCTCTTCGTCATTGATGAAACAACGCTTCTCTTCATCATGAATCTCCCACATCCAACTTTTAGCTCTCTCCCTAGCTTTCTGACGAGATCGTCAAATGAATTTTGGGGTAAATTATACGATTGCTATTTTCTCTTTTTGAATATCACAACCAAACTTTTTAGAACGCTTTTGTTTAAAAGAAATTTATTTCGTTTATACATTGGTTTGAAATACAGGCGTTGAGGTTAAGGTGGATCAATCTTTAAAACTTAACACAATGGAGACATAAATACAAATTTCTCATGTTACCGTTATTTCCATTCAAAAATCCAATTTATTTATTTTTACTCTTTATATTTTTGTGAAATACAATGTGTTGAATAAAATGTAAATTGTAACTTGTTGGCTTCAGGTTGCACTTGGGGAGACAGTAGAAGATACAAAAAGTGAACCTGTGATTTTGTTCTTGAAAGCTAACCACCAAAAGCTTGTTTTAGGAACCCTTATTAGGGATGAGATCCCCAATTTATCGTTAAATTTATGGTTAAACCTATCCGACAATTCGAAGAAATTTTAGCCATCCCACACTTAAAAAAATGCCAGTGTCTATTTTAGTCGATCCAAGCTTAGTCGGTATCCTTCACAATGTGGATTAATTATAAATTTTTCAACCTTTTTAAATATGTTTGAATCGGTTTTGTTCACTTAATTTGATTTAGTATGTATAGAAAATTTTGTGTGAGCTAAATATCATTCTAATGTTCAAATAAGTATTCTCTTAACTTCTATTTCATGGCACCAGTGCTTGTGATCCCTTGGGTGAGTCTTAACTGTTTCTCTTCAACATGTTGTTGTTGTTGCTGTTTTGTTTAAGTTGATTGCTGAAACATTTTTTGACTATTGTATGATTTGTACAGATAACGATGATGTTTTTCCACCAACATAGATTGTAGATTTCCTAGCACTAACGACTTAGCCTGCACTATTAGCATATCTAGTAAAGAGATGTTGTAGTGCTGAAAGATTATCAAAATTACCTTTGCAGTATATCATGATATCATCTGCATAGAGACAATGTGAAGGTATTTGAGTGTTTCTAGCTCCAGTGATTAAATTTACTTTGCCTTCTTCCACAAGTTTGGATATCCCCCTACTCAATACTTTTTCTGCTAAACAAAAAAGCAGTGAAGATAGGGGGTCACACTGTCTTACACCCCTAGTGCATTTGAAATATCCTTGTTGAGAACCATTTACTGATATTGATAGTGTGGTTTAGGATAAAATGGAAGCTATTCAGATTCAAAAAGTGTTATTAAAGCCAAACCAACTGAGAACTTTAATAAGAAACTCCAATCAAGGGTGTCAAAATCCTTTGTGATATCAATCTTTAGAGCCAGGTTCCCACCCAAGCTTTCTTGGCTAAGATATTGATTGCTTCTAAAGCAAGACATAAGCAATCTTTGATATTTCTTCCTTTGATGAAACCTTTTTTTATTGTTGGAAATGATTGTAGGAACAATAGTAGCAAGCCTGTCAGCAATGATTTTCGAAATCACCTTCAATTTGAAATTGGCCGTTGCAATTGGTCTGAATTGTTCCACACTATCTGCATTAGGGTGTTTTGGATTCAAAATTAAAGTATTAACTGTAACGCCCATACTAAACGTATCTAGAAAGTTTAGTATGTGCATTAACTTTAGTACCAGATATATTAAAATTTACAACATAAACATGCTTCGAATGAATATTTTATACAACAATATGCGTTCATACAATTTACATATAATACTACTCGTCCAAGAACATAGAAAACACATCC
>Ga0099826_10002592_pt1 | contig 11775 bp, 4 predicted proteins | sample Mtrugardesep15_FD_76830 | JGI IMG/M metagenome (GOLD analysis project Ga0099826, IMG submission 76830) | Root nodule microbial communities of legume samples collected from California, USA - M. trunc garden sep15 | ecosystem: Host-associated > Plants > Roots > Nodule | place: USA: California...
ATTAAAGTGCCCTAGTTTAAATCTATGAATTAAAAGTTACGACATTGAATTCGATCCTTCTTATATTTAAATATAAAAATTGATTTACCTAAAAAAATATTATGGAATTAAATTATAAAAAGAAGCTTATATTTTAAATATAATATAAAATTATTATTCCAATAAAAAAATATTATTCACTTTAAACTATAATTTATCTATATTGTATATATAAAAAATTCGAGTTTGGGCAATCTTTTTCCTTTCCTATTTTACTTTTCATTTACACTACTTTATTTACTATTTTAGCGCTTTATATAATAAAATTCAAATTTTTAATTAAAAAAATAAATCCATAAAATAGGAACCACCTACGACAACCACACCAGTAATCTTTTTTACTGGAGGTGAGGCACTTTAGGAGGGGCTCCTGTCAGGGTGACACAATGGGGGGGATTGGGCATAGGTAAGATCAAAATGTCGGAAAGCGATCCAACGAGAGATTCAAGGGCATTTTAGGTTTCAGGGTTCTACGCGACAAGGAGGCATAGGGTTTGGAAAGGGTATATGTTTGCATCACACAACAAGAGGAGGCAAAATTATCGAGTATGGAAAACATCACATAAACCGCGATCATCACAAAAGCATAAAGCGATAACAACATATGTTTTCACGTGATCACAACAAGGGTTATTTCTTCAAGCTCTTAAATGGGTTATTTCTTCAAAACGATCTCAAGTGTTATCTTTAGAAGGATTGTAAACATTAAACAAGTGGTAGATAATGTACTCACTAAAAAAAATTATCGTGTGAATATCTTTTAAATGAACATAAATCTTTGTTTCATTTGTAAAACAACTTTTAAGATATTTTTGTTAGACGATCAACTAATGGTCGTGTTTATTCTCTTACATGAGCATCTATCTTTTACTCTCTTCAAAATACTTATCATTATGTTTTTAGAATATTGCTGATCTCCCATAAAAAATTGTTCTCCCAACCAAACTTCTAAAAATACCTCTAAGTGACTTGCAGGGTATTTTCAAAAGTTTGGTTGGGAGCGAACAATTTTTTATTGGAGAAGAGCAGAATCCATGTTTTATATCTTTTCTATTATTATAAATGATAAATGAAATGATATGAGTTCGTTTGAGTGAAAAATATATAAAGGGTACGATGGATTGCTTTAATTTAAAAGTAGTGTGTTCTTTGTAACATAAATAGAAATTTCATTCAATGCTAACAATTATTTCCTTCCTCCAAATATCAAACCGAACAAAGATATCGAATACAACTCCTTGTGTTGTATTAAACAAAATCATATATATCTCTAAAGTTTTTAGTACCTAAAAGTGGTTCACATCTTATACTTCACTTCAAGTGAGATATGTTTTCTAGTATGAGAAACTACACTTCAAAATTCAAATATAAAATTTTGACTATTGATAAAAAGAAATAAACAATTGAGATTTTCATTTGTGATACATACACATACATTTTGTATCAATTTCAATCATAGTTTTTTCAATTGACAAACATTTTATAATTTAATAAGTTGAGCAATTAAACAAGAAATTGGAATAACACTTTGATTTCCATATATATGTAAAGCCATAATGTTCTGAACTGCTTTATATTCTAACGAAACATAGGAACAAAAAATGAAAAAAAAATTCAGGGTTAAATAAAAAAACCTACCTACCTACATTCTCAATCCTCATTATGCTATTTTTTGGCCCTCTGTTATTTCCAAATCGTCGTCTACAATAAAAATTCCTTCACCGCCCTCAATATCATCATAATCAGATCCATCTTCCTCATCTTCATCATCCCATTCTCCTTCATCATCCCATTCTTCATCATCATCTGTGCTAGCAACAAAAGTATTAAACTCGGGAGGAGGAGGGCAATCTTCAGTGATTGCTTCGTCCCTCTTTATCACCAGGTGTCGAATAACTCTTTCATCTTTGTCCAACAAAGTCTTGAACTCGTTGATATATTTCGCGTCCATCTCGAAGTTCATCAAAATGTAGTGTGCGTTATTAGCTTTCTGTATTTTGTAAGCCAACTTTCTCATACCCCAATCACTGAATCTCCATACTCTTCCTTTCTTCTCCCTCAAAAAGTCTGCAAATGTTTTGAACAAAAATTATAAAAAAAAGAACCAGAATAATCAGAAGTATGTTTTATTTACAAGATTAAATCAAGTTAAAATGATTTTTTTGGTTAAATACTTAATATGCACATTGCAGAAACTTTTTAGAATCGACTAGTATGTCAAATAATTGTATCCACAACTAAGGTAATTATTAAAGAACGTAAGTTCAAATAGCATCTTTTTTCGTCAACTGTATTGCCAAATTGTGGTACGCAACAGTGCTAAAGTGACGTCATAGCTGCTATTTGACAACATTTTGTACTAAATGGTGTAATACAGAACAATAATGATTTGGTCCAATTCCGCTACGGCAAACTAATGAACTCATTCATGAATGCCAGATGGAAATGGCAAACTAACGAACTCATTCTATTTGGAATCACGAGAATATAAATAGATTCGAAAGAAATGTACGGTTAATTGCAATCTGTGAAAGGTTACCTTGAACTTTCTCATTAACAGCTACAACCTCTTCTGCATGTTTCTCATGAATCAAGTAAACAATCTCATAGTGGCGCACTGCATAGACAAAGAAGCAAAGTACTGTGAGATAGAGCACTTTACTGAATCTTTAAAGGGAACTGTTCACATTATTGTTAGCACAAACACGCACAACGGTTGACAGCTATTGTCAAATAAAAGAATTTATTAGATGACCGACATGTCATGAACATCTAAATGGTATAGAGGCATCAAATCTAATGAGCGTAAATAAAGGCCAAAAGATAGCAAAAGATAGACCTAAATCCACACAGTTATAACATCTAAATTATTGTCATTATGGTTTAGGGAAGCATAGTTTGGACTTTGGAAACACTATCTAACAAGGTCGGATAACCAAATAGTTTGTCCTGTTACTGTTCTTTGATAATTTGAATAACCATACATATACAAGAATGGATAGATAACATATTTACAAAATGAAAATGAAAATAATTATCAAATTCCTATGAATAAAAATTGCATCAGTTCAATGTTTTCATATCATCTCTAGCACAAACAAGAGAGAATATACTCACGTAGTTCAACGTCCATATCAGTTTCCACGTCAAGCTTTAGGGATTCATAGAGCTTTCCTGTATAAAAAATGAAAATGTGGAAAAAGGGACAAACTCATAACATTAAACCAAAACCATTTAGCCTACCAAAAAACAAAAACAAATGGAATAACTGAACAATAATCACTCACTTTCATCATCATCTTCAAACTCCGGAAGAAGTTTACCATCTTCCTCAACTGTCTTCTGAAAATGACAAGTTGAAAACCCAAATTGAATATCAATGAGAAAATTCATATCATAAAGAATAAAAAATTAAAAATACATTTCAGTTGAAAACTCATATTGAATATCAATGAGAAAATTCATTTCATAAAGAACAAAGACACAATTAAAAAAAAAAACTAAATTTTGCATACAAGGGAGGCAACAACGATCTTTGAAGCACGGACACCAAACACAATACTGACGCATCGACAATTATGAAGTAACTAGTCTCAATCATACACTTCTCTGATGTCAAATGTTAATAAACTATGACGCACATTGGTGTCCGACACCTACACCGACACAACACCTATGATTACACCGAATCATGTCATTTTCTCAAATTATTATCTATATCGGCGTGTCCCTGTCGTGTCCGGTGTCTTGCTTCATAGCTAATAAGTCATACACCAAAAAATGAGCAAATATGTATTTTTCCTTACCCTAAACAGTGAGTTACTCAGACAATGAGATTTTGGAATAGTGAAAAAAAGCTTCCAAGATAAGATTTTTCCTTAGCAGTAACATTACAAGTGCAAATTCTACTGAACCTTCAAAAGGGTATCTTATACTTAAGATAAAACCAATGAAAACTAGCAGAAATTCTACTAAAATGTATAGTATATCAAAACAAATTTGAGTGTATTGCAAATTCTACCAATTTATAAGTATAAACTCAATAAATCTTCAAAAGGGTATCTAATTCTTAAAACAAAACAAAGAAAAATACACTAAAATGAGTAATAAACAAAAATCAAATAAAGAGTACGTGTAAAAAAACAACCTTTTTAAGAAGAACAGATTCAGGGAAGAACCCAGTGGCTTCATCTGATTTGGGCACAGAGCTATGAGTATCTTCTTTCTTATCTTTCCTCCGGGCATTCATAATCAGTGATGATGATTTTCTGGGGTTATTTTGAAGAGAAAATTGGCGTGAAAACGATGAGGAGGATGAAGAAAGGTGGTGATTTGGAAAGTGATGGAAATTGAAACGAAGAGGGTTTGATGCTAACATGGTAATGGTTTTTGGAGGTTTAGAAGGTAAGAGATAAGAAGAACCCTGGAATAGTGCCTCCATTAAGAGGAGTTGGAGGAAGTGAAGAAAAAGAGAAGAAGGAGTAGTTGATAAGACAAACAACGTTTTCAAAAGTACTCCCTCCGGTCACATTTATAAACAAAAAACAACTTTTTAGATACATCTAATAACTAATGTATCTAACTAATAAATGTGACTGGATACATTAATTATTTAATATATTTGAAAAGTCAATTTTTGCTTATATATGTGACCGGAGGGAGTATATTATAAGACGGTTTAATTTAATGTTTGATTTCTCAAAGGGTGTGTCTTACTTAATGACTTTTTCTCAATATAATTCATTAATTTATTGATTTTTTATTTTATTTTTAGTTAGGTGACTTTTTATTTACAGTATTTGTTTTACTTTTTTTTTTACTATTTATTTATTTAACAAATACCAGTCATTTAGAATCAATTAATTTGTTGATAAAAAAAAATAATAATAATTTGAATGAATGGAGAGAGGTACCATGCAATGGTGTTGTTGTGGCTGGTTATAAGGAGATGAACATGGTTCAACGAATCTGATTTTACTTTTTTTTTTAATTTGAATCGTCGATTTATTTTTTACATGTGTATCACTCATTTGTTAAAGAAATTGGAAAACTAGAGCATATTAGGACTGAAACATGTCTTAACTCCAAAATACAAGGAGTTCTACAAAAAAAGACTTTTAAGTGTAGAGTAAATGACATGACTACGATCGTCGTCGATTATTTGCTTACTTATTAGCAATGATACTACCAAATTGTGACAATCGAAGGAGTTCAGATTAATTATAGAGTTGTAAAATTGATTCCAACTTAAAGTGTTTGATTTTGTAGCTTGTGATTTCTACAATCGATTTTTGAAGTCTTGAAATATTTAAATATACATTACTTTTTCATTCAACTCATCTTTAGCTAGAACTAATCTGACATTTAGTGCAGGTTTGATTACCTATGAAAAACTACAAAACGTACATTCATCCTCCTCGTAGTTGGTGGCTTGGTATGAAATGAATTCACTATTAAAAAGATAAAAACCCATTATCATGTCCTTCATTAAAATGTTAGTCGTTGCAATCGCATGCTCCTGTCAGTGTTGGTGCAATTGGAGCATATGAGAACCCTAAGAAATTGATTTCGACTTCAATAAAACTTATGTTGATACAAGTCTTAAATTTTCCCTTTTAGTTGAATATGTATATTGCATTAAATGTTCTCATTCATCTAAGAAACTTCCAATTTCTTATCTATTAACTCAAACCAGTTCAGTTACCTACCCTCTGATGTAGTATCAAAAGTAAGTATTTTTGTTATCGTCTCCACAGGGACTGGTGCGATATTTTAAGTCGTTCAACAATCGATATCGTTTTGAGTTAGGGTTTCACAATGTTATGTTTCATTAGCTATAAAACTACGAAATTATAAAAGGTTTGAGAGTTAACAGGGAAATGATTATGCTGGGATTAAACTTCATCAACCTACTTATACGTATTCTCGGATTAGTGTTGCAGATTCTAATTATCAATTAATATTATCACGTATTGCTCGGCAACATCATTCGTGTCCAAATGATGTCGTGATTTCTATTGATTTGTTCAATCGTCGATTTCCCAAACTATTAAACAATCCAATAGTCGATTGTATTGTTGAATAGCTGATTTCTCAAGCTATTATACGATACAAAAGCTTTGGGTTCCAATATTCACAGTGATTATCAAAACCTAATTCCGTGTCTAGAACAAAAGCTTTGGTAGAGGATTATTCTAACCTAGGTTCAAAAGGTATCTTTCAATAACAATTAAAACCCATAAAATTGTAATGGAAAACAAGAATAGCCTCAACAACACAAGATAATTAAAATCAAACAACATTATAATCAAAGGGAATACATACTAATAGAGTTGATTACATTTAATCCCAACAAAAAGAGTCTAGCTACTCATTGTCATGGTAACCTTACAAGGAGAAAAGAAGAGATGAAATGGAAGCAAGCCATGATGTCTCAATGATCTTGTGAATCCCTTAAATCCTTGTGCTCCTTGCCCCTAAAGGTCTCTCTATGTTTCCCCTGTTTTCTCACTCCCTAGAGTGGCATAAGATATGATGATCCCTCAACTGAAATGACAAATGGGCTTTTATAACTTTTCTGCTCTGCATCAACTCGCCTCGCGAATACCTTCGTTCGCCATGGCGAGTTGAGGTTACTTCACCAGTGGGTTTGTGACACGTCAACTCTGAGGAGTTTAAGCAACCCTAACTCGCCTTGCGAGCACATTCATTCGCCATTGCGAGTAGCTCGCCTTTGGTGAGTTGAGGGCGAGTGGTTTCTGGTACTTTCTGTAACTTGCTCGCCTCTGACTCGCCATGGCGAGTTAACCTTTGTACTTCTTCTTTGTTTTACTTCCTTGCTTCATATCTTGGGTTCAATTCCTGCACAAATGGGTAAAGTAAGACATATAAAGCGTAATAGGGTATTTAACACCTATCTCTCGGCTTTTCCCTCAATAACTTGTAAAACAAGAAACAAATGTGCCTTAATTATTCCTTTAAAATATAACTTTCTGGCACTTATCACCCTCCTCATAAACACCGAAGATCATGAAGGAATTAAGCATGCATGTGTTGCATGTTGCGTCTATCCTACACCCCATTCCTAATATAGCGGTGTAGGATACTTCACTTAATTTAACCGGAAATAATGTAATTGATAATATATATGTAGGTTATCCAATTTAAAGGAATGATGCCCTATTAGGCATGTAGGAAATCACACAAATCTAGGTGCAGGGGCTGTCCAAAAGAGATTTGCTGAGAATGAGATATACCAACTTAGCCTCTCGCTCACAGAGTAACATACTTGTAACATAGTACTAGTAACTTCGTAAGTAACATACACGTAATTATCAGAATATAAGAACCAGAGAAACCACAAACAAATAATATTAATGAAATTGAACTTGGACTTGGTTTTTATGGAGTTCCTCCACATAAATACGACATTACTTGTTCTTTTCTCAGCATAGCTAATGCAGTTTCTAACTAGATTCAATACAAAGCCAACTACAATCGTATATCACTTTAGTAATTAATTATTTGAACTACTGATCACCATGGAGTTGCAAAATTTAGATGTAATGTAGATATGAAGATCATAAATTTGTATTTGTTCCGCCTCGGCTACTATTATATTTCATAGATATGTCTGTTGAATGTGGTTTTCTGGTAAAACATTCCTCGTTGGATATGGTCCATGCACGATACATGATGTTTTGCATGTTAAAGATCGCATATTGACTAGGAAAATCATACGCACAAGGATCATTGCCCCAAGGCTGTATTTTGCATGGTAAAAGGGATGAAAAAACAAAATTATTGGACAACAAATAATATACTTAAGATATTAGGAAAATAGGGCTATACAATGACCTCCAAACTCTATTTTGGGGCATCAACAACAGATAGCAATTCTGAAACTAATGCTTTTTAAGCCTTCAAAGTGCACAACAAGGCAATGTTACCAGTATGTTTAAACATTGATCTGTAATCTGTTTAATGTTTTTTTCCTTTTTTCTTTCGTTTGTTGCCACTACCAACGCCAGTGCCAGGATTTTTCATCCCATTTCCAGATTTGGGGGATGGGCTTTCTGTAGCAGTGCCGCCGTTAAAATTGTCAAACGCGCCTGACTGTACTGCATTCTGTAACCACTCGACAAATTCTTCCTCAGTCATGGTTTCTTCAAAATTAGGCGTTGGCATATTGGGAGGAGTTGGCATCCGCCCACCCCTTTGAGTTGAAGAGCTAGTTCCTTTGCCGGGATTTTGTTTCGACATTATACTGGTGTTCACATGAAAACTTGGTTTATGTGTATTTGCTGGACATCTCATACCCTGCAATAAAATATACTAATGTTAATATCTATGGATCTTTTAATCTCCAGAGAAGGCTCAAAGTGCAAGCTATGAAGTGTTGTGTGTGAACAAACCTATGGATCTGTTAATTTTTAAACATTCAATGTTGGTATCTTATGTAAGCAGAAAAATAGTTTCCGGCATATCAAAACATTTACATGCAGATTCACATGTCAAAACACACATGCCACGGTTGAATTCTTAGATGATTTAAGTCAAAATAATGAAAATGAAGAACTAATTACCTGACAGATATACCATTCAGTGGCATCAAATATTTTGCTATCCGCGCACACGTAAGCAGAAGGAGTGTCTACCTGAAGATATAACAAAATTATTCAATTTTAAGCAAACTCATTCTGACTTCACATCTAATACAGCAAGGAATTGGCTCAAATATAAATTAAAAGTTGAACTGCAGATTTAAGGTGTTCTCCAACAAGATGAATTTTTTGAAATGGTATATTGATCAATACCTTCTGCATTAAGCCAAAAAGAAATGGTTGGGAAGATTGTTCAACCCATCCATCACCGTCCTTGGCTTGGTGAAAATCTTGACAATCCTTTAAAATGAAAAAACAGTGTAAAACATTAGTTCCATGCCATGTATAAAAGTGATTTCTCTCTAAGGAATGCGCATGCTGACAGTGACAGAATACAGGCAAATATTTTCAAAGATTGAGTATTGCCAATTGTCACTTAAGCATGCTTAAGGCTTCATTGAGACAGAAAAAAAAACAAAAGGTGAAGAAGAAACCTGGCACCATCTTGCCCGAGACTTTTGTTTCTTGGTGTGTATCCAGAGATGAAAGCCGCCACACCTTTTGCAAGCTATTCTCCTTGATTCACCAAATGGGTCCTCACCATCTGCATCTGAATGGCCAAATCCCGAAGAAAAGAATCCATGCCTACTATTCTGGCAAAACAGTTTCAGCCACAGCTAAAGTTTGACAATAGAATAATACATTAAATATATAAAATAATTATAAAAGTGTTGTCAATCACAAATCACAGAAAGTAGTACTTTGTTCAAATTCCACTATGCTGCAGTGCTATAACTGCATTTTGACAACATCCTGTACTAAATCGTGTATCGCAGAACAATAGCGAATCAGCGATTTATTAAAATTCCGCCACACTATAGCAATCTCTTTATCCGCTATTTGATAATAACACTAGGAAAAAAAAATAGCTACAAGGTTCTCTAAATGGCGTCGGATGTTCAGATAGCACAAGAATCTCCAAGGGTATGTTTGGCAGTTGGGTTTTTGGAGTATTATATGGACAGAATACTTGTTTGATGGTTACCTCTTTGAATAGTTTCCAGAACTGCGACAACAATGCAAAAACCGCAAACTACTAGCCATCCACTAGGAATTAGAGACCCTATTTCTTCCTTGCCTAACAAATAATTAAAACAACTGGATGCCCTTTCGTTTCATCATTAATCTATTTAAGCACAACACACTTACTTACATATACTGGACCTAACATACACCTTAGTGATAGGAGGTCTACCAACAGAATGATATGATTGATAATAATATATTTCAGTTTTTAATCACACTTTAAATCGATTTTAGAAACATTTTTCATAATTACTTCAATTTAGAAATGAAAAATGAGTTTTTCCCTACGTTTCCCTCCAAAACGCAACTTCCAAATATAGCCTGAGAAGAATAAAACAGCTAGCCGCAAATGCACTTTATAGATAAAGATTAATATGTGCATGGTAATAGACTTCTTATTAGAGAACAACATAAGAGGAGAGGGCAGAAATTAATTGGCAGTTATGTTGTTGATGTTTAGGAATAAATAGAGAAAGGAAAGGAGAAAGTGATTATGAGATAGTTATTGAGTGGTTATGGGGGAGAGAGAGAGAGAGAGAGAGAGAGAGAGAGAGCCAGCCCAGGCTCTCTAATTCTTCGAAGAGAGAGACTGAGAATCTCCAATTTCTTGGATATGAATTGTCTTGTATGTATTTTATCCTTGTCTCTCTACACTTTCTCTGATGTATCTTGTGTGTGAAGGCTGTATTAATAATATAAACTTCTGTACTAGACAAATTCTGCAGAGGATTGCTCTATCATTTCTGTTTTCTTTAATTCATTAACTATAGATACCAGTTCCTAACACATGGCTACTCATCACAACTATAAACTCTACCGTAAATATGCTATATATCTGCCACCTTCACCATTAAGACATTATTTATTACAATTTCGTTATTCATGGATTCTGGTTTATAAGTTATGTCACCACTTGCAATCTCAAATTCCTATGAAAGTGATAGATATGTGTTTTATTATGATCAGAGTAGAAATGCTTCACTAATCTATTGTTATTCATAAACAATAAATATTTGTTCCTGACCAGAATGCATCAAAGGTTATAAAAATAAAATATAACTTTTATGTATAATTCCATGATAATAAAACAGCAGGAAGGAAACATCAATCGTACCCTACGTGGAGCATTCTGAAATCTGTTGAATACATTAAGAATTTCTTCTCTCCTTAGCTCATCATCATAAGCTTTTCTCTTCAAGGAATCCATTAGAATCTAGAAAATCACAATAACCATACAAGTCAGGGAAAGGTTTCCTCTCTAGATTTTCAGTGTGAGCAAAATATATAAAACTGACCTCATATGCATTTTGAAGTTTCTTAAAGGCTTCTACGGCCTTTTCGTTGCCCATATTTTTATCAGGATGTACCAACATTGCCTGGTAATCAATGAAGACAGGTTATTAGTAATGAGAAGAATCATTAAGGAATGATAACACATCACAGAAAGGATTTTTGTTAAGCTATCAAAGACAATTCAACTTTTATCCAACCAGCAAAAAAATATACAACTATTAATTCCATAACTCTCTGAAGAGTTTACTAGACAAAAAACAAAAAAAAACAAAAAAAAACAAAAAAACTGAAGAGCACAATATCTAGAGACACAAAAAGTAAAACATGGCTGTGCAAGTATTGGCACCAGGGGATAACCTTCTTTCTATATTCCCGCTTCAGTACTGAAATGTCTATATCTTGATAGCGCGTCAAGCCTAGTGCTGAATAGTGATCAAAGCAGTGCAACAATCGAACAACTTCGTCTTCAGAAGTTACATCAGAATCAGCCCCACTAGTCGAGGGGACTCCTGCATTACGATCTGCAGATGATCCTGGTCCATTTTCAGAGGAAGAAGACGGAATTGATTCATCGTTTCCAAAACCTGGTTGACTGTTCATTCCAGGTCTTTGTTCAAATGGATTTGATCTACTCCGTTGATCTATGTTTTTCTTGAGGAAGTATATCAGAACATCACTCGAGATGAAAGCTAAATTAAAAGCCAAGAACAGACGAAGCCACCCAACATACAGCCAAGCACAATAGACAGAATAC
>Ga0099826_10002593_pt1 | contig 11774 bp, 7 predicted proteins | sample Mtrugardesep15_FD_76830 | JGI IMG/M metagenome (GOLD analysis project Ga0099826, IMG submission 76830) | Root nodule microbial communities of legume samples collected from California, USA - M. trunc garden sep15 | ecosystem: Host-associated > Plants > Roots > Nodule | place: USA: California...
AAAGGGTGTTAGTTTTTAATTCAAGTTAGTTGATATAATAAAGTAGCTAAAATTGTTAAGTTTGTTAGATACTTTTGTGCAAGTTAGTTAGGTTTGGATGATTACTTGTATAGCAAGTAATAATGTACATAGATTGTATATAAATAGGATGTAAACTCAATTTCATAGCTAATGAGAATCATAAGTTTTCAATCATAAAAAATATTCTCTTCTTCTCTCTCAATTCTCAATTCTATCTCTTAAATATAGATAACTAGCATTGCAAGATATCAAAGAGTAGGCGATAGACTTAAATTTTTTATTGAAACTGCTTTAATTAAACGTGAACAACCTCCTTTTTTCAATATGCATAATTTTTCTACCAAAAAAGACATATATGCATAATTTGATTAATTTTGATTATAATTCATTTTGGAGTTGGTATCTTGGAGAGAAGAGTTAAAAGAGTGAAGCACCTTATGCTTGTTGTCTATAGTTAATTGTGTGGGCCATATGTTGGTGCACAATTGGCCAAGTCCAATAAGCATGACATAATTCATCAGTGATATATATGCAAAAAGAGATCCTAATAAGTTGTTTTGCATAAATAAGCTATTTTGAATAAGTTATTTTGAAAAAAGAGATCCTAATAAGCTATTTTTCAAGAGATCCTAATAAATTGTTTTGCGTAAATAAACTGTTTTGAATAAGTTATTTTGAAAAAAGAGATCCTAATAAGCTGTTTTGCGTAAATAAGCTGTTTTGAATAAGTTATTTTGAAAAAAGAGATCCTAATAAGCCGTTTTGCGTGAATAAGCTATTTTGAATAAGTTATTTTGAAAAAAGAGATCCTAATAAGCCGTTTTGGGTAAATAAGCTATTTTGAATAAGTTGTTTTGAAAAAAGAGATCTTGATAAGTTGTTTTGCATAAATAAGCTGTTTCGAATAAGTTATTTTGAAAAATGAGATCCTAATAAGCTGTTTTGCATAAATAAGCTGTTTTGAATAATTTGATTTTAAAAAAAGTTGTTTTGCATAAAAGAAGTTTATTTTAAAATAAGTTGTATTGAATAAGTTTTTTTTAAAAATAAGTTGTTTTTAAATAGATGTGCTTAATGGTTCGGTTTGGTTCAGTTCTGATAATTGTGGTTACTAACGGTTCAGTTCGGTTAGCAAATTGTTATCAAAATAATGGTTCGGTTTAAGAATTGGTTAAATGGTTCAGATAATTTTGATATGGTTCGATTCGGTTAACCGGTTGGTTATTTTTGCCCATCCCTATTTATCACCTTATTGGTCACAAACATATTCTCAAATTAATACGTGTAATGGAGAAGAAGCAACCCTAATAATAATCTTTGTGTGCATTAGTTCACGGGGCAAATTAATAAGTTCACGAGACAGACACAAGCACAAAAACACGGTTGGTAAGGACGTACCGTACTCCTTTTTTTCTCCCTTTTCTTTGAATTAGATTAGACCATATTTTATTTTTATGGTCAGCACCTAACAAAGAGGTTGCAAACTAGAACAACTTGGAATTAAATAAAGGAAGTATACATGCATATGTGGGTTTTTCATGCATGTCCTCAGGTACAGGAAACATGTCTCCAATTTGTATGTATGCATGGTCAAGTTGTGCATATACTATGCAATATAATAGATGTCAATTCATGATCGTATTGTTTCTTCGAAAAATAATAATAGGAGTAGTTTATTTATTGTGAAGTTTGCTAAAATGGTAATCAATGAAAAGAAAGGAAAATCAATCTGTCCCCGTGAGCTTAGCTCAGCTGTAAGGACAACGCATAATATATTTGAGGTTTGAACTTCGGAAACAAAAAAAAAAGAAAAATCAATCTTGTAGTAATAAAAATATATACATAATTGTTGAATATCATACATCTCACTTTAGTGTATATTTGATATGCGGTAATACAAAATGATTTTGAGTAAATTAATTCTCTAAAATTAATTATGTTTAAAAGTAACTTATATGTAAAATTATTTGTGTTTGAACATATGGAAAGTGATGTGAACAATAAATTTGAGTGTCAACATTCATTCTAAAATTAAAAGCAATAAATCCTAAAAATATTTATGAAGGCAAAAGTAATTTTCCTCGAAAACAACCAAATATATCAAAATCAATTTTACACATTTATACTAAATGTGTCAATGACTTGTTGGAGTTATATCAACAGAGCTCCACCCAAAGGATTTTTCTGTATAAACTTACCCTTTGAACAATTTTACTTTGTCACACCACCGGTCCCTTGAGGCCTAAGGATCTTCTTGGTCATTGTAAATATAATAACAAAATGTTAACACAATTTAAAGGCATTTATAAAGACACAGAAGTATCACATGATTTTGCATATGGAAAAATGTGTGTCGATGATATAATAAGATTATTGAATGCAATTACATGTGTCGATGTCGTTTTAAAGTCGGATGCCAAACATAAAACAACAACCTTTCAATTTGACATGTTGATGTTACTTAGATTTAATTATTACGTAAGTATCACATGATTTTGCATATAAAAAATGGAAAAATGAATTGCAATATGACAAAAAGTGTTTGACCTAATGTCTAACATGAGATAGTTAGTATGGCAAAATGTCAATTTTGAAGGGACTTAGAGAGATACATAGTTTGTAGTATAACTTATGAGAATGATGAGTGGTTTTCAGGCAATGGCACTTATGTTTAATAATCCACAGCCACAACTGACTTTACCAGCACTTTATGTACTCGGATCGAGAAGGGAACACTGAGTGACTATAGTGAACTGAACAATATGGAAACAACAATAAATCCATATTTCATTATTGAAGATGACATTGACATTTATACTTAGTCCACCCAAAAAAAAAAAAGTTTCTATGGTTTTGTATTCAAGTTGATATCCACTACATTAAACTTCACAAATGATTTATGATTCATTGACAATTTTTTATATCCACATACCACAATGTATCAAAATTCATTTTAAACCAATATAATGGTCATAGATCACACCAAATATTTATTAATCTTACACTTTGATTGGTAAATGCACATATAATCCCTCAATGAAATACTTTGCTAGTCACCAATGGGTGTTGAGTTTAGCCGAATGGATAAGACTATCACAATGTGACGAACCAATATTTAAATTTTAATTGTGAGAGGTAGTATCCGACGCACCTTAAATAGAATTACCTCTAGTGGAGAAAATCTACAGAAAATAAAAAAAAATATCTATGTAAGTAAATGAGAAGAAAAATAATAATTCTTTATTCATATCATATTGGTTTATGATTCATTGTGTTTTAATAAAAGAAAAAGAGAAATAAATTTTTCTATGGCAATGTATACGTAACTACACATGGAGGTCGAAGGGTTTTTTGGTATAAACCGGACATCTTTCGCGCGCAACTGCGGTTAAATCCCGAAATTGGTTTTTGAAATTATAAGATTGTGTCCATTTTATCCCTTACATTATCGATCTTCCAAAATATCTTTTAAATTATAAAATTTTAATCAAATTCGTCTCTCTATTGATGTTTGTATGAACTAGAATAATTTAATAATATATATATATCCAATAGATTAACGATTTTGATTAACGCTTTACAATTTTCAGAGCAACTTAAATATTTATGCGATGAGAATTAAAAGAAATGTGTTATATGATCCTTCAAGTTGTGCACCTACAATGATTTAAGAATGATTGCCTAAATCAAGCCCTCAGCCCTGAATCTGTAGCTGCATAATGATTGTACTTTGCCTCTTAATCTTCCATTAAATTAATGCATTAAGCATTACTCACCACATAGGGATTTTGACATGATCTTAGGAAAGTGATTTTTTTTTTTGTTCATTTGTTTGGTTACTAATATTCCACATTTTATTTTTCTATTTTAGGGATTTCAATAGATTTGAGAAGCATATGCACAGAAATTTTGTAAGCAGTTAGCACTGGCATGATCTTGTACTTTTTCTTTTGTTTTATTCACATGCACAGAAAAAGTTGTCTACCAAAACCATATTGAAATGAAAATGCTACAAAACTATGGGCATGAAGAGGGTTTGTTTTCCTGTCCAAAAAACTGGCAAATATTTGATAGACACCTATAGACCCAACTTACACTTTGAGAGGAAAAAAATACAAACTTAATGTGATAGATTAGTGATATGATGATAAATTGAACGAATGGAAATTAAGAGTATCTATATACCCTTGTTAAAAAGATGGAATTTCGTTTAAATCCTTTCTTTCAAATTTTACACTTAGCCTTTCAAGTTCTACACAACCTTTGTTTTGGTTTTGCAATCAGAAAAATTGATTTTAAATAAATTGATTTTAATTAAAAATGAGTTAAATATAAAGTAATTTATATTTAGATACATTTACATAAAAGATAATTGAACAATATACTTAAGTGTAAAAATCACATCTCGAGTCAAAAACTACAAACTTTAACTTCAATTTAGAATCAATTATGAAGACAAATAAAGTTCAATCGACTTTATCCTAACATTTCATAATTAATTTTACTTAACATTACTTTTAGTTCACTCTTCTATAAAACCAAACACACACTTAATTTTAATAGATTGATATCTTCTTTTTCAAGTAAAGAAATAATTAGGTTTATGCATTTTTATTATCTCAAATTCTTTAATGATGTCGCTAGCAAAATAGCACTTTTTTGATGTAACAAGTAAAGGAGGAACAGAAAGACCGGAATTGGAGGAAATAGGCTAAGGAATGGTTTTTGTTCTGATCATATAAGAAAGACTCATATCATGGCTTAAGAAGACAAAGTACACAAAAAGTTTTGGCCCGTGAAGTTTGCATGTGATCATTAAGAGCTGTTATAATCAGTGCCTTTGCACATTATAGACCCACTCACGTGTATCATTTGTCTTTTGCATCAAATCTTGGTTCATTATTATATTGCTAATACAAATTGTTGTTTAACATTTTTTAATATATACAATTTGATGTATGTTTACATGATAATGTGCACTAATCCCTCTCTTAAGCCTGAACTTTTACCTGGTTAAGCACTTAATGAAAATGGTAACTTGTTTCAAGCTCTTATCATCATTCTTTGAAACAGGTCTTGTATCTACATAAAAGGTTTGAGGACCAATCATATTTGGTTTCAATATGTATGATAAAATAGGCCAACCGTTGAAGGAATATCTTATCTCCATTGCCATTATTTAAATGAGTTTTATATAATTGGTAATTTGGTATTAAGCAAATAACTAATCAAGCTTAGCTAAGAAATGAAAAGAAAGTGGGACAAGACAACAGTATAATTATGCTTTGACATGTATTCAAGCATGACATATGGATAAATTGTTCAATTAAACACTTATGCATAAGTATTTATGTATTCCATAAAAAAATTAAATATTTATGTATAAACTATTTCTATAACAAAAGATAAAATAAAGTTAAACTATTTTCATAATTATCTAAGAGACTTTATGAAAATAAACTGAAAGCAATTTATGAACATGTTATAAACTCATTTCGTAATCTCTTTCAAGCAATTTCACAAGTGATTATACTAACAGATAATCTCAAATAAGTATATTCAAACAAACTTTAAAAGATATTTATAACTCGATAGCCATATATGGTGTGATACCGTTAGTAAATAACTGAGATCCCTTAAACATGTAGTCAATAATTTGAGACTAATGCATAAAGATGATGGATCAATCTCTTAAATAAATCTCAATATTTAAAAATATTTAAATTCACCTTAATCTCCCAATTGGTTTGGTCACAATATGGTATTTTCCCTAGTCTTACGGTGATTATGTTATTAGGTAAAGATTCATTTCCCATATCACCGTTTTCATTCCCATTAGGTCCAATGGGACTGTTCTCTTAGAATGAAGTATTGAAAAATCATATTGTGCACAAATGAAACAAATTTTACATCATATACAAGTTAATTTTTATCATTAAATTAATAAATTAAATAAAATATAATGTGACTTTTTTATCCAATAATTAAAAAGACGATTGTACATGATGCAACAACATTTTGTATGTGTATCTTAGACAAAACCTAAAGTAATTAGTCACGTGTAATGACATTTGGGATATGTGGCAAATAGAAATAGTGGTCCTATTGCTCACTCAGAGCAAACAAACTATAACCAAAGTTCACAAAAAAGAAAACAGACTAATCAATGAAAGATGAAAAAAGAAGGAAGAAAGAATAAATGGCCGGAATTATCAAGAATATTTTGCACTTTTTATCCGGCTGCTCAATTATTATATATGATAACAGCGACATAGACACACGACACAACATCTATACTGGTACTTCGACACTAGCTAGTAACAATTTTAAGAGAATGATGGAATTAAATGAATCACTGTGTGAATGTTAGATACCGACACATGTTAAATACCGAATACACCTTCGATCAAAAGTGTTGGCCATACTAATGGAATTATTATAAGCCTTCAAAATGCCTCTCATTATATAAACAAAGCCGTCACTTAGTTTTTGGCAATAAAAAGAACCCTGTGTTTCTCTCTGCCTCTTCACTCACATTTCCACATTAACCACTAAAAATGAGTGGTTTTAGCTTAAGAGGCTTCACATACATGTTTCTCATTGCATTTCTTATTTGGTCTTCCAATTTTGAGTGCTGCATTGCAAGAAGAGGTAAGCATTGGAGACAAAGTAGAACTTTCTCATCTTCTTTGTTTAAGAAGAAAGGAAAGAGTTATACTGGAAATAGTCATAAGAAAAATCACCATGGTGGAGGATCAAATTCAAAACCAAAGTCTCCACCACATAAAAGTACTCCACCATTACCAAAATCTCCTTCACCACATAAAAGTGTTCCATCATCTCCACCAATTTCTAAACCAAAATACTCTCCTTCAATTCCACCACCTAAAGCTAACAATGGTGTCCATTCAACTTTCTTCAATGTGCTAGATTATGGAGCTAAAGGAGATGGTAACACTGATGACACAAAGGTAAGTAACTTTTGAATTTTACATTCAATAAATGGCTTCAATGTATCACAAAATTCAGTGTTCTAAGTGAAAATAAGGCACATGCATGGTAATTTTATGAGAATGTTATGAATTTTTCATAGGAAATTGTTCATGTTGCTTACTATATGCTTACATTTTCTTTTTGCAACATTATACATTATTCCTTATGGCTACTAGAATTCAAGGAAGGTCACTTGAAAACTACTATGCTCTTGCTTTGCTTAAGAAAGTTTGTGTTACAATTTTGGTAATTGCACCATCTTTTTTAAACCACCGGTAAAAAGAGACATGGTAAAGGCCTTTTTTATTTTTTAATTGATTGAAAGGGGTGTTAGAAAATATCAAAATCATAATTTTTATTTCCTTGTTTCTTCTTCTACAAAGTTTAGAAAGATTCACTTTTGAGCGAATAAAAAAATAACATTTTGTACCGAAAAAAATGAAGTTAAAAAACAAATACTAGTAGTCTAGTAAGTAGTACACACATAATTGAATAGTATATTATATTAAAAAAAATATTATTATTTTTTGAGTAAAATAAACGAATACATTTTTGTATTTGTTCTAAATTGGGCTTCCATTTCACAAGAGTCAAGCTAGAATAAACAAATTTCATTTTCTTTTCCTAACCATGAATGATGAGGTTTCATCTACCTAATATTAAGGAGTAGTTTTTTGAGGTAACCCAATTTAATAGTAGAAGGAGTATATAAATAAGTTATTTCCTTTTGTCTTCTCTGTTTGGGATGAACTACTTGGGAATTAATTAACTATAAAAATATTAATGTGAACAAAAATTGAATAATATAAAATTGGAAAAAGAACAGTGAAAAAACCAGAAAGTTAAGACACGAGAAAAAACCAAAGAGTGGGACCTCTTTACGATTGATTCTCGTTACAGCAGTTACTAGGTCACTATTCCTACAATAATTGTATAACACATACACACATGCACAAACTAGCACCTAACCTTAATTAGACTTATTTTTTCTCCCCTTTTTCCATCAAGTATTAAAGAAAATCATTAGAATATTTTTCTTTTAAAGATTCTAGCGGCGAAACTCAATACTAAATGTTTTTTTGTTGAGCAATGAGAAATTTTAAGTTTGAATTCGCGCTAGACATATCGAATATTTATGTAGTCTTTTGCAATCTTAATTGTAGAGGAACAAACAAACATTATTTAATGTTATGTTACTTTGATCTATGGTTACGTTACATACTTGAATTGAAATTAAAATTGCAATGCAGGCATTCCAAGCAACATGGGCAGCTACATGTAAAGTAGAGGCATCAACAATGGTGATTCCAGCAAATTACATCTTCTACGTGGGACCAATTTCATTCTCTGGCCCATATTGTAAGGCCAACATTGTTTTTCAGGTAAATGCAACAACCAAAAATAAAAGTAGCAATCAACAGCAACATAATATTATTCTTAACTGCATAAATGATAAATAAAAGGAAGAAAAAAACAAGACTAGGAGGAAGTAGGTAACACGTGAAAACAATAACACACATCATCCCAATATTCACAAATCGCTAAGCCAATAACCAAAACATGACATTGCCTGTCTTTTTCGCCACAGTTCAGAATATTAAACAACATACAACAGTTAAATGTGTATTTTGTCATTGTTACCTTGATTCAACCACCATCACTTTTTTTCACTAGTGAAATGTTTATATAATTTAAATATAGGATTTTATTGCATTTTAATCCCCATAAATATCAAGATTATGCATTGTTGATAAACAAGGTATCACGACACGTAATTGTGAAGACTAATTATTCTTCTAAATAATTGTGATCTATTTAAGAGTTCGATTATAGGCTAATAATAAAGTGGTTTTGTGTCAGCTTGATGGTACAATTATTGCTCCAACAAACCCAAATGCTTGGAGTGGTGTAACACTACAGTGGCTGGAATTTACCAAACTAGAAGGAATTACCATTCAAGGAAATGGTGTTATTGATGGAAGAGGTTCAGTTTGGTGGCAAGATTTCCCATATGATAATCCAATAGATGATGAAGAAAAGCTTATAGTTCCTTTAAATCAAACTCAGAAGCCTCCAATGCCGGTAAATTCACAATCAATTACTAGCTAGGATTTTGTTAATTTATTATTACTCATATTAAATTAATTCTCTATGCATTTGTACAATAGGTACAAAATGAGATGGGGAGAAAAATGCCAAGCAACAAGCCAACGGTGAGGAACACTTTGAAACTACATAATTAATTAATTTGGATTCATGTTTATATGGTTTTTCTAATCTAATGGTTTTTGTAATTTAATTTTTTGGACAGGCACTAAGGTTTTATGGTAGCTATGGTCCAACTGTCACGGGCATAACAATTCAGAATAGTCCTCAGTGTCACTTAAAGTTTGACAATTGCAATGGGGTCCTTGTTCATGATGTGAGCATTTCATCTCCTGGTGATAGCCCTAACACCGATGGAATTCACCTTCAGAATTCCAAAGATGTGTTGATTCACACCAGCAAGTTAGCATGTGGTAATTTTTCAATTCTTGATGAGTATTGCACATTCCTACGATCATTAAAACTAATGCTGGTATATATTTCATAGCTAATTTATAACCAATGTTTTAAAAATCAAACCATACATCAAATCGGTATGGTTTAACTCTTTTAAACCGTATAAAACATGATGAAAGTGCACACATTGCACTAACAACTCACCATAGAACATATGAAGCTATGTTTGAGAGTGGTTAGTCGTACATTAGACGGACATATTGTGTCATGTCCTCTTGATGGTCTTAATCATTAGTTTGTTGTTGCCGTCGGACTCTCCAAAATAATATATATATGATAATTTGTGATGGCATGCAAAAGTAATGTAAAAGTTGATATCTAAAACTGGCATGTGAATCTAGTCATTAAAAGAGTGTGACATTATCTTATCCCATCCATTGAAAACATTTTTTTTTTTCTGAGGGACCATCCCTTAGAGCATTGCAGCTAATAGTGTCTCAATGCTTTGCAAATTATAGTCATGGATTATATTTGATAAAAAAAATAAAAAACCATAGGTTACATGACAGGTGTCAAACCCAAAACCCATGATGCATCATCCAATGTTATCCTACTCTGTATCCCCAAACACAAACTCTTCTTTTAGTACTTTTTTCCATTATTCTTGTTTCATCAGAAAATGGAGCTTCTTATTTTTGTTCTTACTTACCAACCATTTATTAATTGAGGCCCTACATAGCAGAACATAGGACTTTATATAAAACAAAAACTAAGGAATATAATGTAGTAGACTAATAGAATTCAATTAAGTAGTTTTTGGTTAAGTTTTATTTTGAATTTAAAAGATTTCAACTATGATATGCAGGAGATGATTGCATTTCTATACAAACTGGATGCTCAAATGTATATGTACACAATGTCAACTGTGGTCCGGGACATGGAATCAGCATTGGAAGTTTAGGAAAAGATAACACCAGAGCCTGTGTCTCAAACATTACTGTCAGAGATGTCAACATACACGACTCAATGAATGGTGTTAGAATCAAAACATGGCAGGTAAATGCATTCAATATAATGGATAGGTTATAACAAAGGTCCCTAAGTTGACGGTTACAGGATTAATACAAAAATGATTTTTTTTTTCACTAGCTAGTTTACCTAATAGGCTTCTATAAAATCATTTTTAACCAATACTAGATGGGATATTGTTGGAAAGAGAATGATTAGATACTGCAATGGCATTGCTAGTTAGCTAAATGGATTGCATATTGAATTTTCTAAGCTAAATGGATTTAATGGTAAAAGTATTTTGTCAAAAGGAAGACTATATTCTGAGAGGTGCAGTCTAGCTGTCTAAGGTATACTACATTAAAAATGTCACACCTTTGATCCCCTTTTTTACCCAATGAAATGATAGATATTTATCTTATGAATCATAACCATCTATAGTTTTTTGTTGTAATCTAACAGTTATTAGTAAAAAGTTACACCAATGTAACTCCTTTAAAGGGGAAGGGGAAAAATACTAGAATCGGCCTATTCTAAGATGGAAAAGAAAACATGTGTCGGGAGAGTTTGTAACATGACTCCTCTCAAAAAAAGAAAGTGAGTTCCATTCCTTTAATCGACAATTTGAGAGATGGTCCAACTTTGTGTGAAAAGAACTAGATGTCTCGCGGCCGACTCAATGGTTTGCTCATAGCGGATCCAAAGAGCCTAACCCGTGGAGATACCTTGAGACGCATATCAAGGTCAATACTCTGACTATGGATGGTTAGAAACAATGCTAATTATAGACTAAAAATAGACTTTTCTTCTAGCCTATTGCCAATACTTCCTTAGGGCTTTAAATGTAAGCAACATAAAATACATGTATTTAGTATATCTACATGCCAAATACATGTACTTTTTTATGTATATTTAAGACTAGAAGGAGTATAGAAAATAAATTGATAGTAAAACATTTTAGAGTTGTTAGCATGTAAAGTACGATGAGTGAATCCCAATGCGTCCATAATTTTAAGAGTTTGATGCATTAAGTTAGATATATCTCACAGAAGTTAAAATATCTGCAGGGTGGATCTGGTTCAGTACAGGGAGTATTATTCTCAAACATACAAGTCACAGAAGTTCAACTTCCAATTGTGATTGACCAATTCTATTGTGATAAAAGAGTATGCACAAATCACACATCAGCAGTGTCTCTAGCAGGAATCAACTACGAAAGAATAAAAGGAACATACACAGTTAAACCAGTA
>Ga0099826_10002594_pt1 | contig 11770 bp, 4 predicted proteins | sample Mtrugardesep15_FD_76830 | JGI IMG/M metagenome (GOLD analysis project Ga0099826, IMG submission 76830) | Root nodule microbial communities of legume samples collected from California, USA - M. trunc garden sep15 | ecosystem: Host-associated > Plants > Roots > Nodule | place: USA: California...
TGACGGTGACGTACCCAATCATTACCCTCGACCATGACCAACCCACTTCCAAACATGGGATCTCTATCATTTCTAAAAACACTTGGCTTTCCCCATCTCTTAGCCATCACTTCTGTTGACATTTTCTTCAAGAATTCTGCATTAGCAATGTACAAAAATGGCTCCGTACCTAGCCAGTAAATGAACACCTTACCTACACACAAAAAATTATTCCCATAATTAAGATTAAGTTTCTAGTTCAATAATTGTGACAAACAAGCTCATAATCTTGTAAGATTAGTAGTATGTTATAGGAAAACTTACCATGTAATTTTTGCCATGAAGAAAAGTAGGGAAAAACGTTAGAATGAATATCATGTGATAGATATGAGTATGCAACGTTATTTTTTCTTTTCATCTCATCAATGTTTCCAAGTGGAAACCTTGGGGTTGGTCCTCCTAACCCACAAATCTTAAGGTTTTTATGTTTTAGGATAGGGAAAACCCACCAAGAAAATGTTAGTATCAAGAGCAACAAGAGGCAAAGTGTTGCCAACAAGGCAACGAAAATGCAATCTAGCCTTATCAACTCCATATGTTTTCCTATGAAACTCTATGATTTATGATTTCTTTATTTGATGATTTGATTGTGATGATGAAAATAAAGGGCTACATGTTTGGTATTTATATATGGACTTATGGAGTGAACAGACAATCCGTGGACTTTGACCGAAGAAGGAAAACAGTACTTGGCTAGTTCTGTTTTGTGGATAAAGTAAGGAATTTTGGAATTACTACGTAACTTAGTTTATATGAACCAAATGAAAGTTTAATTTGAGCTACAAATTTAGTTTATTATTTAAATGAGTTGAATGAGTTTTGCTAGAAGACACATTTTATTAAGGTGTCTTTTAGCAAGTTATCATGTATATATATATTTGCTAAAAGACACCAACTAATTTTTATTAAAGTGTCTTTTAGCAAGTTTATAACTAAAAAATGGATAATCACATTTTGAGGTGTGAGTTGCTAAATACAAGATCATATACAAATTCTTATAAGTATTTGATTATTTTTTTCCAAATATACTCCTTATTAATACTATCATGACCGGTGGAAACACTCGCTCTTTTGTATGAGTGTCTACTTGTAATTTCTCAGTCTGTTTTGGTAGTGTCTACTTTCTATAGGCACTTTGACTTTGTTAACTTTGTGTTGTGTTTCACTACTTGCACGCCTTGTGTTGGGTGCATCATCGCTTGTCATTAATTTATATCATTTTGGTTTTGCCAAAAAAAATACTATCAGTTTGTCTTGGTATATGAAAAGTTAACATTAAATATATACATATTTGATTAATAATAATCTAGTAATAGTCATACACATTTGAGACAATTTTATTACTCTAACAACTTTTTGAATACACATGATTTTTGTAAACTACTCTTTTAAAAAGGGACTGAAGGAGTATATATAATGCAATTTTTGTTTAATTCATGAGCAGTGGTGACTCCATTATATATATGGTTAATAATTAAGTAAATGGTCCTTATAAATATTCAAAATTTTGTTTTTAGTTTCTACAAAATAAAATCACACTTTTTAGTCCTTGTTACATTTTCCTTTAGCATTTTAAGGACCAAAAACGTTGACATAAATTTTTTACAGAACTAAAGAATGTGATTTTATTTTATATGTACTAAAAATGAAATTCTGAATATTTATATCCTTAATATGACATAGTGAAACACTTACCATTGGTACAACATTTATTGAACAAATTATATAATTGATTTAATATATTTTAATAATTTATGTTTATATTTCAGAAAGTATTAAACTTTTTATAAATAGTGCAATTTTCAAGTTTAGTATTTTGGCCGGCTCTTTTTTATTGGTTTTGTCTGCTTCAACTTTAAAAATCCTTAACTTTTGCTCTTCTTTTTCCGCTGGGGTGGGTGGACAATATAAGCAAAGCACACTGTTTAGCTGTATCTCATTATTCTAAAAATAAAAACACTCTTCACTTAATTCAAAACAAGTGATATTTGAAGAGTCTCTACAATAAGTCAATACTATATACAATCAAGAGTATAATTTAGAAAATGTATTATTCTTATATAAACTATAAAAAAAAATATCAACTAACATTTTTAATATATGTGTAACTAGTTAATTTTACTCGACAATCTATATTCCTATGCATGCTACTAGTTGTTTAAGGTAGTGGTCCAATAAATAAAGCAATCATTAGCTCATGCAATTGGTGAGTAAATTGCTAGCATTCTTCCTATATTATAAGTTCATATAAATCATTAAATATAAAATCATTGTTTTCTTTTTGACAAAAATAAATAATATTGATTCATTGTTTAGTTAAAAGTTTTCTCACGAGTTTGTAGAATTTTTGTTTAAATATATTTGTGGATGTATTCAGTGGCAGATCTTGAATATTTTGTTTGGGGTGTCAAATATTTGTAAATATATATCAAACAGTTTCAAAAGCTGATCAAGGTTATCAACAGGTGTAGTGGTTCATCTGTTTGCATGAAACATAGAGTATGACAGTTTGAATCCTGATGAGAGCACTATTTTTTAATATAAAACGTTATTGATGCACAAAAAATATAAAATCCAAAGCAAGAATAGCAAGTTGTTTTTCCACCGCGCCAAGCTTACATTGTGTAAGTTAACATGCATAATATTGTGCTTAAAGGAAAATTGAGTGTGCAGTGGCACCTGGGGTCTCCAAAGAGATCCGCCACTGGATGTATCAACTTTTTGTTTTAGTCTTTTTAAAAAATTTCTTTGACTTTTAGTCTACAAAAATTTTCAATCATTACTTTTTATTCATACTTTTAAATCAACTCATACCTAGTCTATAAGCCTTCATATTTTTAAATGAAAATTTCAAGAATATTTTGAATATTTTCTTTTGATCCTGACGACATGTTTGAATATTTTCTTTTATATTTGTCCAATATTTTAAAAATACGTGTTCCCTCAATAAAGTAATTAAAACATTTTAGTCGTACTTTTTTCCAAATATTTTATTTGGTCCATCCGTCCATGGGGCTTTAATTTAATTTTTGAATAAGAAGAGAGGGAAATTGAAATTGCGGCTGTGGATGAAAAGGAAAAAAGTGAAGAAAGTGGTCAAATATGCCCATGTCCATAGATTTAATTCAGTTATATATTTAATTTTTTTTTCTTGTGAGTTATATATGTTTGAATTTAAACACAAGATTTGTAACTCTTACTTCCTCTGTTTTATAATAAATAAATGACCATTTTAAAAAATAAAAAAAATTATTGTTTTAAAATAATTGACTCTCTTTTTCGTTTTTTATTGTAATATTAATTATCATTTTTCAACTTTAATTCAATATATTCATTTTATATTTATGATCATGGTGAATGCATCAATACTTGACAAAGACACTTAAATTATTTTTCTCTTTCTTTTATTTATATTTTTTTTTTCTTAATATGCATGAATGAGCGAATAACTCACTTATGTTGAGAAGAAGGGAGTACTAACTTTTAGCTTAAACTAATCGAAGGGTTTAACCCTTAAAAAAGAATTCCATTAATGAAAATATAGTTGGTCAACCTTAAAAATACCAGTAGAAAAAAACTCCATCATGTTCAGTTTGCTCAAAAAAAAAAGTTGGTCAACCTTGAGAATACGCGGCGTACGGAGAGAGGCACGAGGGACACACTATTTTTGCTTACCCCTCTATCCTCTAACAATTAGGGGTGTTTATCATATCTAATCTAATTGGAACATCACCTTATATAATTTATCTAAATATTTTGAATTTATTATAAAAATATAGTGTGACATATTCCATCTGATCTTTAATATATAAAATTACATTTTATATTTATTAAATAATTGATGTATGATGTATCAGTTATTCAACAAGTTTAAAAGGTGAATTTTTTTATAGGGAAAGTGGTTTTTTTCCTTATAATAAAAACTAAAATGAGTAATTAGACTCCTTAGCTATTTGGTTTAAAATTTGATTTCTAATAGATGGTAATGAAAAATATTTAGTGGAAAGGGTCAACCTTTTAAATGGATCGCATTACCTCAAAATGACGGGTCTTGCTAACCAATACCCGCGGGGTAATGATTCATGAATCTATGAATAGAAAATTTGTCTTAAAAATATAAATTTTAACTTTTAATTAAGTAATAATTACATTACTTTTAATAAAAAGTTATTTGTTTTGATTGTTTAACCAATATCATGAGGACATTATTTAACTTCTTCATTCTTTAAACACCAACGTAAACCGTTTTTTAAAAAAAAAAAAATTGATAAGAAAGAGAGATAGTTTTTTTTACATGTATTAAGAAAAGAAAGGGAGATAGTGAATTCCATGTGTTCACTTTGTGTAGATCTTCTTAAAATAACCTTTGTATATTAATGGATCTAACTTTAAGTAAAGATCTCGTTGACATGTTGCCAGTTAGCTTTTTTTTTTAAAAAAAATCAATTGATATACTAGTTGGCTTCCATTTTTTAAAAAATTAATTGATATAAATGCAGAAAGTAACAACTTCTGGCCTAACCCATTTACATCCTATTTAATGAGATATAGTTATGAAATATTGGTAGTGTTGATAATGCATTGTAGTACTCTCTACCTAGTATACCTTTTTTTGAGGGGGCTAGCTAGTATACTTTTTTACCTATACAAAAATTGAGTGGAGCAAGAGTGGGATGAAACGTTTATAATGGGAATTATACGTGAACAATGCCTATTACAAAACATTACAAACGTGCAGATTTCCCAGTTTATTTTGACAAACAACCAAAAGATAGAACTTGATTTCTGCATGTTTATGCCTGGGTAGATACTAGTGTTCAATTTGATATTGTTTCATATTACATTAGGTCGGTGTTGTTTATAGCACTAAAGGACGTAATTTTTTGAAGACGTAATTTTTGAAATAAAATCTCATGCAAGTTTGTTGTAACTTTTTGGTTATAATTCATTGAACCTGAAAAAAAGCACTTGCTATCAATTTTAGTCATATTTTTAGTCTCATTCACATATTCTTTTTTTTCTTTCAAAAAGTTTACTGGTAAAACTCATATACCTAACACTACACATAAGTTGTATTCACATGCTTTTTTTAATCTCATTATGTAAACCTAGCGTAAGATTGTTTGTCGGTTTTTCTTGAAAGAAGACCATTGATATGCATCATGGTAAAAAAAATCATTGCTTTATTTTTAATTCAAACTAGGATGAATTTAGGTTTGAATTGTTAAAATAACTATGAGGAGTAGATTATATTTTTAATTTTAATTTTAAAATAGGAATAGATCAGTTTGTTTTGATTCAAATTTGAAATTATAATTAAATTCAATTAATTGCTTTGATTCAATTCTATATGTTCAATTAAAACTTCATTTTGTTATAGAGATATCCTACTTAATTCAAAAGTACATATAAAGAAATAGACAAACAAAAAGAATTAGAACACAAGAGATAAGCTAAGATGGTAATACTCTTTCAATAAAAGCAATTTCTCTTGTCTCGCTTCAACAATACTTTTAATTGACGATAGAAGTTGTGTTCAATAAAAGAGTATATCTTGAATATTAAAATTTAAACAAAAATACTATGAAAGTCTTTGTTCTCCATCTACCATTTGTAGATCTATTGTAAACTTGTTTGATGTCTAACTCTTAATTTTAATTTTCGAACATGTGACCTGATTTAGGTGTTTTTCTTTGAATTTGATTCCTCGTAAATCTTTGATAATTGAAGATAAATCAATTTTTGCATTGGATATTTTGGCCCAATTTATTTCTGTGATGGACTTGAGAATAAATGACTTTTCTTTTGATTTCAATTTTTAATGAATCTAATTGATTTTTTTGATGATTTATTTGAATTAAAACTTTGGCGCATAAATCTAGCTTACGAGGACTTTAATATGGGGGGTTGTAGTTTGTGTAGGAGTTTTGCACGATGTTTCTGAGGTGATAGTGAAAGAGCTATGTGATTCGTTTAAACATTCTCTAATTTTATAGATACATTAGTTTTACATTCAAGTGGAAGAAAATAAAAGGAAGGAGCAACTAAAAGAAATTTAAGACATGGAGAGCAAAGGGTTTTTTAGGGTTAATTTTTTTATTCATAAAAATTTTATATGAATTTTTCAAATTCAATTTATGGTCATTTGACGAAGATCATCAATTGTTCCTTTAATTTGGAGTCCATATTAGGGGCTCGTGTTAATATTCTTAAAATTTAAAATATATTAATTATAAAATTTGTCTTGAAAATATAAGTTTTAATTTAATTAAGAATTGCACCACTTTTTTTAAAAAAATAATAATAATTACTTGTTTAGATTGCTTAACCAATGTCTAGAGACACTTTAACATTCTCCTATTATAAAATTAGTTATCATTCTCTAAAAAATTACTCATTCAAAAAATGTAAAAAATTTCTCCATTTTTCTATATATTTCCCACTCCAAAACTCTTCCCCTCCCCTCCAAACTCCGAAACAAAGCATACATAATTTCTACTTTTATGAAGAAATTAACAAGAAATGAAAATATACGATATCTAGTGTCAACTTTTTCCGTCCAAACAACAATCTTGTCAAAAGCAAATAAACTACATTTATGTGCTACAATAGGACATTGTTTGTACTCAGAAATAGAAAGTACACCCAATGAAGATCCAAATATACAAATTTCACATCCCAATTAAACTCCAACCAACACTGTTGCAGTGTTTTTTGGCTTGATAATTAATTGGGTCGAATTAAAATATGACAGGTAAAGAAAAACAAAAAGTTTCTACAAATGCGACAATTAAAACTCTTCACACTTGGCTATATTTGTTAAAATTAACTCGAATGACAACTACAACTAAACTAGGTAGCTATTTTGTTAACCGTAAGCAACAAACTTAACCAACACAAAAAGAAATTAAATATCTGCTACTCAAAGTTAAATACCAATCAATTGCATCAAAATCCATATTTTTAGCTAAATTTAATCCGATTGTATTCGGAGTAAGGTTGGATTATAAAATATCGAATTTGTTATTCCTCTGTGAAGAAGTCACATTAACTGTCCCAAAATTTATATTTAGAAGTCATGGAAAAGCATAAGAGCATCATCAAGTTTCATCAATGATGATTTCAAGAGAATCAAAACATCTCGTAGCCGATCGTATTTCTTCTGCAGTGGCGCGGACTCACTACGCCTCTTCCTACTCATATTCAAAACCTGGAACAAACAGCAACAACATTAGTTTGGGAAAATAACGGAGCTCAAATGCAGGAACTGTAGTGTGGTCAAATACATTGAAATATAAACATAGCATGGTTATGAGTTGTAGTATATTATGGCTATACCATAAAAATCAATAATGTTAAACATTTTGCTTCCATATCTCAGAGGAAGAGCGAGAATGCAAAAAGACAATTTTCCCAAATTTTCTGACAGCTGTCATTATGGCAGAAGTCCATGGAAACAGAAGCTCCAATGATAGTATAGCAGCTAGGACCACTTACTATTACACACATTCCTTTTCTACTTCTTGTAAGACTCCCAAGAGTTGAAATTTAGATTTAAATAAATATTGGATAAAAAGGCGACATAAAAAAATCAGTGCAAACCTTGCAGTAATTTAGATCAAAATAATTAGAATGACATCGCTATTAGTTGCAAATCAAAAGATGGGGACTGAGGAACCACCACCCAGTATTGCCATATTAAGGTTTACACAACAACCTACACGTATTTCATATGATAACCTAAACTTAAACAGCCTTGTTTAAGTGAGGTCCATATTATACAACTTCAGTGTTACTAATACTAACCTCTTCATCTTTTTCTTCCTCAAAAGCCATTCTTAGTTTCAAATTTAAGGCACCGTGGTACATCTCGTCTAGAACATGTTCCCAAAGCAGAGGCTGATTAACTTTCCACATTAAAATTGGAGATGTCCCATTCTGAGATGTCATGCTGACAGTTAATTTCTGCAAAGAAGATTAAATTAGGGAAAGATTAAAGATTGAAGAGTTTGTAAAAATATTAAAAAGGATAACTGGTCACCTCCATCTGCAGGTAGTTTTCCTTCCATAACTTGAACAGTAACTTTGGAGCTTCCTTTTTCTCAACAAGAGTAGCCTCCGCAATCTAAAAAGAAAAGAGAAGCATTGTGTTTTCAGTTTAAAAAGAAACAGTAATTTATAAATTATAATCAGTAACATACAATACCAATTTAGCAATCTCTATAATTGGTATTTGGCACATGTAGCACATGGAAGAGTGTCAATGTGCATGACATTAATAGACATCGTAATCTAACAGCTTTTGCAAATGAGGTTATTGGTCATTTAAATAGGTTTGCATTTTTTGAGAAAATATCATGAATAAGCTTGTCACTCAATTGGGCTGGTTCAAGTCTTTAGGACTTCGTTGTGATACGAGGTATGACCCACGGCTATCTTTTCCCCTCCCATACCAAAGTGTTTACACTATTAATTGGGAAAACAAAATAGACTCGTGAAACAAAGAAATAATAAATTTCATATCATAATCTACAGTTTATGCTTTAAGACTGACAACCTGTTTGAAGACTCAATTTAGCCCTGAAAATGAAATATTTCTTCTGTAATTATGAGGATATAAATGGTTGTTGTTAGTACCCAACAAAAAATAGATGTGAGTAAAAAATAGCTGAATATCAAAGGTTGTTAAATTATTTCAGCAGTCACCCACTCCTTAATCTCCTAAATTAACATGATAAACATGGATTTTTATCAATTTGGTGTCTCCAGAACACATTTCTTCTTAAATATTAGGCATCCATAACTAATGAGTAGCTGTTTTATAATTTTATTCTTTACTGGTAATCCATTTTTAGTTTAATAGTTTCCAAACAAATCACTAAAAACAATAAATCAAATGACAATAAGGTGAGTTCTTTATAAATGTAAAAGCAGGAAATAAAAAGAGGAAATCTATCCCAAATCAAATATTCCCTAAAATTTCATTGTTAAAGTTTTCACATTAGCAAGCATAGCCTAAACATATTACTCTAATAGTCCGTCCTTCAAAATCTAAGCGGGTTACTGCAGCTAACCATAACGCAGGAGTAACAAGCTAGCTAAACTAGAATCTCAAACTGCCTACATAAAGAAATATTAATAAAGTCCCCTTTGTTTACTGGCAAGGTTAATGTTTGACAATTTCATCAATGAGAGTTATTACCTGATCTGTTGGACGAAACTGATTTTCCTTTAACAGATGCCTGAACATTCGGTAGGCATCTCTTCCATACCTTTTTAACACAATTGACTCAACCTGCAAGATAGCACACAAAAGCACAGTCCTACATGAGTAAATCATGAATAAATGCATGAGGGAGGGAGAGAGAGATTTATAAACATAACGATAAAAAAAATAAAAAAATAAACCTCTTCATTTCGAGCCAGATGAATAATGCGCTTAAAATCTGGAAAGGAAAAGAAAAAAGTTATGAATTGCAACATGTTAAAGGAACCATAAACCAGAAATTGGTAAGAGTTTTTTTGTGTGTAATTAACTAAATAAAAGGGTAGGTGTATATTTTATGCCACAACAAATTAGTCGAACGTAAGGTACAGAGATGTTGGCGTACCAACAATATTCTGGTTTAAACAACCCAACTGAACAAGAGCAGCTTTAACACGATCCATGGTCATAGTTCGGCCATTTTCAGTCTTCATCACCTCTGAGGAAATTGTATCCAGCGTACAGGGAGCTGAAACATGTGACAAGATAGTGTAAGCCCCTGAAACTACAATGAGATACTAATTGTGGAGGCCTTGTTTGTATCCAGCTTTGCAATATTTCTTTTTGCAAAATTAAAATAAAAAAATATTAAAAATAAAAAAACTTCACAACTTCTACCAAAATCATGAAAGGTATTTATCAAGAATTGTTTGAGGATCATAGGAGTGGGACACACCAACATTCACCAAAAACGCTGAGTAAGGAATTGAATATGGCAACCACTGCAGGACCATGATTACAGACATATCAAGGGAAAGAACCTTATGCAGCTAATAAACCTACAACATTTCAATTACTGCAACCCAAATAAAAGAATTGAGCTCAAAGGAGAGCTTTGGATTTCCATATGGGTTTATCAAGAAGAATAGGAATGGCCTTTTTTTTTACTAGCAAATGTTAGTAGTTAGTTTGTTAGACTAATATTTACTCCTTCGTCCGGGTTTGAACCCAGGACCTCCAACTCTTTTTCCCTTGCTCAAACCAGTTGAGCTACCCAAGAAGACCAAGGGATCAAAATCCTATTATCCGGGAGACCAGATAACTGAAAAGAGGCAAGAAGGCCCAAGGAGTCCGACTTGAAAACATATCTATAATTTAAATTACAAAAAATGTGTAAGTGAAAATTAGAATCTTAAACAAAAAATTGTGGATATGAAATTTATAGAGAAGAAAAATAATTAAGGCATAGGGCGGACTAAAAGGGAAATCTCCTGTCCAATGGTTCTTGCAAAATTTAATATGGAAGAGTCATCCATCATCAAATTAAGCAAAGATGTAAAGGTGACATATCTATTTCTAAAGAATAAGATTAGAGGCCTGAGAGACTACGTCGAATAGATTGATCCAAAACTTTGTAATTTGGATCTGCTATTGTAGGCATTTGCACCTCCCCTCTGATGAAACCATATTTTCACTTACGTCTTGTATCAATCTTACGTTTTGGGACCACTCCACGTGATTTTTTCTGTTGAGACGCTGAATCTCAACCTTAAGGCCATTATAAGGTCCCTCATAGCCATAAAAATTGGACAAACCATTGTTGGGACCACCTCTACCAAAGAAACTTCCTTAGTCGCCACCCCCCTAACCGCTGATGCCAGTGTTGTTGGTGACAGCGGGTCTGCGGCTGCCGGTGCTGTTTTTGTTGTCAACTACTTTTGGTCCATCACCATAGGACAACCACTACAGGCACTACTCATTATAGCTGTCCTTTCATCAGCAGCAGATCTGATGCCGTTATTGTCTTTCACGCGTTGTTGCGCACCATTAGGGAGATGAAAAAACAGGTCGTGAATCGCTCTGAACCCCGTAAAAGCTGCGGATCACTTCCTAACCTAGAGCTCGTGATGATGCCATAATGAAAGTAATTGAATAATACTTTTATGTCTTATTACTACAGTCTTAGACTGTTTATATAGGAAAAGAAACTACAATAGTAATAAAGACTAATAATGTCATAATAAAAAAAAATAAAGAGAATAAAATAAAATCATAGATAATCAAATCTGAATTCTCCTGATTCTTCTACAAAATTAAAAAAGTAATAACAATCTTAATATTTATCGGCCAAAAGACATGATTACTAATATCATAGATTTCCAGTATTCATGAAGCAAATCTAGATCACCTGATTGTTCTATTTTCACGTTTTTATCTATATTTCTTGTTGCCTTCAATATTGCACTTAGGACAGTAGCAGCTCCATCATCCATCCGTGCTCTTACATTCTCAGTCAATGCCTAGAAAATGAATATAATGTTTCAAATGTATTCTTCAAATATTAATATCCAGCAGAATGCAAACAGAAGGAAAACAATTCTACCTAACTCATACAAACACAATAACTTAAAATTGAGATCTATGAAAATACTATAATGTTTTACAACTAATATTAAAAAGAAAACCAATAGCACAGAAATAATAATACATGCCTTGTTGCCACAGTTAATACTTAAGCAAGAGAAA
>Ga0099826_10002596_pt1 | contig 11769 bp, 9 predicted proteins | sample Mtrugardesep15_FD_76830 | JGI IMG/M metagenome (GOLD analysis project Ga0099826, IMG submission 76830) | Root nodule microbial communities of legume samples collected from California, USA - M. trunc garden sep15 | ecosystem: Host-associated > Plants > Roots > Nodule | place: USA: California...
CTAAATCCTTCCTAATGGTTAGATAATAAGAATCGTAAATTATACCTGAACCTGTGAACCTATTTCTTAAGTTTATTTAGTGATATACTCTAACTGTGTAGGTGTTGAACTTGGAAGCGATGGATAAATCTCGGCACTGGATGATAGTTGGCTGTAGTGCATACACTGGTGAGGGCTTGCTTGAGGGATTTGATTGGTTGGTCCAGGACATAGCCTCTAGAATCTACTTGCTCGACTAATTATTCTCATGCCGATAGCCATGAAAGGGTTCAAAGATCAAACTTAGAAGAGCATTCTTAACCCCAATATGCTATCATTGGAAGACATCATCCCTGCATCTCTAAGATGTTCCACATGGAATTTTTACCTCCTCTTTTCTATTCAATCATTTAATCTAGTCAGTGTACTAAACTTATTTACTTTAAGGTTTTTATATGAATATGAAGCTGGGAAGTAGAATGCTCCCTCCCCTCAGTATCATATATTATTAGTAAAAGAATAACAACCTATAATAAGCATCGCTTTATGTTTTCAATATACTATTTATTATTTTATTTCAATCCTACCTTAAAATTAATATCGTGTGAATTATTCTCATGTTTATTATACTATACTATGCGTTTATGATGATGTATAGTTAACACTCATTACTGCCACCGGTGATTTTATCACTAGAGAAATTGCAATCAATTATCAGATGTGTTTGTTTCATGTTTCTTTATTGATCTAGCTAGAATCACCAGATCGCTGCTTCAAATAGCCAGGATTAGCTTGAAATCATTACAAACTCATCAAATGCCATATTTTGGACAGAGTTTAGCCATAGGCATCGGATCTATTGGTGGATTGTTGAAGATCATGTGTTGATGGTGGTATCACCAGCAAAGCCAATGACAGCTTCATAGGCGAAGTTGCAGTTGGCAGCGGAGGACGAAGGGCATTGGTGGTGATTGTGGGTGCAAATGACAGTAGAGAATTGACATCATTGTTCTCTACCATGCTGCACCTCTTGGAAGTCCATGATGAGACTTAGAGGAAGTTTGTGAATTAGGGAGGTGTTTATATTTGGTTGTTGCATTTTATTATTAGTGAAAATTTGATTTCGTGAACAACAAAGTACTAACTGCTTTTTTTAGGGACAACAAAGTACTAACTATTAACCAATCCAAAATATTTACAGAGTTTGTCAAACTACAATACGATCCAATGCAAGTTGATCACTTGTTTTATTGTTCTTGCTATCAGCTTCAACATCTGCGGATTTTATTTAGTGATTATAAACACTAGCGCAAACAGGAGATTTAACACCAAATATTTGGACATTTGCCACCGGTTTTTATCGTTGTAATAGCAAGGTATTGTAAACAGGATATTTGACACTAGTTTTAAATCAAATACAAATCCATAGCCGTGATTAAGGATTGAATCCCAAAGAATAATTGACGGAAACCCTTTAAAGTACATCTAATACATCTTGAAAAGATACCCCTAACTGATTTTGCAATCAAAATCTACTTAACACTAGACAAGTAGCACAAAGTTACAGTTCAACATGCCTTTCATTTTTGAGTTTTTGATTGGTCCTTCTCTTTTCTTCCAGATCATAATACATACAAAGTTCATTGGTCAAATAGTCTACGAGCATGTCATCAAATCTTGCTAAAAATTCTCCATTTAAGATGAATAAGTGAAGTGTCTGGGGTTTAAACCCCAGCCCTGTATGTATTATGTAATGTCTCTGCTAATAAAGTTAAGCTCATGGAGACTATATTTTAGAAATTTTGACTATAATTTATAATAAAACATGTAAATATGCAAAACTTAATACAAACAAATGAATTTAAATTACTGATCTAATAGAAATTATATTTGTAGAATTATTTTATAACAAATTTTAGAACAATTATCGTACCCTTATTATGTTCTTACTCTCTTTATTACATTGATTTTTTATCCAAAAAATGGTTGTTAAAAAAAAAATTATGGCCTTTTTTATTATGTTTTATAGACTTAATTAAATTAAGTTATTTGGTTGAATGGACCCCATTAGCGCATACAAACAAGACAGCCTCTCAACAACGTTATTTCCGCCTCTTCCTATTTCTTTTGCAGCATTGCTATTTGGTACGGGAGAAAAACTACGGAAAACGACGGGAGAAAAGAAACAAGCCGCTACAGATTTTTTTATTTAATATTAAGGTAATATAATTTTGGCATTTAGTGGCAATCATGGGTGGTTTGTAGTACAATTCGTCGAAATTCGTTGGTTTGATTCGTACCATATAATATTTCCCTTTCTTTTGTTCTCTCGACCAACTCGTTGTTTGTTTCAATCTTATTGAGATTTGACATCATTGTTCTCTACGATGCTGCATCTCTTGGGAAGTCCACAATGATAGGTTTAGTGGAAACTTGTGAATTGGGAAGTTGAGGTTTGAATAGATTCACCAACTTCGAATCAATAACACTGTTTCTTCCATTGTAAGCAGAAAGCTGCAGTGTGGTGGTTACAACTGGTAACCATGAAGATGAAGCTTTTCTCTGACATGTAATAGCAAGCTTGTCATGGATGAATATGTATTTCCACTGGTCTTTTTGAAATTTAGTTCAATTTAGATTTCAAATATTATTTTGACCGGTTGAATTATGGAATGGCATGAAGGGCATGAACATGAAGCCTCATGCTGAACAATACCAGAAACAGAAGCGCATAAAGTACAAGCTTTTTGTTGGCTCATGATAAAACAAAATTCAGCAAGGTATCAAGGATTCGTGTTTGTATTTTGTATTACAAAATCGGTGCAAATAAAAACATTTGAATATCATTGAGGTAATATCGCAGTCAGCCAGCACATGGTATCAATCAGAATATAGTTTTACAGATGCGGCAGCTATAGAGCTTCCATTATGAGTTTCTCTGTAAGAGCTTTGGAAAGTCCCATCACTGTATCAGTTGATCCAACCTACCACAAGGATCACACAGATCATTTGTTAAGAAAACAGAGTAAAAGGGATTAATCCACACTTTCATCACCCTGAAACAAACGTTTTCTAGAAAATTAGCTCAATTGGCGTAGATGTCTGAAATGAGTGAAGGCTAAATCTACAAATATTTGCTTTTTGCAGTCATAAAAGAAAGCCCCCCAAAAAGGGGGAAAAGATATTGGAAAATGTAAAAATTGGAGCATAAGAAAAAAGGTATTAAAGTAATTCACATCATGAATCGTTTTGAACTTTGATAGCAACGAGGGTATGAGTCTTGTTATTATGTGCATGCATATGCTTTTGAGAGTTAGTGTAATTGAGAAAGCAAGAACTAACCACCGCATCCACAAAGGGTAACGTCAATGGATGTTCCAGCATCAAACCCCCAGCAACATTGAACGTAACTCCGTCATCAATCTGAGAAGCTCCCATCAAATAAGAAAACTCATATAGTATTTGGTTTGACAAGAATTTCCTGAAAGAAAATTTCAAAAGATCAAATGTTTTGAGAAACCGGTTAAAGTACTCTTTTCACCTTCATACTTTGCTCAGTGCAAGGGTGAAAAGTGTACTTCTAAAAACATTTACCAGATTATCAATGACCTCGTCTGGTATTTCAAGGAAATAAACCTGTCATATAGGAACAATTTTACAATGTCAGTCAAGTTATCTGCGAAGGCTGAAGAGAAATATTGAGTTTCTGAAAAAGCATCTGTAGCATCTAATATACGAGATGCTTCCTAAAATCTAGCAATCTAGATTATAAATGAGCTCTAAATTAGCAGCAACTTGTACCTCTGCACTCTCCCATCCTCCATAACGTTTTCCGGTCACAAGGTTGGTCACTACAACAGATCCTACCACAGCTGCATGACTACCAGAATATCCTGCAAAATCACATAATTGTGAATGTGGCTGTTATATCTGCCTATAATTACCAACAACAAAAAAGGGGTGACTAAAATTCATACAAACCTTTGACAAATTCCCGTGCTTCTTTCTCACTAGTTGGTTTTTCCCTGATTATTCCTCGATATACCACAACCTACAAAACATTTATTTGTCGCAACATAAACAAGCTTACAAAATTTTAGACTTCAGCCAAAAGAAAATTAGGAAAACGTCATATAGGATTTAGATTGCAACTAAACGTTTGAGCAGATGTATATAGAATGAGATACTGGGGAAATGAAGACATAGACTCAGAAAGTAAGAATAAACTGCAGTGTAGGCAAATATTTGGCCCGATTTACATTGTACGTAATGAAATATGTACAGAAGAAGGTTGATATTAATACACTAGAAGCACAACCAAGTTTTATTTATATATTATGTAGGTTCACTTGCTTTAGTTTATGTTCACTTTCTCCGGGTATCTATATGCTTCATATAGGAGAAAGAAGAAAGAACGTGGTTAGGGAACATCTAGTTAACTTCTGCTTTAGAGGATTCCATATTTTTGTCCAAAATGCAAATTCTCGCCTTTTTTATGCTAATCTACTGTAATTAGAGACTTTGAACTCAATAGGTACCCATGTTATCCCCACAACTAGGCCCTTTGAGTCCACTATGAAATTAATCCCTGATTCAGAAGCGGGATGTTTGACTTCACATGGGATTGGACTGCCTCCCAACTGGGCGACTCTAGGTATCGAACTCAGATTCTTTTCTAGTAGGAGAGTCATATCACAAACTCTCCCAACACCATGTTGGTCATTCTCTCCTTTATTTTGACTAACATATTCATATTTTGTCAAAACTAAATAAATTTATACGGTTGTAAATAACATCAGAATGTGAGCTGGGGTGGACAACATTCTCAGTGAGACTAAGTTGGCAGAACAGGAACGGAGATAGAATCACAGATATTATCTGTAAAAAGGAAAACCGAAGCCACACCTTTCTTCTTCATGTATACGCAACTAAATTAGCTGTCATTTCATATCATTGCTGCATAGTTGAAACTTGAAACAAACAAATAGTGAAAAATGAAAGAAGAATACATACAGTGTCTGCAGTGATTAACAATGTTGTAGAAGCATCTGCTTCCAATTGACCATCAAGCCTTTGCACAATAGCATCAGCCTAAAGAAGTATATCAAGGTCAGATCACTAAATTTAACTTCAAATTGAGCACAACCTCTCAACTTTATGATATACTTTTCTATCATTTAACTTATTTAGGTTCTTATTAGAGGAAGTTTATGGTCTTGTGGGGACAAAGATCTGCAATTTGTTGTCACAACAATCAGATGCAAAGACCTTAGATTGGTTCTTCCAAAATAAACATATTAGAAATCAAACAACAAATATGAACTTGTGTTTCCATTGTCTTTCTCAGCCTTTCAAGTTCAACAGTGAGCAGATTTGACAAGACTAAAAAAGTTCAAAATGAATATTACTTCAAACTAGATATAGTAAAATTTTAGGATGATTCACCCTAAAAACTTCAATTGCTCAGTATGTTTGGTTCTGCAGTGATAACAATTGATTTTGAATGACTTCATTATGTAAAATTGATTCTGACTAAAAATGAGTTGAAGGTAAAGCGATTTATGTTTGGATTCATTCATGTAAAAGTCAGTTGCACTATAAATTTGTGTATAAAAATCAATTCTAGACTCAAAAGCTACAAATCCAAGCTTCAAGTAGAATCAATTCTACACGAAAGCAACCAAACATATCAGAATCAATTCTACACCTCCAAAATCAATTACGACCTCTCTAGAAGTGGAACCAAACATACAAATGAACTGGTATAGATTTTCGATCATCGTACAACCAACAAGCAAAAACCAAAATCATTTCATCTCACTCCATTTTCCCTCCTCACATTGATTTTCATCTTTTTGTTTTATTTTCTCAAAAAAAAAAAAAGTGTTCACAAATTCAACTATTCTTCAGTTTTTAAGCATAAAGAAGACAATGCACAACGATTTAGCAGTCATTGGATAGCTAATAACTGCTAAGTTTACTACACATATACATAGAGCTAAGAAGCACTTTACACATACACCAGACACTAACATATCGTCATTGGTAATAATTTGAGAAAATCGACTAATTGAATAAAATCACATGTGTCGGTATCGTGTCAGTGTTAGACACCACTTCGATGAGAAGTGTGAATGCTTCAAAATATAAGGGACTCAGAATTGATAAGTTCAATAATAGATGAAAAGAAAGAAAGCATATATATACCTTAGCCTCAGCTAATGTTACTACCAAATCTTCAGGCTTTTCCCTCCTAATACTTTTCTCATCAATATCTGCAGTCTAATTATTATATAAACCAAAGTAAACAATTTCAATATTTTTATCATACAATACAAGTTAATTAGCATAGTTTGACACAATGCATAATTATAAGATACCATTATCGTGAATTCGTATCCCATTTCAGCAAGAATTTGTTTGCGAGCTTTTGAAGAAGAACCCAAAATTATCTTGAAAGAAGGATTTTTCGAAGCCATCTATGTTAGTCGGCGTGTTTTCTAAGCTCTTCTTCCCGAATATCAGGAGCTGGAGGCTACAATAAATCCTCTCAAAAAGATAAATAAATAATTGAAAATGTTATCATACATATTAAAAAATACAATTAACTTTATATTAAAATAAAAAAATAACTAATAAATCAACTTCCATTCGCAACTGAGTAATTTTATAATTTTTGTTAAAGAACTAAAATTTAAATTTAAGATATTCATAGAATAAAAAACTAATTTAAACAAAAAAAATGTATGTGTAAAATTAAAATGGTTAAATATGTTTTTGGTCCTTATAAATATATCAACTTTTCGTTTTAGTCTCAATAAAATTTTTCTTCCACTTTTAGTCTCTATGAAATTCTCAATTACTACTTTTGGTCTCTATTTTTAAGTAAATTTTTGTAGTTTTTAATTAAATTGTGTAGAATATTGTAAAAATCTAAAAAAAAATATAGAATTTTTTAACAAAACATAAATTAAATATGAATTTTTAACCGCAAAAAATATAAAATTAATATTTAATTCATGTTTTGTCAAAAAATTCTAATTTTTCTAAGAGATTCTTATAATATTATTAATTTTTGGGTTAAACATCTTTTTGGTCTCTATAAATATATAAACTTTTTTTTTAGTTCCTCTAAAATTTCCCTTCAACTTTTAGTCCTTATAAAATTTTCAATCGCTACTTTTGGTTCCTATTTTTAAGTTAAATTTTGTATTTTTTTAAATGAAATTATGCAGAATGTGTAGAATAATATACAACTTAAAAAAAATAGAATTTTTTAACGAAACATAAATTAAATATGAATTTTTAACCGTCAAAATTATAAAAATTCATATTTAATTCATGTTTCGTTAAAATATAGGAGAGATTCTTATATTATTATCATTTTTCTGCAAAATTTTATTCATTAAACAGGGAGGGATTCTTATATTATTATCAATTTTCTGCAAAATTTTATTTAAAAATATAAATTTTACATGTGAGTTTATTTTAAAAGAGGGACCAAAAGTGAGGATAAAAAACTTTTTGGGACTAAAAATTAAAGTTGATATATTTATAAAAATCAAAAATATATTTAGCCTCATATTTTTCTGCAAAATTTTATTCACAAACATGAAAACTTTTGAAAAAAAAAAAAAAGTTGAATAAAATTTTGAAAAAGACTAAAACAAAAAATTAAAATATTTATAAACATCAAAAACATGATTAACCCAAATTAAAATAGTTTAAATGTGAGAGAGTGATTAAACAGAAGTAATAAATAAACTCTAGAAACATAAACACACTTACCACTTATCAGTCAACACTCGAGAGTGAAACCAAAACCAAAAACATACCAAATGTGGCGAAGGAAGTTCACCACCACCATCTCCGGCAGCGCCGCCGCATTAACTGACAAGAAATGGGACGCACTAATCATCGGTGGCGGCCACAACGGCCTAACAGCAGCAGCATATCTAGCACGTGGAGGCCTTTCAGTTGCCGTCCTCGAACGCCGGCACATAATCGGCGGCGCCGCCGTAACTGAGGAGCTTATTCCAGGTTTCAAGTTTTCTCGCTGCAGTTATCTCCAAAGCCTTCTCCGGCCGGCAGTTATCAATGAACTGGAGTTGGCAAAGCATGGATTGAAGCTTCTGAAGAGAAATCCGTCATCGTTTACGCCTTGTCTTGATGGAAGATATCTTCTCTTAGGACCTGATAAGGATCTTAATCACTCTCAGATTTCTAAATTCTCAAAAGCTGATGCAGATGCTTATCCTAAGTACATTTTTATCTCTTAATTTTGATGCTATTTTTGTGAATTTTAATTTTTATATTAAACTAAGATATTAGAGATTAATTTATAATTATGTGCACTTAGAGTGTAAATTTTTTTTACACATGCATTCAATTAAAACATCACAGGTAGGTATTTGCTGTGATACTTTAGGAACTAACATAAAAATGCAGCACAATGAATTAATTTGATTGGGCGCATGTGTAAAAAAGTTTTGCACTGTCGGTGTATACAAATTAAATCCAACATATTATGTTATTAGTGGCATTCTAATGTTACTAGTTTAAATTAAATGATTAATATGATTAATCTTTGAACGACTAAATAGAATTGAAGGTTTACTCAGACAATGCAATAGAATAGATTTAGAGTATGATTTAATAGCTTCGATCAGATAATCATAAAATTGAAGTTTTTTTTTTTTGAAGGAATAAAATTGAAGTATTGTCTGTCTTGTCTTGTAATAAATGTATGTACTTCATGTAATTTGCTTGAAAATTTATCCGTGTTATATCTTCAGTTAGTTTCTGGAGGTCCATCTACTTAGGTGTTTTCTGTATCGTTTTTGACTTAAAAAAATACATCTTTTGTGGTTATATCAATCCTTGAGAAAATTATAGATTTGAGGAAATCATGGGTGGTTAAGTTAAGAAAATACCATTAAGCAAAAAAAAAAAAGTTAAGAACATATGAAAAGGACCTATATAATTGCACCTAAGTTTTCTCCTTAGTTTATTAGACTTTTTGATGAATTGAATTCAACGTACTTATTTTAAAGCTGCATCGATTTGTCTTTGTTTTTTGCCCATGTGTTCCTGTCATGATTCTTAATTTTTTTGCTTTCATCATTCAGATATGAGGGTCAGCTTGAGACCTTCTGTAAATTCATGGATCTCGTGCTGGATTCATCTCCACCTGAATCTTTGCAACATAAGTCATCTCTTAATGAACAACTGAAGAATAAATTACAGAATTCAGTATTTTGGGCCAGTTGTTTGCGGCATGCAGCCTCCATGGGGCAAAAGGATATGGTGTAAGAATAAATTTCAAAATTTTGTTTTTATAAGCTGTAAATTGGTATTGCTGTGAATTGCAGTAACAATCTCCATGATATCTATTTTTTATTTATTTTTAATTTGGCAGGGACTTTATGGACCTTTTGTTGTCTCCAGCTTCGAAAGTATTGAATAACTGGTTTGAGGTAATCTTACGGTCTTTTAAACATTCTTATCTAAAATGAACGACTCGTTTTCCTTTTCATTTTGCCCTTCATTTTGAAAACTCTGACTATGCTTTTTAAGTAGTACATATATCTTAATTCTCTTAGGTTTTAGACCGATCACATCTTGTGTCTCTGAAGTTTGTAGAACTTCCTTTTAATTTCCTAACTGACTAGTTCAACTAGACACTAGCTGCATTTCGGTTTAATGAATTAAAATTGCACATTATCTTGTTTCCATCCATGGCATGACAACATCCTGTAGTAGTTCTTCCATCTATTGGCATCTATTCCTTTATTACATTTTGTTAAGATCCCACACTCAATATATGGTTAAAGTTGCCTATGCAATGACTTGGGAAATCCTGCACAATTAAGCTTATTTTTGAGGTTGAGTTGATCCTAGTTTGCTCTTAATTCTAATGTTGAATTGAAGCCTATTGGATACCTAATATTGGGCTACCCATATATGTCTAGTCCTGCAAACTTTATACTCTAGATGTTTATTCTTGTGTTCGAGAGGGCCTGTTGAGAGCTCTCATCGACTAGATATATGGGCAAAGTACCCCTTATAATGACTTTAAAGTTGAGTTGGACCATTTCGTTAAAAGCTCTTATACTTTTGTATCATTGCTTTAAATTTCTGTTACTATCTTTACCTTCGCTTAGTGGTGTAATATCTAGTTTTGTTTGACATTATTTCTGCAGGCAGATGTTCTGAAGGCAACACTTGCAACAGATGCTGTGATAGGATCTACAGTAAGAGCTGTTATCTCTAGTGTAAAAATGCATCATAATAAAAAACATTTTCAGGATATAATATGCATGAGTTTCTTCATCCTTCTTTGTGTGTTTGTGTGTGAGATAGAGTGTGTATGTGTGTGTGTTTGAAATTTATAAATTGTGGTATAACCATCCTAGTCGGTTTCTCCAATAAAAAATGAATAGACAATGTTTCATCTTTCATGGTGCATATAATATTTCTAAATATGTAATGCAGGCGAGTGTCCACACCCCGGGAAGTGGTTATGTTCTGCTACATCATGTAATGGGAGAATCTGATGGAGAACGTGGAATTTGGTCGTATGTATCTCTGCTGCTAGGTTGATATTTTATAATGTGCATAATGTGAATGGAATAGTGTTATTTGCCAAAAATACTTTTCCTATGCTAGTATAATTTGAAATAAAATTTAGAAGTACTTTTTGGCGCATGTTACACAAATATTTTTCCTTTGCTAGAGTAATTTGAAATGATATTTTCCTGATTCTTAATTTATCAACAAACATGCTGCTAAAGGGTCTAAAATAGTAAAATTTTATAATACCTGCCATTCCATCATGTAAATATTATGCAGCTTGGGGTGGCACATAAAATTCTGTGTAAAAGTACCTTTGTCTTAAACCCCAATTCCTTAGGGGCCAAAAGATGACATCGATATCATTATTCCTTACCATTTGTGAAACTAGAATTTACATTTCATGTTTGACCTTTATTCTGAACAATAAATGTAGTAGTTTTATTAAGTATTCCAATATCCCCGGCATCACAAATTTCTGGTGTTATGCTAAAACCTCAACACTACCCTATTACCCCAAGATGGAGTTTTCGCTTTTTTTTATCTTCTTCAATGTTGAATGGAATTTTCTTTCGGCTCCGCTTCTGTCTTTTTCTTTTTTACATTATTATAAAAAGAAAAACATGCATTTCATGCATATATACAATTACATTCATACTTTTGAATAAATATCACTGGCATTTCTAGCTGAAGAAGATATTCTCAAATAACTTCTGACCAACAGTTACCTAATTTATAGTTTAGACATTTTTCAATTAATTAGCTATCCTTTGACTATAGCTTTATTTTATACTATTTATTCAAAGTGAGTCAATAACATGCCATTATTCAATGTAGATATGTTGAAGGTGGAATGGGCTCAATATCCAAGGCTATCGCTAGTGCTGCTGTGGCAGCTGGAGCACATGTTGCAACGAATGCCGAGGTTTGTCATCATCAAGAATCTCTATTAGCTTTCAAATTGACTTCTTCCTAATCTCTCCATATTTGGCATCAACTGTCACCTTCTGAGCTCGATTCAAAAAAAAAAAAACTGTCACATTTTGAGCAGACTCTGATATTTTAGTGGCTTGGATCTTAAACTCAACCAGAAAATAGAAAAAGATTTGTCAAGGGTAATCCAACTAACAAGCAGAATTTTACAGCATATTATGGTTATAGGCACCATGGATAGTTGTAGAAAATATTTCTGATATTATTTTAGTAGTAAATAGATTA
>Ga0099826_10002597_pt1 | contig 11769 bp, 9 predicted proteins | sample Mtrugardesep15_FD_76830 | JGI IMG/M metagenome (GOLD analysis project Ga0099826, IMG submission 76830) | Root nodule microbial communities of legume samples collected from California, USA - M. trunc garden sep15 | ecosystem: Host-associated > Plants > Roots > Nodule | place: USA: California...
GAAAATGATTGATTGATCACCTCATCAGCTTCATCAACATCAATGGCATAGACCTTCAGGTTAGTAAGGTTCTTCCTGTTAATCTAAACATGTGAAAAACAAAATAATTATCAAACTACATAAATATAAGATGTTTCCGGTAAACAATCGGAGGATTCAAAGCAATTACAGAAGAAAATGAGAATAACAAAATGTATTTAAAGTTTCTGTATGTGTATATAACAAATCAAAACAATCAAAAGTCATACAGTCCATGTATTTAGTCAAAGAATCTGATTAATCCAGCTTTCTACGAGAAGTTTGGTACATATACACTATAAAGTGGTAGGATATCAGAATGTTTTTAAATGACAAATGTTGGAAATTAATTGTTGGAATTTTAGTGGGAGAGGGAGTTGAACGCACTGCTCCTTATCTCTCCAACCCACATGTTCCTCCTCCCAGACCACCTAATCGCTTGGTTGACCACATCTACCAGTTTTTAACATTCAACTTTAAATTTCCTGCAATATCGTCTTCCAACTTTGTACAGTCACGAATAAACAATAAATATGGAGGAACTATTAGATAACTCTAAGTGATAAAGAATCCAGACATAGGAGGAACTATTAGATAATTTTGAGCAATATTGTGAGACAATCAAGCAAATAAAAATCACCTCGTCTGGATCAAATGAGTCTGATAGAAGACTTTGAGCAGCTGATGTGATCTCTTCCAAGTGATCAGTGGGAATTCTCAACTTCAACAAATCAAGATTGACATGTACAGGAAAATACCCGATATCTATCAAGAGATTTACAGCTGATGATGATGTTTTTGCCAGACCCATTTCCTTTAGTATCTGCAAGAAGCATGGAGGGTAAACTTATTATAAGAACAAGAAAATAATCTTTGGCGACATATATAACGGCCTACTATCTAGAGATGGATAATGACAACAACAACCAAACTTTAACTAGATGAGATCAACTACAGGGGTCAATCAACAGCGTAAGACCCTCATACTCTAGGCATTCAACCTTCATACTCCACGATTTTTCTACTAAACTTCCGAGCAAAAAGACAACTGAATCCATAAAGATCAGCCTCTCTCATTTTAGAAAGCAGTGTTTTTTGAAAGAACAGAACATTATTGGGGTGACTTTTATACTACACTTGTACTTAATCAAATTCCTAAGCATAAACACAGTACAAGTAGTCCAATTAAAATAAATGTGTGAATTCTCCCCTAATGGAGTAAGACCCAGTGATTTTGTTGCAATTGCTTCTTAGAATTTACACACACAAAGAGACATGTCAATTGCCAAATAGAACAAAAAATCAAAACAAACTGAGACAAAATATTACCATCCCGGCTGTTTTCCTTTGTTCATCACTTATACAAGCATCAATAGCATATGCTTCAAGTGACTCAATTCTGCTCCAAATTTTCTCATCATCCTTCCATGAAGATTTGGAAGGTTTATCGTGTGAAGGCATTGATTTTGCAGAGCCTAACAGTTTAATGAAGTTCTGAAATTCTTTCTCAGCAGCTTCCTTTGCAACCTTTCTACGAATAAGCTCCTCAACCTTCCTTTTTTAAAAATAAAACAAAAGGGAAATACATTTCTGCTTAGACTTCTTAAAATTAATGCAAGACAAAACAAACAACAACCTCATACATGAAAATACCACACTTATCACTTATGTAATTCAAAGATTCATAGATACGAACTTTAAATAACGAGCAAAGCACTAGCAATGAATATACCTTTCAATGCGTCTCGTTAACTATTGAAAGCAATTTTCTCTATTTCTATCTAATTTCTAATACAATAACAAAGAATTGTAAATAAACTTTGGAGCATAACAAATCCTCCTTAACAAAACACCAATGTAGCTAGGCTGCCCACTTCAACATATTTATAGGAAAAACACCTTAAAAGACCACATACTTTGCAAAAAATAGAAGCCAAAGTCTATTTTAATCCCAAATTAGCTGCTTACGAAAGAAGCCTATGACTCGTATGACAAGATCCCACAATAACAATGTTTTATATATTTTTTAGTACAGAAAGAGTGGCACCTCACAAGCATTGGCTTCAAATAACTAATTTGGCATCCCAATTTACTAAAAATTCAAAACAGGTTAAAATAACAAAAAGGGTCATGTTAACCGGTGCACCCAGGGCCCTAGTTAATAAAGTTAGAAATAGAAATTTTCCATTAAAAACAACAACTTTTTGACTTTTTATAAAGTGGAACATTCCACTTTTCATCATTTCCCAATACAAAATTTCTAAATTAGTCTCCTTAACTAGTGTGAGGGGTAACCTTGGCGCAACTGGTAAAGTTGTTGTCATGTGACTGGAAGGTCACAGGTTCAAGTCCTGGAAACAGCCTCTTGTGTAAAAAACAGGGTAAGGCTGCGTACCATACACCAAATGGTGGGACCCCTTCCCGGACCCTGCGTATGCGGGAGCTTTAGTGCACCGGGTTGCCCTTTAGTCTCCTTAACTAGTGCCCCGGGGGCACTAGTTAACATTTCCCAAACAAAAATAATGCAAGGCTATCTACGAAGGCCAGATACTCTAAAATTGCTAAAATAAGGTGTCATACCGGTAGGGTGTATCCATATTGATATGTGTATGATACTCCTCAATACATATCCACACAATATCTTCAAACTTTTATAACTACTAGCATTCAGACGAGCACTTATGTGCCCATCTGTCCGCTTTTCTACTGTGCTTAATTGTATATGGAAAGACATATCAATTTTGGCAGATACTAAAAATTTCACAAATAAGATTAAAATAAGCTATTTTAATAGTGTTCAATATTGTTCGTATTGTAGTGGTGTTGTTGATATTTTAATGGGATTTAACTATTTTTTTTATTTATAATTTAAATTCCTATTTTAGTGCCATTGTTCCTATTTTAAGGGGATCTAAATTTAATTAATTAATAATTTAAATAATATTATAAAAAGGAGAAAATAGTAAATAAAATAGTTCAAATAAAGGGTAAATTTGGAATAAAAAAACCAACCCAAAAAGGGGTATCCACAATCCCCTTTATCTATTGTTATTGATTGAAACAAAATATTAAAATATATGCTTGGGACATTTCTCCAGTACTACGGGAGAAACTTCAAAAACTTGTCTTAAAAACTTTTGGGCAACTGTGTTCTTCAGGTTGTGAGTGAAATTATTGTACAAACTCTTTTATTCATTTTGACGATATAAAACAAAGAGAAACATGGTTATGAGATAGTAGGGGAGATGTAAAAGACCCATTTGATGATGGTGCTGACCGATTTCTTTAACTGCTATAGCTGTCTCGTGGTGAATTAGACTTATGAGCTTAATTTTTGAATTGTTAGAATGGGGAGGTGAAATAAAACAGCTAGTAGTAGGACACAGTAAATAGTGAGCAATCAAACAGAATCTAAGACTTATATTAAATAGGAATATTGTTATTTTGTATCTATTTGACATTGGTTAGGGAAAAATACATGTGTAGTATTTATTTACAAAGAAAAGAATACATTTTTTATATGGATAAGAGAAAAATATAAGTATATTTTTTTTGTTATGATTGCAAATATCTTCAGAGAGCATATACAAGTTATCTTACGATGTGTCATGAAAACATTGAGTTTTTCAAGGTACTCTACATCTGAGAGTAATACATCTACCTGCTCACTTGGTCGAGGTCCGTAAACGCAACGCAATCCTTTATTTTCGAGTATAGTAAAGTATATTTCGTCTTTTGATAGCAAGAGATGAGCAGAATAACTCTCAAGAGGCTCAACGCAACCAAAAATCATCTGCAGAACAGGCATTTCATGTAAGGATATAGAAACATACTTTGACATTCAGTCCAGAGATCATATTGGTACTACCTCAGCCATCTCTTCAACTGTCACGGACTTATTCTTTTCATGTAGCTCAAACCAAGCAAATTCAAGTAGTGATGGGTCCTGCATCATATCATCCAGTACTTAGTTAGAGTAAGAAGAGAGAAAGGTATAATTTGTGATCTCTATTACATTCAAATTGTGAAATTTACCATGTTATTCTGAACTTTCTGAACAAAATGTGTGATATCTGCTTGGTCAAAATTGGATATGCCGGGAACAATATATGTCACTTGTTGTGGCTTGATGGAACTAGTGACACCATTCTTCAGCACAAAAAATCAAGGCACAGTCAGACTACATAAAATCTAAAAGCTTTTAGCATTTAATAACAATGCAATAGGTCCCAAACACCTAGCAACCTATTAAACATGCCGCATTATGCTGTTTCAACAAAAACCTGATCTGAAACCATCCAGTTCTTCTTGCCATCAGGTCTCTGAGCCACTGCTAACAATATTTTATCAGAATCTTTCTTGAATTCCAAAAGCAAACCTTTTTGCAATGAACGCTTCACAAGTCTATCTTCAACATGCTCTTCATTCAATAGTTCCGCGCTGTCAAACCAACAAATAATATTAAGATAGTAACCAACGCAATGGGAAAGCTAGGTAACATAAAATCTAGGCTTGTATGAAAAGTTTACTTGTCTTCCTTTTCATAGCAGGTATCCAAAACATTATTGCAGAAAATAGTTTCTCTGGTTGTTAAAACAGCAAAACCAAAAGGAGGAGGATAAAATAAAATAAAGTAAAAAGCACATTTCAAATTTTTTATATCATGACTTTTTCCTCCGGATAACCTGTTTTGACGGTGTTTCAGTATTCTATCTTTAAGACCGCATAGAAAATAGTATTTGTGTATTTGTGTATTTGTGTATAGTCCAAAATTGCAGACAAATACATCCCCAATTACAGTCACAATGCTGTAACGAATACCTTCAAAACCTTTGCTGCAATTAAATCTATGACATGAGCACATTGTTTTGAACAACTAATAAATATAATTATACTACCTCTGTCTCTAAATATAATACCCTTTTGAGTTTTTCGCTGTCCTTTTTTATAAGACTCCTTTCAAATTTCAAGTACATTAATTATTTCTTTACCAATATATCTCTATTTATGTTACATATTTTTCTACAATATGTAATAAATACTCTATGAAAACATTAACTTATTATCTCTCTTAAAGGGTAAACTTGTAAAACAATAGAAATTGTCAACAAAACTAATACAACAATTAATTTTCTTAATTCTCGTTTTTCTCAAAAGGGTCAAATATTTAGGGGCGGAGGTTGTAAATATGTTTTCACTTCATTTCTTAAGTTATGCACAATTGCTCATAAATTATGCACCGCCAACATTACAGGTTGAAAATATGTCCAGTGTCCCACAACAATGACACATATAGTTACATTCAAGCACTACTATTTTTTTTTAGATTATCAATGGTGTCTACGTGTCAGTGCCTTATAGATTATAAATGCAGAGTATGCTTATACATAACTTATATAAAACTTACACTCATTCTCTCTTTATAAGAAAGCCCTTATTATTATATGATAAATAAATATCAGAACAGCTAACCACTTAAAGAGCCTGTTTGGATTGGTTTATTTGAGCATATCCACAAGCCTAAACATTAGTGAGACTATTTATGAGTACTTAAGATAACAGCTTATGACATTTCCAGAGACTATTTTCAGCTTATTTTCACAAGTTGTCCATAATGCTGTATGAATACAGCATATATGAAAACAAAATTACTTTACTTTATCTTGTTATATATATAGCTTATACATAAGCAGTTATATGATACATGCTTATACTATAAGCACTTAATTAAGCTCTTTATCAGACCATGTCTTCTATGTGAATTGTCCAGCCAAGTTCTTAAGACTTGCAAAACACAAACAAACCACAATTCCACAAAGCATGTGCTAGAAATTGCATTGCACATTTAAAATTTACAAGCTCTAAACTATAATTAAGCAAAAGATATAAAACTCTCAAATCCTAAATCACGCATTGCTTGTAACAAATTCCAATTGAAAATGAAGAATGCGTTACTTAGGCCCTGTTTCGATAAATCCACTTACAATTTGTAGCTTTTGGCTTCTACAATTGATTTCAGCCTTGAATTTATTGTTAAATTAAATCCAGTTTTACATAAATACATCCAAATATAAATCACTTTACATTCATCTCATCACTCAAAATCAATTCAGCTCACCGGAGAATCAAAACAGAGCTTATAAAAAATTTCACAAGCTATTTTCAAAAGGTTGAGCTTATTTTTAGCTTATTAAAAATAGCTTATACAAATAAATAAGTTTTTATATTAATTTGTAAGTTCTCACTAATGAAAACTTTATCTTCATAAGTTGTTTTTTCATAAACTACCATCACAAGCTCATGAATAATAAATAAAAGCTTATTTATTTCCATAAGCTGTTTTGCATAAGCTCAATCCAAACCGGTCCACAGTCTCACAAAACTTATGCTGGTAAATAAGCTAAAATAAGTCAATTCAAATAAGCTTTTGCTAAAGAAATAGCTTATAAGTTATACACAAGCACTTATCATGATAAGCATGTATGTGATAAGCTGCAAATAGCTTGTTAGCGTGTATGCGATAAGCTGAAAATAAGTTGTTTATCCAAACATTGCCTTTGTAGTTTTTGTAATGGAAATGGAAAGAGAAACATACTTTGAAGAAGAAGAAGAAGCATTAACGGAAACAATTTTCTTGCGGAGTTTACGTTTGGCTTGAAGTTCTTCCATAACGGTTTCGAAGAGGCTTTTGATGTAGCGTGTTTGAGTATGGCAGACATGGGAGGAGGAGGAAGGATGGAAGCGGAGGGCGGAGGGGGGAGGGCGGTGTGGGGAGAAGAAGCGGGGGAAGGTGGAGAGAGAAGGGGACGAAGGGCAGAGGAGCGAGTAGGTGTTAACTGCTCGAACGGCCATTGAAGAAGGTTTCAGAGGTTCATTGGAGCTATGAGTGAGTGTGAATGAAGGTAGGATAAACCTTCTCTTGTGGTGATCGACTCAGATAAAATTGATATGATGATAGGATAAATTAATAAAGCTTTACACTCGTGATATATAAATATTTAATTCTTATTATTATTTAAAAATTGAAATAATAAGTTGGTGGTAACGTTATATAACTCATAGCTCAACCGGTAAAAATGATAAAATTGTTAAGTTGGATGTCATGATTGGAGTTCAAACCTCGACACTTTTCATTTTGTGTGTGTGAGTTTACGATAGCTTTGTCATTTCTTTTATCTAAAAAAAATTGGTGATAAGATGCATGAATAGCGTAAGTAGTAGATGATAATTAAAAATACAATGAAAAATAAAGAATAACTAAGCAAAAGAAATACTACATTGTCAAGAAAGAAAATGTGAGTTGTAAAACTAATTATTTGGGATTTAGATCCTAAAGTTGTAGTTCCATGTTTACGTGGTTGAAACATCAAGAATTTAAAAGAAAGTTCGAGGTTTGAACCTTAGTGTTAATACTTTCCTCTATTTTGTCTTTGTGGGTTTCCTCTATAATGCATAATATATGTAAAGATCAAGATTCGAATTCTAGACATTCTATTTTTTCACATTTAAAATATGTGAGTTCCATCCACTAGACAACTCTACCAAAAAAATAAAACACTTTACTCACTTTTTTTATATAGAAACAAATAACATTTATTTATCAGAAAAATTTATTTGGTCTTCCACCTTGTATTTATATGGAACATGTATGTTATTTGAACAACTGTATTGCAACAATTGTATGTGACAACCAAAATAAACAAGGCAACGTGGATAATGTCATGAGAAAAAAATTATAAAAAAATATAAAGTGAAGTACATAAAAATATGGTGTAAGTGTCCCATTTGGGGGTGTCTATTAACTTGGGAGGAGGAATTAATGAGGGAGTGTAGGTCTTTGTTTTCTAATGTTACTTTGCAGGATATTGTTACAGATATTTGGCAATGGCGCCCTAATGTGGGTGATGGTTATATTGTTCGTGGTTTGTATCAAATACTCATGAGGCGCCCTAAGGCCTAATGTATCAAAAACTCATGGCGCCCTAACGCAGTATCAAATGATGTTTGGCATAAAAATGTTCCTCTGAAAGTCTCTATATGTGTGTGGAGCCTTTTTCACAATCGGTGGCCTACAAAGGACAAGTTGGTGTGTCGCGGTATTATCCCGATTGATTCTCAATTGTGTGTGTCAGGGTGTGGTTGCAATGAATCAGCATATCATCTTTTATTCTATTGTCCTATTTTCAGTTCTCTTTGGCAACATGTCAAGGCTTGGGTTGACTTGCATTTTGTGGATCCCCATCATATTTTGGATCACTCAGTTTGCTTATTCTTCAGGCGATTTTAAACCCTGTTGTTCTTTTTTGCAACTTATTTGGCTCTGCAGTGTTTTTGTGTAATAGAATAAAAGGAATCACACGCTTTTCTCTAATAAAGCTAAATCTATTATGCAACTAGTGGAAAAGGTAAAAAATCCTTCCTTACGATGGCTGATAAAGCTAAAATCGTTTGTTTTCTTATTGGTTACCATATTTGGTGGCAGCAACACCGTATAGGTTGTTTGTCTTTATCATTGTTACTACAGGATAATATGATGTAATTTTGCTTTACTCTTCTTTTCATATTTTGTTTTATCCCTAAAAGATTCGTAAGTTGATGCTTAGTGACCTTAGTAAGCATCTCCGAAAGAAAGATGACAAAATTTGCTAGGTAAACCTTGTTTAGAACCATCAAAAATTTGAAGGACCAAATTCTTTCAAGGGGAAGAATTATAACATCTCTTGTCAACATTTCCATGTGATGATGCAATTCTTGTCAATATTTCCATGTGATGATGCAATTAAGGGTGATTAGAAGCATGTTTGGATAATCTCAAGTCTTAGATTCTTAGCGTGTGTTGGAGGGTTTAGGAGGGGAAAGTTTATTTCGTTTTTAAATTACGAAGATTATGGAATATTTTTTAAAAAGTTAAAATAATACCATGATAAACGATTGTATAATAAAAATTCAATCACACATAATTTATTTTAGAAAACTATATTATATAGACTGTGATTTAGAAAAGAAAAGTAAACCTTCCCTCCCTTCCTCTCCTAAACCCTAAATCCAAACACACCCTTAGAGTCTTGCTCTCTTAACACTTCAATATTGTCATTTTTGGCTCAAGGTACCATGTTATCATTGTTGTAATAATGTCTTGTTCGTGTTATTATTGATATTATATATGTTATGAATAGTTAATCGTCATATAAAGGACTTTAAGATGAGAGAGTTTTGGAGGATTAATTTTTTTTTCATAATACAAAATCTTCTAGAACTCATTGTTAATATACAAAGTTGTTGTATGACACATGGACAAAGTGGATTATAGCTTATCAGGTGTTTAGTAGAAGCCTTAGACTTATTAAAATGACGTGATTGGTATGATATGTGTGATCATCTGTATAAATGTTATCTATTTTCTTATACTTGATCTCAATTTCTCACTCATGTAACACCTCATTGCATGTTTTAACATGAGGATTATGTGACCAAGCCAGAACGTCAAAGAGATCTTCTTCCGTGGATAATTGATCATTACATCCAATTATTACTAGGTTTTCTTTACATATATTTGAAATTGGGTTGAAAAACTTAGTAATGCATTTGACCATGTAATTTATTTGAAATTTCTTATGTTATTTTAACTTTTAACGAATTTTTTGACATGGTGAAATAGGGTGTTCTACAAAATTCAAGAAATAAGTTAGTGATTTACTCGACTAGTCAACCAAACAATTGGATTCAAGTGGTTAATGAGTTCACCAAGGACAAACTTCGGACTACCAGAACCCCTATTTCCCGAGATCAAGAGGAGTTAATACTAAATAAAATTCCAAGTTTCCAACATTGAATAACTTAACACAGGAATCAAAACCCATCAAAGGAATTAGGACACAGTTTTTATCTTTTTTATGATACAAATAATTTGTAAGTATAATTTTGATCCTGGCACAAAATAGGTATCAGTCAAAGTACTATATACAGAAAATAAACAAATCTGCTAAGGCAAAAATAATCCTTTTGCAAAAAAAAAAATTCTGGTATCCTGAAAAACCAAAAGGTATAGACTACATAGTAGAAGTATAGAACTATAGTGCTTCATGAGAGCCTGAAAGCCTAATATCAACAACTGATCATCGTCGTCCAACGGTTAGCATCCCTTTTGGTCAAAACTCAATTACAAAGCTGAGTACACAATTGCTGGATCTGGGAACTAGTTGGATCTTGCATTAAGTATGTACTGGATTTACCATTGCTTGAGCAAGTTACATTCAGCTGGCTGCCAAGCTGGTTTGACTGCATTTTATGGTATTAATTCAAAACAATGAATACCACACCAAAACAAAAAAGAACAAATATACAACCACATTATATTGGTATTATTTATTGCTAAGAATCTAGACTACACATTTTTTTCACTTTTGATTCCCATGTCAAGGATTTGGAACATGATTTCTCAATTTCACGTAATTCTACCTCTTTTTGTCAACTAAAATTTGTAAAAACATTCCTAGGAATGATAAGTATGTATCGAATATCTTTGTTGGGAATAGTTTTCCACTTTTCGTGGTAATTATAGTGTTAGGACTATCATTTGCAGAAACATAATCATAAGCCTTGAGACAAATGCTCGCTAAGTGTTAAATGAGGAATATTTTTCAAACTATACAAAGTAACAATACTTGAAAAGGGCTTATAAATAAGTTCGTTCATAGGATCTGATAATATTTTTCAGGTAAGGAGGCTTTCAGCTAAAATGCTTACCAAACAATATGCTGCCTCTGTATGGCAGTTCCATTTTGATGTTGGAACACAAGACAGATAATGGCACCAAGAGCAGTGCTCATTTGCATCAACATCCTTGAGGAGTGCAACAAGTCCGACAGAAAGCCTGCGATTTTTAGATAAGTTAACAGATATAAATATGACATCATTCAGCTGTAAAGCACATGCACCGGACACGACTCTGATACCAACATGTAGACACTAGTAATAATTTAAAAAAATGGAAGCGATTTAACTTATCATATTAACAATATCAAAAGTAATTATTTAAAAAATAACTGTAAAACTATTACTGTGTAATAAAGATCATGAAACACAATTTTAATATCCAATAAATGTAACAAAAGATTTTGATGGATTTGAGATTCTGCCTAAAGCAAATAACTTGGTTTCTCATGCTACAATGTGTTTTTCTTTCAATTTAGTAGAAGCTTAATCTAAAACTTGCAACTGTTGGAGGTAAACTAATACCACAATCTACCCCAACTACTCGACGAAACTGGAAACCTCAGGTTTCATGCTACTTGTGAACAGGGTTAATCATGCTCAAGTCTCCCCTTACATACACTAGATCTAAAAAATAAGAGACTTCAGTTCAAATCTTACCCAACAATTAGAATGATCAAGGAGAGGACCCATAATATGCACTGATATTTCTTGAATTTAGGCTTAGCACGTGTTGGAGAATACTCTACACGAGCATATCGTTGGTTTACCCATCCAAACTGAGGTCGTATCAAAAACACAAATCCGAGAAGAAACCCTGTAAGAAAGCCTCCAATATGAGCAAAGTTGTCCACATGTGGAAGAATTCCGATTGCGAGATTGACAACAATGATGAACACAAGTGTGAAAAGTGCTGCAATCTGAACATGAAAACAAAATTTTGTTTATCAGCGGTTTTCTTTGACTTTTAAGACACTCAAGAGTAGACATTAAGAAATTTAATATGCACCTCTTCTTAAAAAAAAAAAAAAAAAAAAA
>Ga0099826_10002599_pt1 | contig 11765 bp, 5 predicted proteins | sample Mtrugardesep15_FD_76830 | JGI IMG/M metagenome (GOLD analysis project Ga0099826, IMG submission 76830) | Root nodule microbial communities of legume samples collected from California, USA - M. trunc garden sep15 | ecosystem: Host-associated > Plants > Roots > Nodule | place: USA: California...
AAAAAAAAATACCAAAGCATTTAAACTTCTGAATATACCGTTTAAACCATTTTTTTTTAAAGAATATACCGTATAAACTATTGATTTGTTACTTTATTTATACTTTAATTCATTCATTAAAACACAATTAAAAACACAAATGAGTGGCGCCTTTGATGGCGAAAAAAGTAAAGTTGAGTGTTAAAGGGTGTGGCACATCACATTCCCGCTGTTTCAGCTTCAAAACCCTAGAGGCACATGATGTCTTCGAATCCGGCAAAGAAACCGAAACTTGAGATCATCGCAACAAACCCTAATTGGCTTGAACTTCCTAAAGACATAACTTCAAACATTCTCAAAAGACTCGGTGCTGTTGAAATTCTGACAAATGCACGCAATGTGTGTCCTTATTGGTGGAACATTTGCAAAGATCCTTTCATGTGGCGTGAAATTCAAATGGGAACTTTTCATCTTTACTTTCAATATACTAATGCCGCTGCTCCTGATCTTGATTGTTTGGTCAAGCTTTGTCAATATGCTGTTGATCTAAGTTCTGGTCATTTAGAAAAAATTGATATTTTTAGATTTGGTTCTGATCATCTTCTCCAATACATTGCTGACAGGTAACCCGTTGTTTTCAACAATGTTTGTTTCTTTTTCTAGTTTTTTATTTTCATTCTTAAGTTTAATGGATATAACATGTTTTGTGTATTGCATAATGTATTTGTCTACTTTGATTGTTGATTATTATGCATACTTTTGCTTGGTACTTTGATATGCATTTTTGTCAGATTCAATTTTATGTTTTTTACGTCATTTGGAATGTTATGCTTTTTGATCATTCTATGTGTTTTCTTTAGTTGTTGTTAATAGTTTTGCCACTAACTCTTCTATGAATGGTAGTATGTAAATCCTATGGATTGCATTTTAAGGTCAGCACCACCTTAAACATTTTCGAGATTTTGCTCTAGTTTTGGGACCTCAAAATTTTGAACGTCGAAATTGCTATATGCAAAAAATTGGGCCTTTAAACACTTTTGAGACACTCAAAACTTGGGATTTCTTGAAATAATTAAGTTTAGAATTTCAGATTTGATTAAAATTTGAGCCCTTAAACATTTCTATTTAATGTTTTGGAGGAATTTGGACCCTCAAAAGTTTGAGACCCCGCACAATAGCCCAGCTTGCATAGGGGGTAGTTGACCCTGCCTAAGGTCCTAGATTTTAATTAAACAATGGGGGGTCCTTTTAGTTTGTTTGATTCTTCCTAATTATAGTACTCGAGTTGTATATGAGATGAGTACCCCTTGCACTTTTATTTCTAATTGAAACTCTTCTTTGTTGTTTCTAAAATTTTAATTTGGATGTGTTTGGAATGTAGAAGTCGAAATGTTTGTATTTTTACATATAGTGCCATGTATCATACTTTTAATGTGTTCTTCTTAGTCCCTTCGTCATTTAATTTTTACAGGGCAAGTAACTTAAGGCATATACAACTTGCTTCATGCATGAGAGTTTCAGATGAAGGATGGTGTGAAGCTGCAAAGAAATTTCCCCAGTTAGAGGAGATTGACATTTCATACGGCTTCCAAACTAAGATATCTCTTGAAGTTATTGGCCAAAATTGTCCTTGGTTGAAATCACTAGTATATAATGGGATGTCGTATGGAGGCCGCAGCAAGTGTGACGAGGCATTTATTATTGCAAAGACAATGCCTGGGCTACGCCATCTTGATATTCACAAAAACCCTCTCACTGATGATGGGTTGCTGGCTATTCTTGATGGATGCCCTCTTCTTGAATCTCTTAACATTGTAGGATGTTATAATCTGGATTTCGATGGAAAATTGTGGGAAAGGTTGCATAATCAGATCAAAGATTTACATATTAGGGAGTACTATCCAGGCCCTTATTATCATAATTTTGAACCGGTGTGTGTATATGCAGATTCAAGTGGTATTTCTTATTATGAAATTGTTGAGAAGTTTGTTGATCCCGAGTTCAAGGACGAGGATTCTGATGCTTAATTTGGACCGGAGTGTGTATAAGTCTTAAGTGACGAAATGAGGAAGCGAAGTCTTAAAGTAAAGCGAAGTCTTCCATTTTCAAGTGGAAATTTCAAATGTTATTTATCCTTGAAGAAACTTGAATTTTAATGTTGTTTTAAAGGATTTTTGTGGAAGACATTGCCAGCTTGTACGCAGGCATACATGGCTTGCATTTTTTTGGTCAATGGTTTATTGACATGCTTTATTAATATTGAAGTTTCCTTTTCTTTTTCATTTCCCGAATGATTCTGAAAGTGTTGTTTTATTTTACTTCTCTTTGAAAAAGACTAATGTTTAGTTTTACCAAAATTTCTCAATGAAACTAAGCATGATTTGCTCACCACTATTGTAGTGTGTTTAGTTTATATTTTCCTCGATCAAAACCAATTTACCAGTTTGAGAAAGTTCCTGGAAGTAAGGAAAATTATTGACTGTTTGAGATAATTTTATTTTTTCTATTTAGTTGTTGCATGGAATTTCAGGTTTCCATTGGATCATATTAGACAGGAAACTGCCGAGATGGATATGATTTGCCAATTGGAAATGTTTTGTTTTTTCTGTTTGTTTTGCTGACAGCAAAGACGAACATTCATAGATTTGAAGAAAGGTTGTTACAGATGATAGGAGGAATGGTATTAGGAACAAATCCCACCCAACATCTAGAGATACAAGCCAATCCATTAGTTGTTGTATTATTACATCAATCACTGACATGAACTATGTTAACATTGTTGTTACAAAAGGCCTGAAATTTAAAATTTTGAATGCATAATGATTTCTTCCTTTCCAAATCTTTCACAAAGTGAACCAGAAAATCTATTTGATCTTTTTTTCTGTGGGATCCCGATTGGCAACATTCGTTTGTTAATTAGTACTCCCTCTTAGTTTCTTTTTAATTGCTAATTTTTAGGAACAATTGCTCTTATTTGTGTCTTTGTCTTCAAACTTTAAGATAACATTAATTATTTGTACAGAGGAGGAAGATTGATTAAATAGAGATACTATTTCAGTATGTAATGTCTCCTTTATCTTTTTGTTGAAATTATACTACACAAATAATACAGATACTATTATTTTTGTATATATAACCTTCAAAATCAGAATGGAAAAACTATATGTTGCTGGTGGCTTGTGCAAGTTTAGGACCATGAATGTTACTTTCATATCATCGGATCAAATCAACATCCAATTATTATTATCTTGTGCTTTTGAGTTCTGTTATTGTAGAGGTCGAAAATGCATTGATCAAACAAATCCCACACCAAATTCGACTTTGGTTCGTTAGAAACTAGCAAAGGCAACACAAGGAATTGAAGAGGTCTTACTCTTACACAGGTTTAAACTACAGACCATGTATCTTTATTATTCACTATCTATGTACTGTTGGTATTGATCATTTTGTTTGTGGGTACGTAATACTGATATAGTAGAGTGCTAAAGTACGAAATACATTTTGATTTTGATTGTTGAGAAGTTTGTTGATCTTGAGTTTGAGGATGAAGGTCATGGTTTACTTCTTTCTCTGCTGAAGTGAAACTCTCAACTTGTAGATAGTTAGTTCATACTGTTATCCATGTACGGAAGTGAAGCTTTGAGTTTGTTGTTAACTGGCACTCTTGTTCTTTTTAGTTTGTACTTCACTTCTTTCTCTGTTGAAATGAAACTCTGTATTTGTAGTTAATTTACACTGTTTTCATCTACTCTACGTTGCTTAATAGTTCTTTGATAAACCATTTGTTCATTTAGTCTTTACATATTTCTTGAGACTGTCTTGGCTATCCATGTCTTCTGCTTAGCAAGCCTTTTGGTGTCAGCTGATGAGTTTTCCTTCAAAAGGTTGTTTATTTTGATCTCATTGTGCGTTCTTGTTGACTTCCAAGTTGCTAGAGTGATATTTAAATTCCTGAGATCAGTAACTAATCAAATTGAACAACTCCATTTGAAATTTATTTACTACTGTGAAATAAGTGTGCAATGAATCCTTCTAAATATTCATTTGATTATTCAAGTTAATAATGAGTATGTTATTATAGGTATTTATAGGGAGGTGTCCTTCTAAATGATTCAACACAGTTAGCTAGGACTCTACAATTTCTAATTAATATTTAGACAGTTTCGGATTATATAATCTGAAACCTCATATTGTGTGGATTGTGGCGTTTCATCTAAAGTTTGGACGGTTTATGGTGTGTTTAACATATTTTTGGTATGTTGGAGCATTGTAAACGTTTCTTTTGAATGTAGCTACACAGTCGAGGATATGTTTATGGTTATAAATAGTCTTGCATGCTATTCATTCTCCATTTCTCGTCATTTCTTACTTTTTCGTTCACTTTTTTTTTTTAGTTATATAAGAGTGTTTATGATATCATGGTCACTTTTGACCTCTCATACAATCTCTGCAATTGCAATTTATGCATAGATTGTACGAACGATCAGCATAGACTTTTGATATTAAATACAACACTGTTCTTTATATTTTGCTTTTTTCTGATTCTAAATTCCAAAAATAACTAACATTTTGTTTCGAATTATATAATCAAAATAGAACACGCAAGAATAAAATATGATGGAAAAAGTAAAGGCCAAAAATAAAGTAAAACCTGTTGTGGGATCTGAATTGTTCGATCTAGATCTGACGGTACTTAGAAGTTGAATGCACCCCAACCGCAACCATTCCAGCCATATCTTGATGGTAAAACTAATCAATTTCACCTTTTTGTAATAACTCCGTAAATTTCCTTCAAATTCTAGCATGAGTACATTATATCTTTAAAAAAAAAATGCGTACGTTAGCTCCCTCATAATATTTAGAAAGAAAAAATGTCAAACAAATTTTTGTGGCTTCTATAAATATGGTTAATTTTATTTTGATCCTCATAAAAAAAGTAACATTTTAGTTTCAATAAAATTTTCAACACATGTAATTAAATTTATGTTATTTCTCATGAATCAAACATGACTCAACATGACTCTTGAAGTTACGCATTTCAATCACAAATAAATTTATCAACTAATTATGCACACAAAGAATAACTACCTCCTTTATTCTCATGTATTAGATAAGACTCTTTTTAAGTCATTGAATGTCATATGAAAGTCAATATTATGTATGTTTGAAATACGAGGTGATTGAAGACTTTGATCTCTATTACTTTTATGTATTATGTATATGTTATCTTCAAATAACTATTTTTTAAAATAATCATATAAAATTTTGTAACGTTCTATATGACAAACCATAAATTAAATCCATACAACGTTAATTATTTTTTTTAACTTTCATTTATCTTCATCTTTTGTATTTTCTTAAAAATCATGCATTATCATTAACCTCTGTCATGTTTTGGCAAGAAGTTTCTAGTTTCACTAGAGATAGCTTCATTAAAGATAAACTAGGGTGGCTAGTTATAGATTTTTATACTTAATCTTAGAGTTTGGTCTAGTCCCCTCTTTTATATTCTTTTTCTCTTTATATATTGGGGTTGGTTACCATAATGCTTCCAAGTTTTTGTCATAAAATAAATTAAAAATCTTTTGTATTTTCTTATATTTCTTCTTTTTGCACAATATATAAATATTAACTTATAATATATAAAAATTTAGTGTCCCTCTAAATATTTATATATTGTATTTTACATCCTTATCTTTAATAAAATATTTCTTATTTTTAGATTTTTTCCCTTTTGATAATAACTCTTATTAATATTTATCGTTTTTAACATCTAACTCAACTGACAATGTCGAAATTCTTAAAACAAACACTTTCACCTAGGTTTAAACCTAAAACCTCAGAATTTTGTGTGAGTTTCATGTGATATTTAACATTTCATCTACTGACGAAAAGAAAAACAACTCATTATTTTTTCTTTGATTGCGCATTTATTATATTTTATACTTATCATATATATACTCATTTATTATTATTTTATACCCTAAAATTTTTGTAACAAAAACAGAAGAGGCGAATGTTGTTGCACTAAAGGGCGGGGTATGGCTATCCAAAGAAAAAAGAAATTATTGATTGAGTAGGTGTTACTATTATAAGTAAAAATTAAATTTTTGGGTTCATTCATTAAATGATGTATTTGGTTGACCAAATACATCATTTAATAAATGAATCTAAAATATTGATTTTTGTTTATAATAGTGATCGAAGAGAGTATATTTTTATATTTAACTATCCTAATGATATATATTTGACCATCCTAAGTTTGATTTTAGGTGAAATAATTTTTTGTCCGACTTTACTTACTTAATCTCGTCTCCTAAAAACCAAAGGGTTAACATCCAAAATAATAATATTCTTTGATTTAAGAAAGAAAATAGAGCGACAACATCAACAATTTTTTTTTAAGGAACAATTATTTATTATTATTAGCCCAAGCAGATTTCATGTAGGTGTACCCCACTTATCATTATTGTTATATATTAAAATTATAATATTATTAATTTCTTATTAGATTGGAAAAAGGAAAGGAAACAATTATAACCCTGTGTAAAACTCTACCAAAAAAAACATTTTAGTAACCCTTTATAATTGTCAACAAAAATAAAATTAATCCTTCATTTACATTTTTTTTATAGCAAAAAAATAAATAATTTATAATCCGTTCTTGTTGTTTAAGTGTATTTTATGAATATAAGTATTAGTTATTATGATTTTTTGTTGCTTATTGTTATGAAGTACATCAATAGTTACTGTGACTGTTTTTTTATTAGTTAAAAAAACTATATATTTTTTTATATGTGACCACCTCAAGAAAATGTTGCTAGCTTCATCGTGGTATATAAAAAAAAATATTTATACCTATATTTATATACTTACAAATAATAGAAGTCATTTACTTTAAAAATGGTACTTACTTTGTTAGATTGAAACTTAGATAACGTTAAGCGGTGTGAATAAGAAGATGTATTAATAAGTTTTGGTAGCTAAAATGAGTTAACTATATAAATGTATTTTAAAATAAACCGCTACCGAGACACACAACCAGAATCAATCGCTATCAAATATACCACTACAAGAATGAGGTTTTCTAACAAAAGAAATGTGGGATACAAGTGTATGAATGGTTTCTTGGAACGCCGCTCCAAAGCATATGCGACTTTTTTAGAACTATTATGTTTAGTATTTAGTATATTAGGTTCAACATGAACAATTCTCCATCTTAGCCTATAATTTAACATCAACATATTCATGTTTTGTTTAACTTACACCACTCAAACTTTGAATTCAACTTGGACAATTGGAATGAGCTCCAATTGTAGGTTTAGGTTTAAGGTAAAAAGATTCAAACACACCAATGTATTTGTCAGTTAAAATGTCAATTTATACTACATATGTTTGCTATATTGCAAAGCTTCTTTATTTTTTTTTTAAGAAATTTTCGTTTTCCAAACACGCCAACATTTACTATATTTGTCAATCAAAATTTCAAGTAAGTTGTATACTAAAAATGTCTGCCACATTCGAAAACAGTACAAAATTATTAGGGAGTTCCATTTAATTAGTTAGATATTTGCCTTAAAATGTAAAGTTGGACATAATGAGATGACCGATAAATGTAAGAAAATTATTGTTACTACTTGTAAATTTGCTAAAACAAATATGTATGAAAAATGTCACCATTATATTGCAATTTCTTTTTTCTTTCTTTTCATCTTTTATTTCATGTGCTTTAGTGTTGTATGAAAAACTGCAGTACCATTCTAGTGTATGGAAAGCCGTTCCAAAATTATGCTTTCGTGGTTAAAAAAATTATATTTAGATAAAAGTTTCATCGGAAATATTTTTTAGATAAAAAAAGCATAACAGAGAGACCAAACTGATTTTGCACTTTTCACTAATTAATTACTGTTACTATTTTTTACCCGTATGTCATTTAAGTTTGTTTAACTTTGATAAGAATGGGGATCAACTTTTTGTTTATTTTTAAAAAATACAAAATAATGATATGTCATTCGTAAAACATATAAGTTCTTTTTTTTTTTTTAAAAAAGAACCACTCTTATTTATTCAAGTTCTTTTTATCTTAGAAATAAAACACGGATTTACACTCGTAATTCTTTCACTTTGTATTTAGCGTGTATGAATCTCACCGATATACTCTTTAAGAAAACAAAGATTAACATGTTTTTTTTTATGATTGTTTAATAAAACCAACAACTAATGAAAAAAAAGTGATTAAAACAGTAGAAAAATCTAAACTTGGAACAAAAGAAAAGTGAATAAAAAATAGAAAAATAGCTTGAGATTTTAAAAAAAAAAATCTGTAGATTTCAACACAGTCTGAGTCTATTTTTTTTAAGCTGAAGCAAAAGTATCTCAAATGATTTACTTTTCACAAAAATAATCCAACTTCCACCAATTTTACATATTCTCTTCAATTCTTGTATAGTTGTTTTGTACTTCCTTTCTAAAGAAGACAACTTATTTCTATTTCCAAAAAAAAAAAAAATGAAATTCAGGTCACTTATAGCAGATAGAGATAAAGATGCGAGGAAAATGAAAAGAAACTACAATTTATTTTAGCATAGATCTAAAAGCAAAACCGTCGTGCACATAATTCGAAGGATAAAATAATAGTCATATGAGAAAACCAAGACAAACTAAGAGCAATGTGACTTGTAGCTCAAGCTGCTCGAAAATTCTCTACAAAATAGAAGCCAAAAACATGTCTCGATGATCTTCACCGCCTAGTTCACTTCTCCAAGACTTATGAGCTATAAGTTTACATTGTATGTCCCTATTAGACAATTACATTGGTGAAGAAAATTTGATGGAGCACACCACGAGTTTGCCTAGTAAACTTCAAATAGAACAAAATACTTGCAAAACAAGCGGGGAAAAATGGCAATGGTTGTCTTGGAGCCAATCAAAGAACCAAAGGACCCTTTCCGTAATACCTGTTTATGAATGGAGACTGCAAACACAGCAAACATATATCATCAGTAAACTGTAGGTGCAAGGAAAATTCATTCTGAACATAATCAACGGAAATTCAGAGAGTAAGTGTTGTAATAAACTCAATAACAGCGGTCATCTGGCCCTGGATATGTCCATCGCAAGGATTTTATAAGATAAGTTGAGGGATTCAATATTTTTTCATTTATATTTTCTTTGTTCTAAACTGTTTGTGCTCGTAACTATTTGCAATCATCTCTTGATCCAGTGAATTTCTTCTACCAAACAGGAAAAAGTCATGTGTTAGAATGCCCAAATACTAACCTTAATACCTGAGACATCAGCTTTAGTTTCCACACTCATTTCAGCAATGCCTTGTTTCCGCGCTTCCCTTGCCTGCAAGAGAAAAAGAAGGTTAAAAAAAAAGCAGAAAGCAAAACAATATGTGCAATGCACCAACATCACAAATCACCAAAAGTACCTCTCTATTGGCTTTCCTTGCTTCCCGAACCTTTTCCCTGACAAATTTCTAAAGAAAGAAAGAAACGGATCAACCTAACTTGTTACTTATCTTATGTCTAACAGTCTCATTCCCATTCCCACAACAGATAATTTAATATCACCTAGAACTCAACATAGTAACATGCAGCAATTTAAGGTTCAGTCAACCACAATGACTGTATAAATAACAGGCAGAATAGCATTAACTTCCTGCGTCTAAAGTGAGTTCATTACCTCAAATTCATCTAATTCCTAATCAAATTCACAGATGACCTGCAACAAGCTATACATACATAAGTCACATATAGAAAATCAAATATGGAACTAACATGTTACCTGTTCATGTTGTTGACAAGGTTTATTTGGAAAATTAGAAAAATGATTTACATAATATAAAATATCCCAAACGACTCAAAGAATGTCAATCCTATCGGATAATTTTTAAATCATACTTACCGGTTTTGGCTCAACCGGATATATTATTGGAACATCGGTGCTCTGTTCAAGTTCATCTTCCTTAAATGGCTGATAGAAATCTGTAAAAAGTATATAACTCATAAGCAACTATATGGATAGTAATAAAAACATTGACTGATGAGGAACCATGCCTCGTACAAAATGCCCTATAATTGACGAATCAAATAATACTATAGTCCGCAACACTTCGTCATTCTTACTTTATTGAACTATGTATTCAAATTTTATTAACTTGATCCAGTGGTCAGCTGAGGCGTACATATGCATGTGAGTAACTAAAATATTCTAAACCCAGAAAACGTATAGGGCAAGCAGTACTATCCAACTTCAGGTGTTTCAAAGGAAACCCGTAACTGTAATGACAACGCCTGCCAGTAGGTCAGTAACTGTCTCTTAACACCTTTTTCAGAAAGGAGGATTTGTTTTGGAGAGTAGGCGTTGTTGCTTCTCTTAAATGTTACTCCAAACAGAGGTGGGAACCTAGAGAATTAAAACCCTGAAGCCATATGAAATTCATGATCCTGTGTCAAACAAGAGGGGCCCCGATTCCACCATATACGTACAATCAACCAATATAGAGCTCACACTCATTTCATGCTCATTTGTTGTCTCTACAAACTAAATCAATATACTAGCAGAAATCCTAACCGGTTGGAGAAATGTTCTTCTATTACAACAAAAGATCCTAAATTGTAGGACAGACATTCCACTGACTCGTAAAATGAAGTTCTGAAGCCAGTATACCAACTACTGGAAAATACTTGTTTATTTGAATTCTCTCTGTTTTGATGGTCTATACTATCCAGCCCATGACTTTGATAAGTGCAAAGTAACATCGTGCGATGATATTTCAGCACACATCTATGAAGCACGGACAATTCGTGTCGAAAGCGTGTCCGGTGTCCAAAACAATTTTGCTAATGTTTTTGCTTGAGTCCATTTTGTTTAGTTTATAGAAGACCTAATTCGGAAACCAGACTGACTCAGGTGAGAGCTTTTTTACCGATTAATTGACTGATGATATTATAAAGTTGAACTGTACAATGTTTCTCAAATATGGGTATATAAAGTTGAACTGTACAATGTTTCTCAAGGGTATATGGAATAACTGCTTTGTTTGTACCAAATAATGTCTCGTGTTGTGGCCTCGTGATGCAGTGTAAATTTAATTTCATATTATATCCATCTTTATAATAAAAAAAATCGAACCAAAACATAGTACAGATTGACTCAAAAAAAAAAAAGTGAAGTTTATATAAGATTGATTTTGTTTGACAAAGACCAGAACAAGGAAAGTACATCTCAAATGATTTACTCTACACAAATAATCCAACTTCGACCAATTTACACAAATAATCTTAATTGAAAATTTGTTTTGCTAGCTTCCTTCAGGAAGAGAACAATTGATTTCTCCAAACAAAACAAAAAAATGAAACCCGTGTCATTAAAAGCAGATAAAGATCCGAGGAAATGAAAAGAAACTAAAATTTATTGGATCATAGATCAAAATCAAAACTGTCATACATTTAATTTAATTTGAAGGAAAAAATAATACTTTTATGAGCACTGTGAATTGCAGCTCAAGCTACTCAGAAATTCTCTACAAAATGGAAGCCAGAAACACGTCTCAATTATCCTCACCACCTAGTTCACTTATCCAGGATTTCTGATCTACAAGTTTACATTGTATGTCCCTATTAGACAATTACATAGTAAAGAAAATTTGATGGAGCACCAAGAGGTTGCCAGGTAAACTTAATATAGAACAGAATACTGGCAAAACAAGCCACGAAAATTGTCATTGTTGTTTTGGAGCTAATCAAAGAACCTCATGAGCCTTTCCGTAATACCTG
>Ga0099826_10002600_pt1 | contig 11756 bp, 8 predicted proteins | sample Mtrugardesep15_FD_76830 | JGI IMG/M metagenome (GOLD analysis project Ga0099826, IMG submission 76830) | Root nodule microbial communities of legume samples collected from California, USA - M. trunc garden sep15 | ecosystem: Host-associated > Plants > Roots > Nodule | place: USA: California...
AATATTTGTCAAGAGGTGGGTGATGGGTTTCATAGGCTTTTTTAGCTAGCTGAAAACAAAATGGTGACTCTAGTTGAGATGAATTCTTTAGGTTAGGGTGTTAATGGTGAAGCGAGGAAGTGGCGCGGGAGGATGTTTGCTTGGGAGGAAGAGTTGGTGGGGGATTGTGTTGAGCATTTGACTTCCGTTTTTTTGCAGGTTGATGTGGTGGACCGGTCGAATTGGAAATTATAGTACTCCAAATGTTACATGATGAGTAACATGTTTAACAACTTGACGACGTTGGATGATAATGACTATTTGAAAAATAATCATATGTTTTGTTGCTAAAAGAGGTTCCGCTAAAGATTAATATTTTCGGTTAGCGTTTACTTCTAAATTGAGTTCTGATAAAGGATAACATGGTAAAGCAGCGTGTTCTTTTTCTAAATGATCAAAATTGTACATGAGGTTGTGCTCTGTTGGAAGACATGGATCACTTATTTTTTAGATGTTACTTTTATGGTAGAATTTGATGTCTAGGTTTCAAGGTGGATAGGATTCTCAACAACAACCCAGGTGGTCATTCGAAAAGCATTTGAGTGGTTCTTAATATTATTTGGCATTATATGGTTTGAGTTATCTAGAAGGAGAGAAATATATTCATTTTTCAGCGTAAGGAGGATCTCTTGTAATCTTTGAGTGAAAAAAGTTAAGCTTCGGTCTTTTTGGTGGTTGAAATCGAAATTTGTTACTTTGATTTTGATTATTAGTTTTGGAGGTTTAGGCTTGTTCCTTGCTTATCTCCTGTAACTTCGTTTGTTTATTTGTTGCTTTAGTTTCTCATTGTATCTAACTTTGTAACTCTTTTTTAAGTCTTTTTCTGGTATAACTTGTGATGGAATTACTTATTTTGGTTCGTAATATATTTAATTTTGGCCTTTTAAAAAAAATGAATTATAGTTAAAAGCAACATTTTTATGAAATATTTATTCTATGAACTGAAAGGACAAACATGATACACAAATGCACTTTAGTTATATCTAATAATTATTCTAATTTAAATGATGAATTTCTTTCGTCCAAAAATTATTAAAAACTATTTAATTGATGTAAACATTGCATGAGATTTTTTATTATATAAAGTGTTCAAACAATTATACATTTGTTATACACAAAGGTGAAAAAATGGCTGAAATTATTAAGTTTGTTTATATTATGATACTTTGTGTTTCCTTATTGCTTATTGCAGAAGCTAGTGGAAGTAAGCTCACTCCCAGTTTTTAATCACATTCACAATCTTTCAATAATTTTTAGTAATTTTTCTTTATTCTTATTTTATATTACAGGAGAATGTGTTACTGACGCCGATTGTGAAAACCTATATCCGGGTAATAAAAAGCCTATGTTTTGCAACAACACTGGTTATTGTATGAGTTTATACAAAGGTACAATTTATTTATCTAGTATATTTAATAATTTTATTTTCTTTTCATGTTATAATGTTTTTTTTTTGAGAAAATTTTCATGTTATAATGTTGTTACTCTTATAATTTGTCTAAAACTTACATATATTTCTCCGATCCTAAAATTTCTTTAATATTATTAGAAACATGTTAAATATTTTTTTTAATGGGATGGAAGTAAGCAAACACGAAAAATCAACCACACATTCTTTACTAAATTATAGACTTAATAGCAGTTTTAACCCCTAACTTTCTCAAAGTTGCGATTTTGGCCCCCTAAGAAAAAAACTACAAAACTGCCCTCTTAAGTTTTGCAACTGTAGCAGTTTTGGCTCTCAAAGGCCAAAAAAAATTTAAAAAAAATAACACGTGGCACCTCACTTAGGGTGCCACGTCAGCGTAGATCGAGTCAAAATTGGCCTTGGGGGCCAAAACTACCACATGTGCAAAACTTAGGGGGCGGTTTTGTAGTTTTTTCTTAGGGGGCCAAAATCGCAACTTTGGAAAAGTTAGGGGACTAAACTGCTATTAAACTTAAATTATATTATGATCAATCATATTATCAGCCATATAATGAATACATATCTCTCTTTAAGTGAAATATGAAGATTTATCAACTGAACTTTAGAGCCCATTAGTTATTTCTTCACTAGTAGGACTTAGGTCACCCTCCAGATATTAAATGAAAATATATTTACTCTTTTTATTTTTGGTACAAGAAAATGTATTTACTCTATTCATCCCTAATGTGTATTGAACCTGAGAATGCCACACATGCAAATTGATAGATTTGATAACAACAACATATACTCAAATACTTCAAAACAAGAAATATTAGGAAATAATACTGATTCTACAAGTACAAATTAATTACCCAAACAAGCCGACAATCCCTCTGGACAAGTCTATATAATTTTTAATTTAAAAGAAATATAAAAACAATGTTTTATCAAATTATGATAAAACTAAAAAAATTGTTCATAACAAAGACTTAAATATGAAATATTGTCTCTTTATATACCATAGTTTTCAAGAAGTATATGAACAAGTATATAATTCTTTAATAACATTGTTTTCATTAACACAAGATGTGTGTGTCCATACACAAACACACACACACACACACAAAAGTAGGTGTCTAAAACAAAAGAAAAATGAATTATGAAAAGCTGAAGGGTATAAATAATAACGAAACAAGAGGTAATTATGGTTGAAAAAAATGACCAAAAAAATTGATAAATAGGTTAGAAAATCCCTAGAACATCCATCGTGTTATAACTTTTTGAGTGACGAACGAGATCTTAAAATGACTTAGAAAAATAATAGAACACATACTTCATATTTTAATGGGGATAAAAATATAAGTTGTTAGAATAAAATTTAAATTTGTGTTTTTAACTAACTAGAAGGTTGATCTTCCGGATGCATGTTTTGTGTATATTTTTGTGATCTATATTGTTAAGATGAGCCACCTGCCTCAAGAAAGGCGTGGATGTTATTAACACTTTTTATATAATAATTATATGATGTTATTTTTTGGATTTTATGTTGTGAAACATGCATCATATATAAGTTTTTTAACATGCGAGTGAACATATTAAATGAATTGGATGGTGTGTGGGGTTTGTTAACCTAGTTTAGGAGGTGATTACTCTTTAGTGTGGAAATAGCAATAACTCTTGATGATTTTTTGATGTTAGGGCACTTATAAGTTGTAAATTTCATTCTAGGCACAAGAAACTATCATACTAATATGATTGTGATGTTCTTATATATATATATATATATCGTTGATGATTTTGAGTTATAAATGAAGATTTATGTTTGTTTTCATGCATTTCAATTGTTGTACAACATTAAGTCTCATAGAACGTATCTAACACATTGTTTTCTATGTGTTTTACTCTTTTATATGTTGTATGCAGAGCCTTCTCGCTACATGTAGTACCGAGATGTTTTTTCATGAGAGTAAAATGGAGAATTATTCTCTAACCCATGTTATGTTTTTCTTTAATGTTTTTTTTTTTTATTGTTGTTTATCTTTAAAATGGATTTTAGGTTGTGATACTATGAGATCAGGGCATATGTTAATAATATAGTATTTACTTTTTTTATTAAAGAAAAATGTAAGCCTCTAAGAAGCTAAAATATGTTATTTCGAGTTATGAAATTGAGTTGTTAGTTATGGTGATGTAGTATCAAAAGTAAATATTTTTGTATCGTCTCCACAAAGAGTAGTGCGATATTAAAGTCGTTCAACAATTAATATAATTTTAAGTGATAAAATTGTAAGATGTTTGATTTCATAAGCTATAAAACTATAACAATGTAAATGATACGAAAGTCAACAAAGATGTGAGTATGTTGGGATTAAACTTCATCACCCTATTTCACATGTATTCTTATGATTAGTTATACATATTCTAGTTTCTAATCGCTATTATCACGTATCGTTGGACAAACATTATCTGTCTAAATAATGTTGTGGGTTCAATCGTATTGATTAATCGACGAACTCTCAACCTATTAACCAATATGACAACATTAAGATATACTACTTTTAGTGAATTTTAAACCCATATCTATCTCTAGAGTTTAGTGTTTACCGGATGATTTTCCTAAATCTAGATTCAAAAGGTATTTCCCAGTAACAATTCAAATCCATACAATTGAAACATTAAAAGCAAGGATAACATCAATATTCATGAATAACTAGAATCATATAATATCATAATAAAAAAAATATATATACTAGTAAGGTTGATTACATTTAATCTCAACAAAATGAAATTTAGTTACTCATTGTCATGATAGCTTTGCAAAGATGAGAAGAAAAGAGATGAATTGACATTAAGAACTGATTTCTTAATGAATCTTGTGAATCCACCTTCAATCCTTGTTGAATGTTTAGTCTCTATGTATCACTATATGTTTTTATGCTAAATATAACATAACACCACTTTTTCTAAGTTCTGATGCTATTTATACTATTTATGAAAATACACTCTCGCTTAGCGAGACATGGCTCGCTTAGCGAACTGACCTTTCTTCACCAATGGGTTTCTGCCCAATCAACATTGAGAATACACAAACCGCCTTATCTCGTTTAGCCAAGATTTATTGTAGCTCTCTTAGCCACACCTTCAAATTTTGATTTCCTCACCTCTCTGAGTTGCCTCGCTTCGACCTAGCTGAGCGAACATATTGAAACATTTTTCTTCCCTTTTTGATCTTAAATGCAAGTGAATTTACCTACATAAATGATTGTCTTTAGGTCTAAAAAAGCACAAATTGCTATTTATCTATTAATTTGGAGTTTTTGCATGAGATAACTTTCAAAACAAGTTAATAAGTGCCTTAATTATACATATAACCTAACCAGTTTCTGACACTTATCAACTATCCCCAACTTAAATCTCTTTTTGTCCTTAAACAAGGGACTAAAAAAAACAAATTGACATGGCTTGGAAGGTTGTTTGAATGCAAAAATGAATCGATAAAGTATTTTTTTTCTTTTTGTTAATCAATCAATGATGACATAAAAGATTAGGATGTGTGATTCAATTGTAAATTGAACTGACAAGTCTCATGTCTATTACTGACCTGGAAATGAACTATGAATGTGAAACAAGTCCTAAACATAGTTCATGTCATGCAGTTCAAGTCAATAACATGGTTACTAGTGAATCACACCTAACACACTTCTTTATAACTAGATAATGAAATGTAACAGTATGTGGCAAATGAACTCACATTCGACAATCCTGCTATTATCTTGATATGGTTATGTGTCCATCTAAGAATACCATTTTAAAAGTATTAAAGCATAGATCACTAAGATCTTTTAAGGGTTGTAACTTGGCCTGGGTCCAAAATAATCGTCATATATGTGGGAAATGGATTCAAAATGGCCATAGTTTAGAGGAACATTCTTCTAATTTTGATATTTATAACAAAATAACTTATTTAGATACATCTCCTCTTTTGATCTTTTTGCAAACCCTTTGGTGATAAACAATTGATACAAACTATTCTTGACAACTTATTCTCTTTTTTATTTTCTTTTTCTTCTCCTTTTTTTTCTTTGTTGTTGTTGTCAAGATAGTTATTTTTAAACAATCACCATTCTACTTGATTTTCAATTAAACCTCCCTTTTTCTCCCGAACTTGCACAAAACATAACCCTAATTTGAATGTTCCCCTATCCTAAGGCAAGGGAAATAATTTAAGTAATAATGAAGGTTCAGGGTTATATCATTTAAGAAAATAATTCGAATCTATTAGTGAATCAATTATGAACTGGATTTTTGAAGAATTTTAGGGCAAATTCACTAGGTGCATTAGATTTTGCTTGGTGAATTTGACAGTTCAAAATTGATGTATATTTTGTACATTTGGCTCAGAGGAGTTATCAAATATTCTCTCATTCACTGGGTAGGCTATACTTGGTCAAGTAGTTATGCTCAATTTGAAAAAAATTCCTTGATCATTTATATGCTTTCATCCATTTCAAAATAGTCGCAAGATTTAACATAAAACGACCGAGTTAAACCAAAACAATGTCGATCTCCTATGAATATAGTGAAACAGTGAAAAGTTTTGCATACATTTAGGCTGGTGCTAAGTGATTCACATACCAAACATGCTATTGTGGAGAAATGCATGAAACAACTTTTGTGTAAAGTACACATTTCAAATTTAAGTTACCATTCTATAAAAGCAAGAAACATGAACCTTGACTCTGTGCAATTCATTAAATTTTCTATCATTATCATGCATTTGTTGTTGACTCACTCAAACGTTAGATGTTCTAGCATTTGATCATACAAACATTTCGAAATAGATTCAAACATACACATCCACCATCAAGGCATAAAGAAACTATCATTACAAAGAAACACTTGTTCAAACATAATAGTACTCGACCAAACCAAAAGTGCACAAAAGAAACAATTGTTTGAACATAACAAAAACAATACTAGTCTAAAATAAAAGTGCAAAAGGAAATAAGAAAGTAAAGCTGAAATGGCTAAGTCAGATAATTAAATTGAATGAAAGCTATAAAAAGACATCACTAAGTAGATAGGAGGTTTTCAGTTTATCTCTCTCTCCCTCTCTCTCTATATCTCTCTAAATTAGTATGAGCTCATGGCATCATCAATGGCTAGGATGTCTTCATTTTCCTCATCAGTGGCATCATCATTGGCTTCCCCACCTTCTTCATATTCATCTTGTTCACTGGCTTTAGAATCAACATCACTCACCCCCTTCGGATAAAATGGCCAGACCCTAGGCAAGGCAGCATGAGTCTGGAATGCCTCTGGGGTCATCACCTAGTGTACAACATCATGTGGAACTCCCATTTGCAGTTTCAACTAGTAGATAGAATCATGATGAGAGTTTAACTCACCCCCTCTAGTTCTTCTACCCGTGCAAAATCTTGTAATATAATCATCATCAATAGAGCCAAAAATTGTTTCATGAACCTGTGATGGAAGAACTATCCGAGCATCTCTGCAAATTCCCATGATAAGACCTAGAAAAACTAGTGGGCAATTAGGTTTAGCTCATAGTTGGATTCCATTCTCACCAACCATCTTAATCTCATTAGCTATTACTCGAGCTATGTCCACTTGTGTACCCGCAAGGATATAATGAAGAAGATAAACGACATCAAGAGTAGCAGTGGAGGTATGGCTGCATCGTAGGATGTTGTGGAGGATAAGGTGGAGAATCACATAAGATGGGGTTTTCATATCATCTTTTGCGACTCTTTTTGGTTGCCCAGACAGGTTGAGTATGTAATTGCGTCCTTCTAGAAAAAGAGATCTTGAAATCTCCTCAAGATTCAAATTCTCTCGGTTCATCTAATGAGAAAAGGCACAGGATTCATCGCCTTGGAGGTTGATCAGATTGCCTAGATATTTATTCATGGCGCCTCGATCAAAACAAATGTTTAATCCGCGAACCACAGTGATGAAAGAAAAGGGTTTGTCATCGGATGAATGAGCATTGACATATAACTCCTGAATCACATAGTTATTTAGAATCTTGGGAGGATCAACCAACTCCCAAGAAAAGGGTTTGTCATCGGATGAATGAGCATTGACATATGCCCCTATACGGTCCTTTTTCTTTGATTCAGAATCTTTCTCCACCCATATTTTCCGCTCCACCAACTCCCTACATTATTATTGTTAGTAAGCACTGAAGCTCGCATTGCTTTAAGTTCATGTTTTGATGATGTTAGTTATTAATTCTTACATGATGTTTATTAGTAGTTTTATTTGGTGACTGTTTTGTTCTTAGAAATATAGCATAGAATCATGTTAAAGCACCAAGCCATCCATGTATCATCGTGTCTTATGTGGTCTTACCATTTTTGCATATGAAAACTTCATTCGAGGCTTTTGAATCGATTCAAATAAGCTTGAATCGTATCACAAGAAGTGTCTGATTTGGGGTGAATCGTTTCATGAAATTTGGAATCTCATCACCTCTGAATCGATTCAAAATTGTTTGAATCGTATCAAGGAAACTCTATGACTAGTGTTGAATCGAATCAAAATAGTTTGAATCGTTTCAACCTTCATCTTGGGTCTCCTGAATCGATTCAAATTTGGTATGATGTGTATCAATCTTCATAGCATCTTCATAGTTCATCTGGTTTGTCTTTTAGCTATCTAAATCGTTTCCTATGTTTTTTTCTGCCAAAATTTTGCACTTGCCACCCTTTTCTATATATAGTCACTTCCTCATAACACCCAAAAGATTGAATCATCTGCATCTATTCTCTCTAGAGTCTACTAACCTCGCTGCTCATACATTCTTCAAGATTTAACACTTTTTCTTAGAATCACTTTGATTTTGAGTCATAGATTGCTAAGGTGCTATAAGGATTGTAAGTTGGTTCATTCAAGAAAATTGATAGGGTAATCATGGTTCCAAAGTGAAGTGAATGCCCATTCCACCTCCAAGGATATTGGGGGTTCTTTCTAAAATTCTTGTGTTCAAGGGGATCTAATTGTCGAATGAAGCATCAAAGAGTTCGAATGAAGAACTTCAAGGGTTGCACAAGTGATTAAAGATTCGAAGACATCAAGAAGCACCAATTTCAAAGGTATTTTGAAGATTGAGGGAGTGATTGCATAGGATTTGAAGAACTAGGGTAGTTTCAAGGAATTCTTGTAATCAAACATTATCATTCTAGTGGAAGTCCTTGGTGGAGACGTTTTTCCATTGAGAAGAGTAGATGTAGCCCGAAGCGAGGACGAAAGGGCGAACTACTATAAATCTCAGTGTCGTCACTCTTCTCTATTCTCTTTAATTTTGATTAATTGTGTATTTGGTTGCTTGATAAATTTCTAGTGTAGAGATTGAGTGTGATCTGAGTTTAAACCATTAAACTTGAATTTGTTCTTTGAATTAGTTTTGCCTCACTTTGCTTTAGATCACACTTAGTTTCAAATTCATTGTTAATTTATCAAACACGTACACAATTGTGTTCTTTAGTAGAATTGATTAATTGCTCTTAGGTTTGGGGTAAGATTGTACTTGTTTTGTAACTTGTGTGAATTTTATCAATATTAGATTGTGTAAAGATTACTTAGAATCTCTCAATTCCAAGTGAATCTTATCATTTGTGCATAGTCTTCAACGTTTGTCATAGCCATTGAACCTTACATAAATCAAATAAGTCTTAAATCATTTTTCTCCAAATCGCTTTCACTACAAACTCAATAAATTTTTAATGTTATTCACCCCCTCTAACTCATATTACCTTGCCATATCGACCAACAAGCACCTTTGAATTTTAAAGGATCAAATGGTCCTTGTGCGCGTGCCCTTGAAGAACTAGCTGCATTCTTTTGTCTCTTGGTTGCGGAGCTTTTTTGAAGCGTTGCTCTTTCTAGGACCCATTCCTGCAAAACATATGATAAACAACAAAACAATACAATTCAAACAATTAAATTGGGTAAGAATGGATCAAAGACATGTTAGCAATGGGTAATCAATACACAAGAAAAACTACACTTTTTTTTCCTGACATGCTCGCTTAACGAGAAACAAAATAAATCAGATCCTACTTGCTCGCCTAGCCAGCTGATTCCCCAAAACTCTACTGGTTTAGCGGAAAAAAAAACTACAAAAAATTATTTTCTTTGAATCCAAATGTGTTGCTAGATCGTAAATGGTGAAAGATATTGACTAGAATCACATAAATTGCATCACTTTTGTGGATTTTTCTTCACAAAACCCTTTTATTTCAAAAATTACAAATGAGTTTTTTCAATAAAGAAGAAATAGTCTAAGTGGGTTGTTATGATTCCAATCAACTTACCCAACACAGTAATTCTGACCTAACCCCCCTATTCTATTCAAATTAAAAACTCTAAGCACATACCCTAAAATTCATACCTTTTTCACAAAATCTTGAGTAAACACTGTAAAAGAAAAGCAAAGAAGTTCATACCTTTGTTTGATTCAAATTTGGTGAGCACCCAAAAAGAATTGCACAATTGTTAAGTTGAAAGTTGGATTTTGGAAGCAACATTTCCTAAGGAACAAAGCATGAAGACCAAATAAGACAAGGCATGCCTCTGGACGAAATTATCTCAATTGTGGCTTTCAAATGAAACACGTCAAACTAAACAGAATTTGTACTTTTGGAGATTCTCAAGTCATACACTGTAGTTTATCTAATCCACCACAAGCCATGATTCGGGAACAAAGTTTATGAAATGCACAACATGTACAAGTCATACTCTCCATTTGATAACAACATGACTGCAGTGAAGACTACGCATTTGTAGACTCTCAAGTCATATCCTTTCTTTAGTAGGAAAAGCGATATGGGATGCTTCTTTCGCTCGAGGATTTAATAGCGTGCTATGACTAAAATGTTATAATTGGTCCTGTATTTAATAGCGAGAAAAAAAACACTATTGTAAGCCCTTTTTAAAAAAATATTAATAATGTTGGATTTTAGAGATTATAAAAAGGAATTATTATTTTTCCTTCAAAAACAAGAAATTATTTTTTAAAAAGGTATTTCAGTAAGGAAAATACTATTTGTCCCGAGAAAGAAATTCACGATCTTGTCACGACCGAGCTAAAGTAAACGTAGCATAAATCCATTTTGTATTCCATCCATCTATGTATTGGATCAATTGCCACTCTAACAGTGATAAGCTATTCGGACAACTTCGAGACAAAATGCTTCGCTAGAAATAACACAACTCTTTCAGTAATCCCAAAAAAATACTATACAAATCATTCAATTTATTCACTATAAAACAACCTAGTAACAAAATATAAATCGAATTCCAACCACTAATCATATTCCAACATTAGAGCTCAAATTTTAACTTCTATGATCACACAAGTTAAGAATCATACAAAAAGTCAAAGAGGAATAATTGATCAAACACCCAAACCATGCACCACAACATACCAAACAACCTGAAACAACTTTGATCATCATTGCCTACCCATTTAACCACACTAGATCATTTAATATTGTTGTAAATCACAAAGTATAATGAAAGAGAGGCATTCATGAATATCATTACCAAAAAAAATAATAATCATTTTCCATGTCATTCGGGACCATTTCAATCTATTTACCTATCAAGTTGAGGGATAAAACTTGCCATCAATTTATCCAGATACAATTGATCTTATAAAACACAATTACTAGTTCTATGCAGACCAAATCAATGAAAAATATACCAAAAGAAATACTCGAAAGATCCCTAAAAAAAAGTTAATATGTTTTTACCCCACTGTAATTTGGACAAGTTTCGGTTTACCCCCCTGTAAAAAAATGTTTAGATTCCAACCTTGTAATTTAAGATTCTTTCGATTTAGACCCTGAGGTCATCTGACTGGACAAAATGCTGACGTGGCGCGCTGACCGTGCATATTTGATTATGTGGCATGCTGACTGTATAATTAATTTTTTATTTTAATTTTTTAAAATAAAAAATAATATAAATGAAGTTATATTAATTGAAAAATTAAAAATAACTTTAAAAATCAGAAAATTAATTTTTTAGAATAAAAAAATCATAAAAAAATATTTTTGAAAAGAATAAAAAATTCTGGAGTTTAATTTTTAAAAAAAGTTCAGGAAAATAAAAAAATTGTAAAAATAAGAAGAAAAAAAATCAGGAATTTTGATTTTACGAAAAAATAAAATATTTAAAATTTCAGGAAATTTTTTTTACTACGAAAAATATTTTCCAAAATTTTTCATTTTCGTAAAAAATAATTATTTTTTTCTAATATTTCAATTTTGAAAAAAAAAAT
>Ga0099826_10002601_pt1 | contig 11754 bp, 4 predicted proteins | sample Mtrugardesep15_FD_76830 | JGI IMG/M metagenome (GOLD analysis project Ga0099826, IMG submission 76830) | Root nodule microbial communities of legume samples collected from California, USA - M. trunc garden sep15 | ecosystem: Host-associated > Plants > Roots > Nodule | place: USA: California...
ATATACCGATGAAATGTGGATAACCTCGCGGTTATCTGGAACAACCTTGAGTGATTCACCAAGTTTTACCTCAACACCTAAAAGGATAGTGATTTGTGAATACACACATCCAATATTAATTTAGCAACACGATAAAAAAATCCAAAGAAGGAAACACAATATTACTTTTGCAGCTGAAATAATTTGATATTGCAAAAGTCCCATCTTAAAAACCATGTTATTATTTAACAAAATAACAACCCAGTGATATAAAACTCATTTCATGTGGGCTACAATGTAATAGAAACTAAAGAGGTTCAAAACGACAGAAAGTGAAGAGCGGAGAAAACAAAGAGCAATTAACAGAATTTCCTTTTTTGTAATTTGACCAAATGAAAAACTGAATAACAAATGGTAGGGGTTTTGATATTTAGAGTAAGTGAACTAACTGACTGTGAAACTAATTGGCTACTTCTAAACCGAGTTCTATAACAGAACTAGCATTCTGATTTCTAAAATTACTCATTAACTGACTCAGCATGTAGTATAATAAAATTCTGTTACAAAATCAGAGACATAAGGATCTAATAGAGGCGGCCTTTACAAGCCGACTCCGCGATTCAACCAGTGACCTTTTATTGGTCTAAGACAATGATCTCCGAAAGTGTAATAAAACTCCCATTTAGTCCCTTCGAGATGATTCTAGGAACTAAATTGATTAACTAAAAATAACTAATACGACCAACTATTCTCAGTTTTATGGATTATTTTGATTTTCAGTTTCGCAGATTCTAAGTTCATTTCAGAGATTAGATTGGTGATTCAGTTCATTATTAACTATTCCAATAAGATAAACTACCATATTTTTTCCAATAGAAACATTGAGGTCAAATATTTCAAATGAGTGCATATTAAAAACAGTGTTGTTAAATAGCAACTACAGCGGCACTATCATAGCGGAATTTGTAGTACAGAATACTGGCTCTGTAACACTAGCCTAGCGGAATTTTAACAATCCACTAACTGCAATTACACAACATTGATTTAAACAGGTTTATACTAAAACATGCTTAAAGAAAATTAGGTAATGTGATGAAGTAGTTATAGAAACTTCATAGCTTGAAAAATGTAAGTAATTACAGAATTTCATGAGGATGATGATAATTAGGGTTTAGTAATACATGACTAAAACAGCAATAACTACGATCGCATTTCCACCATTTTTATCCAAAAACTGCAAAACCTAACGATATTTATACTCGTTTAATATGCGAAGTGAAAAATCAAGTACAGCGATTCTATAGAAATTGAAAAAATGTTTTCGTCGACGATTATTTTCTTCAAAAAGGAAAATCAAGTACAATACGAATATATTTTGTAGTGAAACAAGGAAAAATGTTAAGAGATAGAAAGGAGGAAGAAACGGTGTTACCCCAAAACTCCATGACTGTAGAAAGAGTGCAGCGAAAGCTTGATCAGAGAGAAATGGGAAAGAATTTTCTGTAATAACTGAATTGCGCTGCGTATTTATTTGAACCAAATTCGAATGAATCTTTTTGGGCTTAGTTGAATGGGCTTTTTTGGACAGAGATGCAAATATTGGAGAGGATCAACATAAATGTGTCTACTATTTTCAGATATATTTGCAATTTCTTTTTTACACCTCCGGTATATGCATACCAGAACTAATAACTTTTCTTATTCCTAACTGCGAGTTGATTGTATATAAATAAAAGAGTGCAGATTTTAAGCAAAGGTTAATTTTGTCATTTTAGATGGCCTAAAGAGATATGAAGGGACCCTAAAAAGTAACCTTTTTTCCATATACAATGAGCTTAGTCGCCGAAATACTTTTTAAACATTTTAAATCAAGAAATTATTTCCCATTTAAAAAAACATATTGTCTAAATATATTTCAATTTTCAATGAATGACAACACATATTTTCACAAAAATATACTTTTTAAGACCCTTAAATAAAGTCTCAGAGACACTCGTTAGCATTTACTTTTTTTAGTATATGCTTCCTCATTTCCTTATTGTTTAAGGTGTAGTTATTGTTTGAAAGAATTTTTTACCCCTCATTTAATGGTTATCTTTTTAATATTAGTAGATGTAGTAATGTTTGACAACTCTCTATAAAGATATATTTGTAAAAATAAATAAAAAATTACAATGATCGGATTAATTTTGATGTTTTTTGATTATTTTTTTATAATAAGGGACGAATGGAGTATTTCACTTAATTTGCGATTATGAAAAAAAGATTTTATCGCATGGATTTGTGATAAAAAAATTATTACCTAAAAAATAATATATATTTAAATTGATAGATTACATCAGATACAAATATAAATTCAACATCGCTACAAAAGAAAAAGATAAATTTACGAACAAATCACAGTCCAAGTTAATAACATAAAACGGTAAAATACTTACAAATAATATGACAAATTCAAAGTGATAAGAATATTCATGCATCCGAGTTTGCAACTTTGAAGCCTTAATCATTAGTTAAATTAGAAGTTTATCGAAGTTGATCAATTGAATCAGACAAACATCGTAATAAGACGAGAAATCAAACAATTGCACATACACTATAAAATCACGAGGAAAAATTATAGGAAAGAAAATTTTGATCATTGTGAGAACCACTTGTTTAAATCAAAGAATAGGAAAAGTGGCAGTGTTGTTAGTTTTGCAAAGAAACCATATGAATTAAACTTCTCAATTTGTCATAGATTAGACGTCCCTGAGCAATACTCCCAGATGAAGGGAAGAATGAGCCATCAACATTCATCTTGTAATAACATGGCAAAGTTTTTTCCAATGCCAAGGGTTTCTTGCACGCCTTCCATGCTAGAGGCACTCAGATAAGTCAATTTAGTTTTGATTAAATGTGATTGATACTTTATAAAAGATATGGGGGTATATGTACTGCCCATGTATGGGGTTTGAGAAAACATTGTTGTATTAAAATATTTTCAGAGAGTCCAAACAGAGATGCCAGATAAGATATTCCATCTACAAGGAACTTATGTGCTCAAAGCATTTGATAACACGTTCAAACATTTTGACGAACTTGATTAATTTACATGTTACAATTTCAGAGATCAATTAGGATTATTGATAATGTGGAGGACTATGTTTATACAACCCTACATTTTTAAGGATCAACTTGGGTATTTAATCCTTCCCACATGATATGGGAATTGCTTTAAGTCTCCGTTTCTATTACTCTGGCCTTAGTGCTTCAAGTATTCTAAACTCGCATTTACATTTTTTAATAAAAAACTTGCATTTACTTTTTTATGGTTTTCACTTAATGTCCTATTTCACCTAATTTTTTGTCATGTACTTTAGTTCATATTCTTTCAAAAAAATGTACTTTATGTGTACTTCTACATAGTTCACCTCTTATGTGTACTTCTGCATAATGTTGTTCTTCGTATTACTTTGATTTGATTATACATAGTTCTTTTTTCTTATCCTTTACAAATCTAAAATTATCCGTTTTTAATTTGACGCAAAATTTGTCATCAATTTGACATTAAAATTGTTGGTTAAAATAAAGTTTTTTATGAATTAAATTACCACGCAACTCATCAAATTTAATAACGTTAAGATAGTTGGAAGTTAAGATAGTTGGAAGTTATATGAAATTAGTTAAAGTTAGTTAGGTGGTTATAGTTAGTTAACCACCATAGTTAAGTGGTTATGGTTAGTTAACCACTCTAGTTAGTGTCATGGAGAACTATAACTAACCATTCCATTGTATATCAATGATTTTTGATTAAAATGGTTCTATGTTAATCTTTTTCTGAATCAAATCCTTATGGCTTTTTGTTTCCTTGAATTCTCAATTTCTCAACAAATAATAATTGACATTCTTTTAGTCCTTGTTATTTTCGGTACCATTAACTTGTTGTAAGGATATCGCTATTTATGCAATGTAATAGGAGAGTATAACCACAAGAAACTTGTATTGATTTTCAAATTAAAAAGTACAATTGATATCCTTAGTACATATTCAATTTATTGAAATAGAAAATAGTACGAGAAAAGAGAAGAAAATCTGTATAAATACAAGTACTTGAGCCCATTACTCTATAGAGATGTCATTACTGTACTAGACCAAAGGGAGAAATATAAGTTTCATCAATATTTTTTACACCAATCATTGACACTCACTGTCCTATTTATGCACAATATATATAAGAAATATTCTTTATTAGAGAATCTCACTCTCTTGCTCTTCATTGCTTCTTTGATTCTATGATCACCATCTACTTGTCCATCTGACTTAACCAAACTCTAATATGTCAAGTGTATTGTCTCATATACTCTTTTGGATCATATCACCTATTTTATTAAAATTCACCCTAAAAAAATAGATCACATAACATCGATTTAGTAAAATATCAAGTCAATATAGGTGCTCATATTAAAATTTCATATACGTAACAAAAATAAACGAAGGACACATAATAACAAAGAAGAGTAAACTCTCATTTTTGGTTCCCGAAATCGTCAAGTGCTGTCATGCATGCACATTGATTAATTAAAATTATTAAAAACTCTGCATTTGTTATAATTATGTTGGTCAGTTTGGTCCAAAACGTTAAACATACAAAGTTGTGCTTTCATACTTGCTAAATTTGAATGGATTGGATTGAAGGGTGAGTTGCATATTGGTGAAGTTTTTGGTTATCTTTTGACACTCGTTTGGGTCCATGAATTTAACTTGGATCATGTTAATTTTGAGTTTGACTATAAATTGGCAGTGAATAGCTTCCACGCCAATAATAAGGATTTAATCTGAGTTTGGTGATATAATCCATAATTGCAAACGAATATTATTTTTTTAGTCCCAGTAAACAGAGTCGCTTGAGTTTTGGTTTTTAAATTTGTTAATCTCTTTAATTTTTTTCTGTAAATATTAATTACTTGAATTTTATCGTTTTCTTTTTTTTAAGATTCACCGCAGACAATGGCGATTAAGAAATAATATTCCTTGCCTTTAATAGCTAATGTAACTTTGGATTTTGATTACTCGGTAAAAGGTTAAATATATGGATACGTGCATCATTTGCATGTGACACGTGATGCCCTCTGTGGCCAATGTTTTATTGTCCTTGCTCTTATCAATTAAAGGCATGCTGTAGACACCGTTTATGCCATGCATCATGATGTGTAAACAGCAACCTTATGACAAATGTGCTCTCTATACAAGGAAGGGTTGACAATGTCAGGTGTCATTGTTAAACACTGCTTACTTGGCTCTAAGTGGTCCCTTCCATTCCCTTTGGTTTAGAAGTATTCAACAGATTAACGGTTATATTGGGCTTCCTTTTGACCACCCTAACAATTCTGCTTCAGTTGGTAGAATTATTTAAAAGATCGTGACTTAAAAAAATAACCATAAACCAAGTAATGTTCTCTAGCTTGTAGTTGCCAGCATTAGATTAGGAGGAGAGGAGAGTATCATCATGTTCTTAAGCTACACTTTGTTTACATGTCACCTCACAAATGCTCATTTTCTAACTTATTTTCTATAAGCTTTCACTATGTGGCTCTCTCTTTTCTTTTCCTTTTTTTCTTTTTACATCTATTTACTAATTAACGTAAATTAATGATACAGTTTTTTTTTTCTTTCACTTGAATGCAGCTTTTTATTATGAAAATGGTGAATACGTTCACTATTTATTTTTTTCTATAAGACCTTTCATTTGCATATTAGATTTTAATTACACACCAACTTTTTAGTTCACTTATTTATGTGTCACTCCCTCAATCATTGCCTCGTATTTTAATCATAATAACATAACATTTAAATCACTCTTTTATAACTCTTTTAATTGTCCCTAAAAAAACTCTTTTAATTGAAATGGTTAATTTAATTGCTAGACTCTATGAATTCTAACGTAGATAATTCATTGCAATCAAAAAGTTTTTACATTTACTATGACATAAACCATGGCTTATGGATATCATAGTATATATTGTACCTTCTCCAAGAGAAATACGGTGGTTCTTAATTCTAAGTTTTGTTTCGTGTACTTGGCAATTAGCAGTATATTTTTTTAGTTTACTCTTTCTATGTTTATTTTATTTTATTTTATTTATGATGGAATGTTGTAACCAGACGAGTAAAAAGATGTATTTTTAAAAGTTGTTCTATTAATTCTTTCTTTTGTTGCCCATACAAAGAGTAAGAATATTGAATTATTCTCGGAGATTTCTCATGCAAAACTAGAATAAGAAAAACTAGCAACTTCATCATGCATGCATCTTAAGCAACAATGTAAGACGGTTGCATGAATTTTTTTTTTCAATCTCCTGTTTTATTTATACCATATGTATGATTTGAACAATGATATTTTTTAAGCTTTAAGTTTCAAGTTTGGTTCAATCGATAAAATTGAGACTTTGAGAATCTTAGTCATGAGATTACCAACCCTTGATCAACGCTCAATCATCCTATCATATGTGATTTTGTTTACCATATTTTACTACACTAATTTTATGTGTAACGATTTATGTGTAACAATTTTGTGAAACTTATGTTTAACTTGAATTTTTTATTGTTAAAAAAAATAAAATTAAACTGATGTTTAACTTTATCACGGGCATGCCATCTCATGGGTTACTCTTTACATACATTTAAACATACTGATGTTTAAATGTATATTCTTTTTACCAATATGTGATAGAAAGGGAAATCCTAATATCAATAATAAATTAATTCAAGTAGTAAGTGACTTGAATCCCTTAGGCAATTTAGTGATATATTTTTGTCATAGAATTTTTTTTAAGGGATTTTTGTCATAGAATTATTTTTTTTAAGGGATTTTTGTCATAGAATTATTAACTGGTTAGGAAAAAAGAAATGCAATGTGATTTCTATATGAGTCCATCATACATGCCATTGAAAAATATTTATTTTAATGAACAATTCATTGTGTGCCCTTCAAAATAAAAAATAAAATCCAATATTAAGTACTAATCCTTCAAATTCTCTAATTGATCAAGGATAGACATTTCATTCACACGTTATACTTGAGTTCATTCATATATGAATTTAACTAATTCATAGCTAAACCCTCTTCTTACTTATGTGTCATCTTATAAAACTCTATTGCTTTTCTTTTTTAGAGATAAAACTCTATTACTTATATATCAATTCTATAAAACTCCTTATATTTATTATAAATTATAAACTTTTATGTTTACTTTATAATAATAAATTAACTTCCAAATAGTTTTCTCATAAAAAATTTCTAACAATGTCTAATAATATGTAATGATGATGTAAACGTTTCAAAAAACTTCCATGAAAAAATGCCAAATAATAAATAATCACAACTCTAAACTACAATGTATGGTTCAGACACAACTGCCAGTATGATTTTGAGATTTTTTTTCTATAATACCAATTTTCTTAATGATTTCAGCAAGAATTAAAAGACTAAAATGTAGAATTGTGTATATCCCGTGGGTTTTCTCTCACTGGAGTGTCCAATTGATTCCTCACTCTTCATTTCTCTTTGACTCATGTGCTAGTTACAAATTAGTGGTTTTTGACACAATCCTTAACTCTGCTTATTCTTACCCTTTAGATTTCTATTCATTCAACTATGAATGAAATTGTACAGGCCATTGGTATGATAGAGATTTGAGAGATATAGAGAATAATGCATAGAGAATGGCAAAGGAAATTATCCAAAGTAGTTTGCTTAGGATCCTAAAAAAAAGTAGTTTGTTTAGGAAAGACAATTTATTAAGAAAAATGATTCAACCAAAATAAATTAAAACCATTAACTACAATCTCTATATTTCTTTTCTTTTTTTAAGAAATTAAAATGGAATATATTGACAACGACGATGTAATACTCCTTAGTACAAGGTGTACCAAAGGAGCCACCCCGAAATCAAACAGTCATACAAAGAATTTACAAGTTAAGGAAGTTAGTCGATACCTAAACAAAATAAGGGATCCGACCACCACCTTTAAGAACCGTAAACAAAGACAGTATTATGAGCTTTTAACCACCATAACGAGTGAAATTTTGCCTTTTATAAAAGCTGATCAATAGGTGCTTCAATACTATTAAATAACCTATTGTTACGTTCTTGCCACACGAGCCACACACATAGCAGCCAAATCAATTGAAGAAACGAGCGTCGAGCCTTTGAGTAACCTAAACCATGTATGAATTGATAGAAATGATCGATTATATTTTGGGGATCTGCTCCATAGATACCTATCCAAGACTTGATGTGGTACCATAAAAAACTAAAAACGTCGCACTGTAAGAATAAGTGAGAAGCCAATTTGGCCGCTCCGCAACCCGAAACACAAGTGTTGTCCGTAGAGTGAAGGGAGCCACGCCTCTGCAAGTTAGTTTTAGTCGGTAACTTGTCCTTCTACAATCTCCAGGCAACAATGGAAACCTTCAGAGGCACCTGCTTATGCCAAACCAGTTCGTCCATTACACCTACGATGGGGAAATCCAGAGTTGTCAGAATCTTATATGCACCTCTCACTATGTAACCATCATATGAGTCTGCTATCTGAAAAATTAGACTGAACAAACACATTATGAAGAAATTCCTACACTCCTCTAAAGAATTTATATATTTCTAAATCTAGCTTTCTAAAAAAATTGGTATCCAACTATCTATCTTCTTCTATATCTAAAGTAAACTTGATTCATTTGTAGGCTTCAACTATACCTATGTGTAAGCTATAAAAATATTATCTGTAAACTAAATTTGAGTCATTCTTCGTCTTAGATCACCTCTAAAAAAACCTCCTCATACTTCTTATAATTGCCCACTTTTATTTTCATCTACATACTACATACTATAATCTATATATTTATTGATTTCTTTATAATGTAACAGCCAACTAATTTGTACTAATGTTTTTTTTATTATTATTGACCTCTTATGTCATGATTTTTATAGGTATTTCCACCACCTGCATAGTGTTTATTTCCCCTACCAATTAGAAAAGTTTAGTATATATAATTTTTCAGATTCACATCCTCAATTTATTTTCAAGTTTCATTTTAGAATGATACACGAAGTGCATTTTTGATGTTTTTTTTCCCGTATTATATATTCTAATCTTAATTTACCAATAAATTTCTACATTTTTTTTGCATAATATCTCTCTCATAAGGAACAATTAAGATACAATATCCCTCTCGCTAATGAATTTATATTTTTTTTCCACACTATCTCTCTAATAAAATTGATGGGTCTTATGTTTTCCACTGATGAGTCTTTTATTTTTCTTATTTTTTCATCAGAGTTGTTCTTCTATTTTGTACTTTAAATTTTTAACTATGTTAATGATCTTATTTATAGAAATTGAAATCTTTATGAAATTATTGTAGGTAACAAAATTTAGATATTAAGTACTAATCCTTCAAATTCCCTAATTAGTCAAAGATAGACATTTCATTCACATGTTACTCTTAAGTTCATTCACGTATGAATTTCTCTAATTCGTAGCTAAACCCTCTTCTTTTTTAGGGATAAAACTCTATTACTTATATGTCTACTCTATAAAACTCCTTATTTTTATTTTAAATTATAAACTTTTATGTTTATTTTACGATAGTCGAACATCAAACGACACTTAAAAAAATGGAAGGAGTGATATTTTTACTAAAAACCATGCAATTATACATACGAAAACATTTTTTTTTTATAAATTGAGTTATTTCATTTGAAATTTTAAATAAAATCATTTATTCGACTCAAGTTAGAATAAAAATTTGAGAATATCAAATTATAATTGAATATAAAAAAAATTCTTTCTAAAATATAAAATATATGAAAATAAAGGAGAAAAGAAAAATATAAACTAAACCAGAGAAAAGAGAGAGTAAAAGAATATTTTACTGTAAGAATTCTACTGATTTCTAACACAGATGAGTGACGCATTATCTATATTATATATTCACATGATGTGTGAAAAAGTTTAAAAATATTTTGACGATAGTTTTTTTTAAATAAAAAAGTTCAACAAACTAATAAAATTTGTTATTTCCAATATATTAAAGAAAACATGGTAATCAAACCCGTGCAACGCATGGGTTATATACCTAGTTATTAATAATATACACCTCAAGTGTTATCATATTGTGTCATATAGTAACGTTGAAGAAACAAAGGATTAGGGTTACACATAAATTAGTAATTATAATAAAGAAATTAAAGCAAAAACAAGTTAAGAAGGACTAGTTACACGAAAAAAATATACCGGGGACTACAATGAAAAGAAAAATGATGTAATTAGAAGGAAAAACAATGTTGCGATTCCCCATTTTTTTTCACACAACAACAAAGAAAGAAACACGTAAAATAATTATGACGTGTTTGGAAAGAAAAATAAAGCTGCTCTTCCTCGTTTCTTCACACAACGACAAAAGAGAAACACATAAAAAAAGAAGAGTGGCGTGGTCCGAAAGCAAAACCTAGTTGTTCTTTTATGTTTCTTCACTCACCGACAAATGAAGATACAAATACGCAGGAGAGTGACGTCGTTAGAAAGCAAAACGCAACTGCTATTCCACATTTTCTCACGCAATGACAAAGAAAGAAACACATAAAAAGAAGGGTGACAAGGTCATAAAGTAGAACAAGGATGATCTTCACCACTTCACGGTGTAACGACAAAGAAAGAAACACATAAAAAGAAGGGAGTGGCGTGGTCCGAAAGCAAAACAAAGTTTTTCTTCCATGTTTTTTTCACTCACCGACAAATAAAGATACAAATACCCAGAAGAGTGACGTCGTTAGAAAGCAAAACGCAACTGATATTCCACATTTTCTCATGCAATGACAAGGAAAGAAACACGTAAAAAGAAGGGTGACAAGGTCATAAAGTAGAATAAGGATGATCTTCACCGCTTCTTGGTGTAACGACAAAGAAAGAAACACATAAAAAGAAGGGTGACATGGTCAGAAAGCAGAACAAGAGTGTTCGTCACCGTTTCTTCGCACGACGACAAAGAAAGAACACTTAAAAAGAAGGGTTATGACATGGTCACTGGCCAGGAAGAAAAATAAAGCCGCTATTTCCTCGATTTTTCACATTACGACAAAAACGGAAAGTGTGTGACTCACATTTTTATGTCTTCCTTTCACTTTTCAAATGAGAGAAACTCTCTTTCTTTTTTATCTTCTACCAAAGAAAGTAGAAAATTCCATATTTAATCAAATTTATTTAACTATCTAAGTACAATTATTTTTTGAAAAACAAAATTATGATAGGTAAAGATAGTGAAAAAAAATGGTGAAACAAAACGAGTGCCTCTTAAAACTTATTGTATAAGCCATGTATAGTCATCAAACTCATAACTTGAGCCATTACGTGACTTCATATTGATCTTAGATTTTTTTTTAGAGGAATCTTAGATTGTTTGTAACAGAAACTCATAACTTTGTTTAATTATCCAAATAAAATTGAATTTTATTTAATAATATTAATTTTTTATTAATATTCAATTTTTATTATCAATTTTGGATTTTTAGTTGTTTTAGTAATATTCTTTTTTAATATATTGTGTTTTCATCGCCTGCTTTTTATGAGAGTGAAAATTAGTGAATTTTTTTATAAAAACCTTGGTATCCGATTTAAGGATCGACTATATTGAAGTTTTTAATTGCAATTAAATTAAATAAATTGGGTGCGACTAATTGATGAGAAACGAATGATAGTTATAATTTTATTGCTTGGATATTTTGATAATAATTATAA
>Ga0099826_10002602_pt1 | contig 11752 bp, 12 predicted proteins | sample Mtrugardesep15_FD_76830 | JGI IMG/M metagenome (GOLD analysis project Ga0099826, IMG submission 76830) | Root nodule microbial communities of legume samples collected from California, USA - M. trunc garden sep15 | ecosystem: Host-associated > Plants > Roots > Nodule | place: USA: California...
AAAAAAGGTTTCCCTAAAAAAAAAAAAGGGTTTGTTCGCCATACTTTATGCAAAACATGAAATAAATAATAAAAAATAAGGTTGTTCGCCAAACAAATCAAAACAAGCAACAAAAAAAATTTGGAAAAATCCTTGTTCGCCAAAATCATCTCCAAACAGGGGCATTTCCATCATTTAATTTCAACAAAGGGCAGTTTTATAAAAAAAAATGGTATGAGGGTCGCTAAATGAAAATCAATAATGCATATCTATTAATAGATACACTCATCTTTTATTAAATCGAAATAAATTCGCACACGAATTTTCATAGAAAAATGACCTCCAAAATTTTTGAATGTAACGAATAGTAGTTTTCATAGTATTATTTTGGCAATATGTGTTTGACTTTTATTTTCGATTAAATATTTTTTTATAAATATTCAAACTTTTTATTTTAATCCCCTAAAATTTTCTTGAGTTTTTGCAATAATGTTTAAAATATTATAAATGTCTCTAAAGAAAAAGTTTATCGAACCAAATATAAAATTTTAAGTATGTTTTGTTATAAAAAATTCTTTTGAGAGATGTTTTTATAATATTATAAACATTCATGTCGAAAAACGAGAGATTAGTCATTTTAGTCTTTGAATAAGAAATGAGTCGTCACTTTAGTTCCTGAATGCAGATAAATTGGAAAATAGTTCCTGAATGTAGACTCTATTAGTCAATTTAGTTCCAGAATGCAGACTCAGTAATCAATGTAGTCCCTGAATGTAGACTCCGTTAGTCACTTTAGTCTCTGAAATTGACCAACAAGTCTACATTCATAGATTGTTTTGTAATTTCTCTACATTCATGGACTAAAGTAACTAATCATTTCTTATTCAGGGACTAAAATGACCAATTCCCTAAAAAAAACATATAAAATCCCAAATGATAAATATCTAATCGATTGAAAAAACAACGATCAAAAGTGGTGATAAAATTTAGTTTGAAGACTAAAAATTGGAAGAAAATTTTATGTGGATTAAACAAAAAATAGAATAATTATAGAGGTTAAAAACATAATTAACTTTATAATAACGGATAGAGACAAATATAGTAAATTGTAAGAAACGTAAGGGTAACAGAGTAACATCAAATTATCCTCTTCTCTTCTTTCTTCTTCTCATTTCATTTTCCTTCTGCACTTCCATACCCATTTCTCAATATTAATAATAATAATAATATTTCATTTCCTCGTAAATGGGGGAAAAACATTATTAAAATTTCAATTCTCAATTCCAAAAATTAGGGTTAGGTTTTTCATTTTGTTCCCCCAAAATAAGAAACAAGAATCATTCCTTTATGATTCTTTCTTCAATCCAAAACCAAAATTTGATATTGCTATTAATCTTGCTGTTGGTTCAATCCTCTGTGGCATTAAAAATGAAGATTCACCCTGTTCCTCGAAAACGCAACATCACAATCCAATTCGGCACCGACGTCGGTAACCCTTCATCGGAGGCACAGACTCTGTTAGGAATCTCCGGGAAGAAATTACGCCGTCTACCGCATGTTTTCAGCCGCGTTTTGGAGCTTCCGTTTCGGTCAGACGCTGATGTGGCGGTGGAGGAAGCGGCTGATTGTTTCCGTTTTGTAGCGGAGACGGAGGGGATTGGGGAAGTGAGGGCGCATACGGTGGAGATCCATCCCGGTGTGACGAAGATTGTTGTTAGAGATGGGGAGTCTTTGGAATTGTCGCTTGATCAGTTAGAGCTTGATATGTGGAGGTTTAGGTTGCCGGATTCGACGTTACCGGAGCTTGCTAGTGCGGTGTTTGTGGATGGGGAGTTGATTGTTACGGTGCCGAAAGGGCATGAGGTGCAGAATGTTGAAGGTGGTGATAGTGGTAGAGGTATGGGTGGTGGTGGTAGTAGACTTGTGCTTGTACAGTGATTGTGAATGTGAATGATCAATGGTGATGGTGAAAATTCTTTTGTTTAACACCTTAAAAATGTGACCTTTATTAGTATATGTGGGTTAGATTTCTCAGGTTGTTGTTGTTGTTGTTGTTGTTGGTTATGTAGTTAATTTCTTTTGTATGTGAATTTGATTGTTGCTTCAACATAAATGTTGTTTCTTCAATAATGGGTTTGGTCTATAATATATATTGATGGCAATGGCAATGTCTATTTTCACATTTAGGTTTCATTTCCTTTTCATTCAAGTTTGTGCTTTTTGGTCTATGATAATCAATCACAATATCTCTGCTTTATAGAAATTGGATGGCTTTTTAGCTATTTTATCAATCCTGGCATGATGCTTTTGAACTTGGATGATACTTTATTTGGGCAATATGATACTTTAGTTGTTTAAGCCAATGATGGCCACTTACCTTTTGATGAACTGAAATTTATACTCAAGTTTAGCAGAATGTTAAGTTATAATATAATGGTTTTGTGATATATTTCAATATCATAATGTACATGGGCATAATTGACCATGTTATGAGTATGAAAAGGTTTCCTACTCATGAATAATTGAGGACTTACTTTCATGGGAAAAATGAATGGTCTAATCTAAAGTATGTCTTATCTGTAAAGGCCTGTATGAGTTCTTTTGCTTTTGCAATCTTCATAAAGCTTAGTTGCATGAATGCAGTATAAACTAGAATGCTGCTGGTACTTTCTTAGATTCATTAATTGGAATGTCAGCGCCTTTTAGAAACTAGTATCATCATTCCTCAGTAACAAATTCAATTTAACGTTTAAACTGGTATTGTATCTAGATTAGTTAGTATATAGGTCAATTGAAAGTATGTAGGTCAAAATTTACTGCCATTTCAATATCTACCAGGATAGACCCCCATGTCTTTAGTTAGTAGATTTTTCTGTCATCTTTATCAGTTTTTTTTTCTATCTTGAACTTTAAAAAGAAGAGGGACCAGGTCAGACTCACCTTACATTGGTAGCGAAAAAGTGTTTACTTCCATAGAAAGTCAATCCTTTATTTGACTATTTTAAAGAAACATGTTAATATTTGGAAATGAGTCAAGAGCTTGGAAACATTTGAACAATGGTACAGTGACTGTTTTTTGCATTCCATAATGACTGCACCTTTACATCTCTATAATTAGATAAAGTAAAGACATAAAGGGGGTGCTTTTTTTTCTCTTTTTTTCACTCGTAAAGAGGGTGCTTTTGTTCAGTCAAAAGAGGGTAATTTGGAATATATTTTATTGATATTTTTTTGTTACAATGCTTTTATTGATTTATCCTTCAATAACACGTTGAAAGAATAATAATGTGATAAAATGTTTTCCTCAACAACAAAAAAATGCGATAAAATGGTGTGAAAATGACACTGGCATGACTATCAGTAGAGAGAATCTCCCCTGTTTTCCATCTGTGTTTCACTATGTCCTTGAGTTATACTATTATTTATGAATTTGAATCTTCTAAACTGAGAAAATCTAGGTTGATACTTTAATAATTGTATGACTTAATGTGATGTCTACCCATAATATCTATTTTGATATTATTCACTTTCGATATAAACACATTAGAGGAGTCGGATCCATGAAACAGATACAACAGCGAAGCTATTATGATCCTTAAAACAATAAACACATTATATGTCACTGTAATTTCTCGTTAAGTGATTCTTGAGACGTTAGCAAATCCTATGATTTTTTTGTGTGAAAAATTCGTATGGGCACTCCATGTGGGAGAACTAAAAGGCAAAATGCAATCATCTCATTGTGGTACCAAACTTCTGAGTTCCCCATCCTCTTAATCAAAGAGGGCATAGCCAGCATTGCCTGAATGTCAGAGCTCTTTTCTTGAGAGTTATCCTTTATTCCTTAGAATGGAAAGACATAGAAACTGTTGTTATTAAGTTAAATGAATTGCCAATTTTCACTAATTTTGTATGCTTTGTCTTTCCAAGCAAATATTGCCAATTATCAACTACTATATATCTGCTTTATAGTAATTGGATGGCTTTTTAGCTATTTTCTCAATCCTGGCATGATGCTTTTGAATTTTCATGATACTTTATTTGAGTCATATGAAAGTTTATTTGTTTAAACCAAAGTTTAGCAGAATGCTATGATTTCATTTTTGATGGAGGGAGGTATAATAGTTTCTTGATATGCTTCAATATGATAATGTACATGAAAATAATTGACCATGTTATGTGTGTGAAAAGGTTTCTAAACTCCCTTCCCTACTCATGAATAATTGAGGACTTGTACTTTCATGGGAAAAATGAATCTAACCTAAACTAGATTTTAACTGTAAAGGCCTGGATCTTCTACTGCTTTTCAATAAGCTTAGTTGAGTGAGTGTAGTATACTGCTGGTACTTTCTTCAGATTTGTTAAATTGGAATGTTAGCACCTTTTAGAAACTAGTATCATCATTTCTTAGTAAATAATTCAGTTGAAAGTTTAAATTGGTATTGTATCTAGGTTAGTATTTTCTAGGAATGAAAATGGGTCATTTGATAGAATGTTGGTTAAATATGCTGCCATTTTAACATTTACTAGGATAGTCCCCCATGTCTTCAAAACTCCTTGCATTTAGATGTCGTTGTTCATGTTTTGGATATTGATTCAGTTCCACAATAAGATTTAAAAATAAAGGTTGTGATCAGATACAGTAGAGAGGGAATAGAGAAAACTTTCTTCTCTCTAGACCCATCCATGCAGAATTTAAAGACATTTGGATTGACAGCAAAATTTCACTATCAAGGAGAACAAATTTATTCCAGAAAATTTTATCATCATAGCTGCACATCGATAGTAGACTTGATTTTCAATAGATGTATATCTTTATTTAAAATATATATAAATTAAAAAATTGTTAGAATTCAGGCTGTTTTTATAGGAATTAGTTCCTGCTTATATTTAATGCAAGAACTGGTCTTTGGCAGTAAAACCTTTGCCATAATCAGTTAGTTCAACTTGAAAAGATCTGAACAATTTTAGAGTAATTAACTTTGTTAGTATTATGTCATGGGTTTTTCTATCATGTGTAAATTTGCACATGTTAAGAAATTTAAAATGGTAGGTTTGTCTTGTAACTTGTGTATTGTAACTTATGTATTTTATATTAAATATACAACTTTGTAATAAATAATTTATGTTTTTCAATAAAAAATTACTACTTTTAATTACTAACATGTGGTGCACATGTTAGACAAACCCATTATGTTATTAGCATACCATAATTTTTTTGAAAAGGTTTGGCATACCATAATGCATGCTTACATCTTACCATCTTTTCTAGTTTGAGAAGATATAGATACAGAAAGTGTGCATTAGAAATTTAAAAACATTTACTATGCAATAAAAAGGTGGTGCAAAATAATATAATAAAAAATGGTATGCAGATAACATTTTTAAGACTACAAGTATACATTTTTTTTTCCTTTTGTTCTGTTTTTCTTTGATTCAGTTCTCACAATAATTACAAGCACACCTATGGCTATGATTGACCAGGCCTCTTGCCAAAGAATGAGCTTCCTGAATTTCAGAGTTCATTTCATGAGAACTATCCTTTGCTTGGGAAACATGGATTATGTTCTTTACAGCAATCCAACATATTTTTTATTACCGATGTCTTTCATTTCCTTCCTGTCAATAGTGGCTTCCTCCCATCTGCATTTAACAATTACAAGCATGACCATAAGAGCTATGATAATGTTTGAGTCATACGAAAGAGACGACGTCGCTTTAGTTTCAATCAATAAGTTAGCAATATTCAAGAAGGAAAACCAGTTAGCATGGTTTGAAATAAATACCTGCAGATGCAAGCCTATTAGAAAGCACTACATGGTTGCCAAATTCTTCATCATCAAGCTCAAATAATTTTTCGGCTGCAATTTTTCCCAATTTTGTTTTTCCGTGCAGCCTACAAGCCCGAGTAGAACTCCCCACTCTGAAATAGTGGGTTGAATTGGCATATTTTGAATAAATTAATAACCGCTCCCGAGAAGGTCGATAACACAAGCATAATGCCCAATACCTGGTTCAATTGCATAGTTCAATCTCATTGATTCAAATATTTGCATCCCTCTCTCCACTACCCTAGCCCTACTACATGCTGATAATATAGAAACCAGTGTCACATAACTCGGTCTAATACCATGGCTGCCAAATGTCATCTACTCAAATAGACGCAGAGCCATGTCAACGTCGCCTTGATGTGCATATCCACCTATCAGCATTTCAATGAAAACTAGATCAGCATTCCCTATACTTCCACATTCACCATACAAGTCAACAAGTGCACTCCCAACAAATATATTATCCTCAATGCTTGCCTTGACAACAAGAGCATGAAACAACCTCCCCAATTAAAGCACTCCAAGCTCAGCAAAAGCACTGAGCACGATCAATATCATGGTTTTGCACAAGAGCAGCAAGCAAAAAGCACCACAAAATAACATTCCTCTTACAACCAATTCTACTAAAAACCATTTCAGCAGATACAATGTCCCCACATTTCCCACGGATATTAATTAACCCATTAGCAACGGAAACATCCTCTTTATATCCACAATGAATTATAAACGAATGTAACTGTCGCCCATGATTCAATCCCAACAAGTCAACACAGGTATTCAGGACCGCACAAAACTTAATCGCATTTGCAACAGAAATATTCACGGATGCACATAACACAAGTGAATTTGGCTCTCCATGCACATATAGAAATATAGAAAATCCTTAAACACTGCAATCGCATCCACAGACCGCCAATTTTGAACTGCAATAGAAATATAAGCATTCCGAGTGGCCAAGTTTCTATGAGGCATTTCATCAAACATGTTACAAGCATCAACCAAAGCCCAGTTTTGCAATACATATCAAAAGCACCACACCCAACAAATACATCATATATTTTACCATCCTTTAATGTTAAACCATGAACTTGTTAACCGACCATGGACATGTTCAAAGAAACATAAGCTTTGAAAACACATTGAAAAGTTAAGTCATTAGGGCGAACAGATTCACTATGCATGTTAGTGAAATGGAGAAGAGCGGAGATGAATGCAACCGGAGTTATCCTAAGGTTGGAAAACATATGCATGCCTCTCTCCACTATTGTCCCTATCCTACTAAACAACCAAAATTTCAAATTAAGGTTGTAGTCACGTGTGTAGAGAGAGAACAGAGAAAACTTTCTTCTCTCTCTAGACTCGTCCATCGTGAACATGAAAACATCAAGATTGCAAGCAAAATTTCACTATCAAGAAAAAAAAATTATAAAAGAAAACACCATCCTCATATGCACATTGGTAACATAACGATAGTTGCACATCGATGGTAGAATTTGGTCTGAATAAGATACTTTCAGCAATAATTGAAAAAATGTTTAGACTTCATGATGCCTTTTGCGGTAAAAGCTTGTTTGTAATCATTTTAGAATGCAATTTAAAAGTCAAAGAGTTTTAAAACATCTGCAGATGCTCTGGCACAACCTTTGCCTATCTGCTTCATTTCTTCAAGTTTCATTACTTCCTGCCTAAGTTGTTCCTCCCTTTTCTTCACAGTTTCAAATAAGACACTTGAACGAGAATCATTGGGTTGATTGGCTAATTCAGACTTCTCTTTCTCCAGTTGCTTAGAAATACTTTGTAAATGTTTCAATTGTTCCCTAAGGGTTTGTTCTGCCAACTTAAATTCATATTTCTGCGACTTTTTAAAAGCCTCCATAGTCTGATCAAACTCGGCATGAAGCTTTAATACCTCAGATCGATAACGAAAAGATTTTGTTCCGTTTTTAACATTTAAAGGGCTTTCATCATCTGAAGTATCCATTGCAGCATTGCCATTATTGGAGGAACCTGTTGAGAAACAAAATGTTCAACACTTGTTATTTTCTTTTAAACATTTTTTTGTAAGCAACAAAATCTTTTCATAACTCTAACCCGGCACAAGTCTAGCAACATGGAGCAGGACAAAACACACAGAAGTGAAGGCAAAAGGAAACTACACTGCCAGTTACAAAACTGCAGAACTCCTATCAATAACCAAAACACAAAAACAGCAAGCCCCCATGAGATAGTTAAAAGGAAAAGGCTACCACAAAAAATTGTCCTACCACAGAGCAATGCCACAATGAAAAGGCTACGACCAAATCAACAACCCCCTATGAGATACCCTTTTTAAAAATCAAATAAAGATCCAAACACACTGCACAACAACAACCCTTTTTAAATATCATATAAAAACCAAACGCACTGCACAGTAACAACGAAAGAAACGCAGGAAAAAACAAAGCTAAAAACCCCCTGCACCCGAAGACCACAGCAACAACAAGCAAACAGTACCAGACGCAAAAAACTTACAACACCAAACACCAATTTGCTCAAGCAATCGTTTGATTCTAATTCCATTCATAAAAAACAAGGAGGCCCCCTTATCCGGCTTATACTCCACTTCCAATACATGATTTTGATCTCTTCAACTATCTCATCAACACCCTTAAACTGGGAGAGGGGGAGTTTTTCGCCTTCATAATCACACAACCAATGGTAAAGTAATCATTAATTTGGCTATTAATAGCAGAACATTTACCTGGAGAATGAACAGCTGAAAGATTGGTATAAGCTTTCAAGATATCTTCAGTATTAGTCCCATTTTTAAGCTGAAGTAAACAACCAAAATGGTCATATCACTGTCTTTTAAGATTTAATAAAGGAAAAACAAGAAAGCCATTTTTTCTATCACAAGAAATTAGTTTAACAATACCTTCGACAATGTCAATGCAAAACGACTCATAAGCTCCGTTGCGGTGGCTTTCTGTGAATCACACAGGAGACGGAGACCAAGGTGTAAAATTTTCTCCTTAATATCATCGTTTGAATCAATAGCTTCACATGTCAGCAAAAGCTCATTTGCATGAGAAATCAATTCAGTTTTCCTATCACAGCGCCGACACAGGTACTCGGCATCCAATCCTATTGGTTGTTCCACTGTGCCGGCCAAGAAAGATCGAAGAGCACATTCCAAGTGAGCAGCATGCCCACAAATAGTATTGTCTTGTGTTACTTTGCACACGATATAACCGTAACCACCATAAGCTGAATCAAGTGTTTTGTAACAAAGAATGCAGCAACATTCACGGCAAAATTCAGGTTCAGCACAGCAGAGATCACAAGGCATGATTGGTGAACGTTCTTTTTCCAAAATCAAGCTACTGCATCTACTATTCCCAGCTTTGCATACATCAACGTCACAGGGCAAATCAGATTCTGCCTCTTCTTCTAATTCAAACTGTTTGAGAAGGCTATCATCAGCTGTAAGATTCGTATTGCCTCTAGGATTCATGTTGCCTACAATCCAGAACAAACTTATTTTTTATATGGCACTATAATATAATCTAAAGAAACATAATATAAACTCAATGAATTTATAAGGATCATATTGTTTTTTGGTTTGACTATTGTTCTTACCACATCACATTTTAAAGGTTCATATCAACACATTTCAATAAACATAATATTTCAACGGCATCTCTTGTACAACAAATGAAAACACGGACCATGTTAGCCCGTAGTCAAAAGTTTGACACATTCATGCAGTTGGTACATTTGTGGTTGTTGGATCAGACAGTGTGATCGCGATCGAACAACCACAGATGTGTGAATTCTGCAAATTTTGATCGTAGGGAATCTCATTTTCATTTTTCAGAATCAAATTAACACATCAAGAAAAACAAATAACAACTTTTGTAGCACCAACAACAGTGTCAATGTCGGACACCAAGAAAAAGAATATAAGAAAAGCAACAAAACAGACCTGGAAGACCAGAGGGAATAGACCAGGTGAATGAATCGAAGAATTCAGTAATATTAACGTCAGGGAACTTTTCTTTGACATAGCGTTCAACAGAAAGCTTGCTTTTGAATATCCGATCAGAGGTTCGGTTTGCGGCAGCAAGACGATGAGGAACATACAGATACCGGTCGCGATAGTTACCGTTATTTGAAATCCTCTTACCTGATTTCCACCGCCAAATGTCGCCGGGATTCGGAAAATTCTCCGGCGCATATGGCAAACCTTCGCCGAACTGTTCAGGTGCCACCGGCGCAACAAGATTTGACGAGTTGCTGCCACCATTGCTAGCCACAGAGTTGACTGGTTCTGGCTCCATCAACTTGAGATTTTTGGTGGGAAGTTGGAAATGAAGAAGGATGAAAGGGTTTGAGAACAATCAACAATGAGACAGAGTAAAAGTAAGACAGACTTGTTCGATGTCTTCTTCACTTCACAGCACAACCTACGATTTTTTCGGGTCAAGCTTTGTCAACTTGTAAAGTGAAATAGCCCATGGGCCCAACCAACCTAGTCTTTCATAGTCAAAAAAACTAGAAAATTGCTTTTTTGACACTTTGAAACAAGTAGATGATGTTAATGCCCCGGCGGTAGTTAACTACTGCTGGATGATCCGCCGGCAGTTAACTGTCGTTGAGACTCAGCGGTTGTTAACTATCGTTGATTTTTTTCCCTCCAAAACCAGAAAACCCATGTCTCCCCTATTCACTCATCACCTTACCTCGCCATTACCTAATCTCAAAAAAAATCCCATTCAAAAATTTTTGTGTCAAAATCTTGCTTCCAAATCATCGTTGATCGATTGCTAGGACGTTTCTACACACAATATGCATCAAAGAACAGGTATTACAACGTTAAAAACCATTACATTTGATTGATTTTTCTGGGTTTTTTTGTACTGTCACGCGTTGTAGCGGCAGTTAACTACTGCTGGTAGTGAGCGGCTGTTAATTGCTGCTAGACACTTAGAAAATTTTCTAAATTTTCAAATGGCAGGAGCTACTGTCAAAAAAAAAATCACAAATTTTTTTCTTTTGTTTTTTTGGTTTGTTTATGTTATTATATGATATTAGATAAATGTTTATTAATTAGTTTAGTAATTGTATGTTGTTTATTTATAGATAAGGTTGAGAATGCGGGTGATGATCCAGGTGATCGAAAACCTAGAGTTGTCGATTCCATTAAGGTTGAAGCTCCCGCTAAGGTCAAAGTTTCTGTTAAAGTTGCTGCTTCAAGCGTCAATTCCGATGTGTGGAAACTTCGTGACAACGAAGTGGACACGACTCATTTCTTTTCAACCCAAGACACATGGAAAGATAAAGACAAATTGCTCGGTTGGGTCCGTCGACAAGCAAATAGGGCTGGATTTACGGTTATCATTAGAAGATCTTATGAAGGTAGAAATGCTATGTTGGAGTTGGTTTGTCCTTCTTTCGTTAAAAGATGGTTGCCCACCACCTCCATCATCCACGGAGTGGAAGCTACACAGGAGCGAAGAGGCGACAACATGGGAGGATGAATTCTTGGATCAACACGATCGTTTCCGAACACTCATGGACATTGAGCTAAAAGAGAGACCGGTTCCACCAAAAAAGCCAACAAATCAAGACGATCCAATTATGTTTGACGACACTCCGGTTAAAGCAAACACCGAATGTGAAGATGTTTTGGAACATTTAGATAATTTGCCTTTATTAGATGAAATGTGACACTTTTTGGTCAGTGTTAATCCGTTTTTTGGTCGATACGCGCCGACGTATTTTTTTGGATATATAATGTAATGACCAATTTTTTGGGTGATATGTAACTAATATATATATATATATATATATTTAGTTTCGCATTTATTATAAATTAATGTATACATTACGTGTAATGTGTTGTATAATGTGGAAAATTTGACGAATTTCAAACAATTGTGAAACGTTAACGCATTATCGGT
>Ga0099826_10002603_pt1 | contig 11752 bp, 12 predicted proteins | sample Mtrugardesep15_FD_76830 | JGI IMG/M metagenome (GOLD analysis project Ga0099826, IMG submission 76830) | Root nodule microbial communities of legume samples collected from California, USA - M. trunc garden sep15 | ecosystem: Host-associated > Plants > Roots > Nodule | place: USA: California...
AAAATTCCAAAGCTAACTCACGAAGTTCTTTAATAGGTGCTGGTGCCCCACAGTAAAACACTCCTGCATATTGAAATAGGTTCAGATCTTCAATAATTAATTTATATATGTTGACAATTACATTTAATGAATATTGTAAGTATTTTTTTCCTTATAAAAAAGTTATTAGAAGAGTATATACATATCCACAAAGGATACTCCCAGAAAAAAAGTTGGGAGAGTACGTAACAATTTATGCGACACACAAACATGCAAACTCGAAAATGTTAGTTGAAGTATATGTTAGGTAGCACATTAAGTTGACGAAATCACAATGGTACAGTGATGATGGAAACTCTAAAATGTTGATTTTGCTATGTCAAATGAGCACGAAGAATAGGAACTCACCAATGCGTTTTTGTGGATGATTATTTGCAATGCTATCGTAGACACCGCGCCAATTGGGTCGTGCAAAGTAAGACGCGATGGGTGTTCCATTTAAGATATCCAGACCTATTTTAGCATGGTTTAGTGATTGAAGGACAGTAACAAGAGCAGAGCGAGCATCACCGTCTTCATATACACTAGTCAAGTGACTGTGGATCTCAATTACTTTCCTGTGATCATCTTCAGCCACCTCATTTATTACCCCTTTAAACCAATCAAAGAAACCTTGTTCACCAGCCATCCAGTAAAAATAAGCCTTTCTAGTTTTAAATTTATTCAGACCACTTTTCTTGTGTTGTGATGGTCTACCACTTCTTCCCTCCTCCATATTAGTGATCCTGTCCTCTTCTTCCATGGCTTTGATATTATTCAATATGTCCTTTACTATGCTTATCATTGGGGTAGCTCCAATTCCCAGGCCCACAAGTAAAATCACCTCGTACTTCTTGTAGTCTTGTGCAGGCGCTCCATAAGGACCGTCAACCAAAACTTTAGGGAGGGGGGTACTGAAAAATAATGTAGTACAATATATAAAGCCATACATATATTATAAGGGAAATAATTTTGATAATAAAAAAACCACAAACTCACAAATTACAGTAACCACCCTCCATGTTTTCAAACAAAGGCGAAATATATTTATATAATAAACAAAATACGATTTAGTAAAGAATTTGTGATAGACACACTTTGTGTATTACGTGATGCTTATATCTCCTTATCAGTCCTACTCCTACTAAATGTATTATAAGTTTAAAAACCCATATATAAAATAAGTGATACTATCAATGAAATAAATAAAAACGATTTGACTTATATACATATATACTACTCTTATCAATGTCTTCGTTACCTTGGGCTGTTATCCCCCGGCAAGCTTTCAGTTTTTAGAAGTCCACTCTTCCCATGGATTGAATGAAGACAACCCTGAGATAACGAAAGCAATAACCCAGTTAGTCAAAGAGAAACCACGATCGAATTGCAAACAAAATTGGATTGCATTTGGAATTGTAAATTAAAAAAAAATCAAAATAGAAGTTGATTTTGTTTTATGTCGATGGGATTCCTGTATGTGCTATTAAGATCTACGGGGACGAGTAATGAGAAAATTCTCCCGGACATAGGAAATGGGGATGGGGGCATTTTGAATAACATGGATGGGGAGCAGTGGAGTACTCCCTTCCATGTGCCATTAACATGTGTTTTTATTCGCTAATAAAGTGATGTTGACCGTGAAACTAAGAAAATAATCATAATAGTACTACGAACAATAGATAATCCGAACTAACACCTTCGACTTGGAGAATCTGGCTATGAGACTCTTGGTCCAGTCACCGATCCCCTTGATGTGAACGCTAAGGTAGTCATCCCCTGGGGCGGAGGTTATAGAAAATGGATGCCTGTGAAACCATAACAACATTTAACATTTTAAGAAGGTATTTAGATGCAACAATTCATATAACATGCAAAGACTAGCTACTAATTATGGTTCTTCAAATTCGTAGTACCATTCGAATGGAGAGACAGCAGCACATTTTACAAACATGTATTGTCCGCTCTTGTATCTAAACCCCTCAGGTTTTGAGACACGAAGACCCAACACGTCTCCAGGAGACTCCAGATCCTTTTGATAAACAACCGCCTTCAAGTAGGACACACAAAATTTGGTCAGAATTTCAGGTGCATGTACAATTATTTATTTGTCTATTGAATGCTGTATATGAATACGAATGAATTTTAATAACAAAATTCTAAATCATTCATATGTTTCTTCATGTAGTGATACTGATAGTGAGTAATTCAATATTCAACATTCACCTTTAATATTTTGACAGATTTGATGCGTGGTCTGAGTATTCTAGTCAGTCTTTCCAATGCATAAATGGTGATGGGAATAGCCAAATACATCCAAGTCTACAAAACACATACAATCCTTAGAATATACAAGAATTAGCTGATAAACTGGATAAAAAGGATAATTGAAGGAAGGCGCTAACCGTTTTCTTGTACCATTCCTTAGTAAAGTAAAGTTTGAATCCATGCACAATCAAAAGTGCATATACAAAGACAAAGAGATGATGAGAGTACCAAAAGGCATTGAAACCAGTTATATTAATGAGGGGTTGGAGGCAATTGGGTGTCTTGGGTTCTTCGACCTTTCCGGGTGTCTTGGGTTCTTCGACCTTTCTGGGTGTTTTGGGTTCTTCGATCGTTCTTTTCCTTAACCAAGGACTAGCCAACGTGAAGGCAACTGTCATTAAAACAACCATTATAATCCCTGTTATTCCTTCCCATGATTTCACAAAATGCCAATAATTTGTTGCTTGCTTTCCGAAAAATGGTTCCATGAGCTTGTACTTTTCACTATTTGCATGAAGAAGGCGAGGAAAGTCGCAAGCAAGATGATAAATAGCATGTATACCAACTCCAATTGCTACTGCCACAGCTATCACCTGCAAATTACATATTAACATATGCACGAAATCACATATTAGCAAGACCCTAATTTATAGCTGAATTTTGAATTTTCTCATTTTATCATTCTCTCATGTACAACCAGTTGTAAAATTTACCTTGTGGAAGTTGAGGTTGTCATCAAAAGGAACAACAATGCCTAACTTGGTCTTGCTCCTGAGCCATGTAACAGTGTTTCGGCAAACAGGTAACAAGATAAGAGCCATGTTCAATTTGAGTGTCTCGGCTGCACCTTTAGCCATGCAAACACAATGGCCCATCACCTCATAAGCAGCTTTTCTTCTATACTGCACAAATTTGTAGGCAAATAGACCTAACATAACTCCAATCCACAATACTAATATCCAATTTCTCTTCCAATTGTCCGGCAGAAAGTTGATGGTATCCATACACCGCTTCCCAACACCGCCTTCATATCTAGGCTTAGGCTTTATGCTACTAAGCATTTTGTTCAGGTCCTTACTATCTAATGTTGTAAAATTCATTGATCCATGCAACAAGAGCATCTTCAATTGCTCTACCTGTCCTCCAAACAATAATCGTCAAGCCAAAGAAATATGGCTAAAATGAGAAGCTATTATCAGAAGTTAAGTTTGGCCTAACTGGTCTTTATAAAATAGGTTGGAAGTTAAGATTGGCCATCATAAATTGATCATATAGCGGTAATTTAATAGCCGTTGATCTAATAGATTTTGAATAGACTTGAATAACCTACGAAAATTAAAGTTGAACATCTTTACAAAATCGACTTGTAAGGTGAACTCTACTTGTAAACTTATGTTCGACAATATATCGGATTCTTAACAATTATATTAGTAATTGGATCCCTAAATCTTATTTAAAATAAATATTTACCGTGATAAATCCTAATCCATCGGGATCTAGTTCTTCCATGATCAAAGCAGCATATTGCTCTGCATGATCGTTTATGCTTGGGAGTCTGTTTGTACCGGCGCTTAGGATAATAATCTGAAAATATAATTGAACACATGATAATGATAAGAATAGTTCAATTTTTATGGGAACAAAAAATGCATATTGGAAAAAGAATTACTCCATTCTTCTACTACTATAAGACTCATTTTCTTATATTTCCTTGTCCATTTCAAAATTTCATATGGATTTATAATTTATCTACAAAGATACTTTACTTAATTTACAATTGAAAAACATAAATTTGTTCTTTTATGACATTAATAATTATATGGATAATTAACACTTGAGATGCTAGCTACCTTAACCTTATATTATAACCGTAAGGTACAAAGTTCAAATTCCTTCAGAGACGTCTGTAAAATAGTAATTACTCATGTTATTTTAATTAATAAAAAATTACCCTTCCTCAATTTTTTTTTAAGAGTTATGCTATTTCCGACAAAGAAAAATATCATGAATTCTTCGCAAATTGTTTTGGATCTTCCACTTGAGTGGTTATGAAAAATTAACACGTTTTTTTTTTTTTACAAATGTATTAATACTATTATTTTCTATACTCGTGAGTTGATGAAACTAAAGTAAAATTTTGGGTAACAAACAGTTTATATTTGAGTTTCGGTTGTGAATTTAAGATTTGATACTACCTCTTTAATTTCTTCCACTGTAATTCTGCCATCAGCATCTTTATCAATCCTGCATTCCAAATTAATACACTTCAGTGCATTCAATGCTCTTTTTATTTTTTGATTATATTTTATACTTATATTCATAAGAAGAAGAAAAGAGCAAATAATCACATGTCAAAGAATGTTTGGAGCCTGGTATCATATCTGTCGTCAGAAATTACTTCCCAGATTTCCTTCAACTCTGCCTTATCAAGTGGATCTGAATCAATATGCCTCCTCTTAGAAATAACTTTTAAAAGCTCATCTGCGAAGGTCTTAGAGTTCTTCATGCCTACATCAAAATCCAAAAACATCCTCACAAAATGCTTACATAGACCTTGTCTAAATAATAGTATAAGCCCTTGTATATAAGTGCTTAGGTATGTGTTAAATAGTTAAGTAATTTTTGCATGAAATAGCAGAAAGGTATGGATATGTATGTAGTCAGGCAAATGAGAGTTGAAATTTAGACACAAGAAATGGCGGAATGAGAATTTTTAGCTTTTTTTGTTTTTATGTACTGAACATAGCAGAAGACATAAAAACCAACAAACTATTATGTCAAGTATTCTATAGCATGTAAAATATATTAAATAAATATTGGAGTTATGTCCGTAGTCCCAATCAATTTTATTTCCAGACTCTATCATTATGTTAATTTAGGGCACAAGATAAGAATCTAAAAGTGGAATTAAAAAATAAAAGTTGTATTGAAAATATAAACTTTAAAGTTTTTAAGATTGTGAATGCACAATTTCTAACGTCAAATTTTTATATTTAGTTTCTTATCTTGTATCCTTAGGGCACAAGTTAACAAGACCGTTTTATATAATAAAAGATAAAATAAAGTTAAAATGTTAATGTTTTCATACATGAGTAGTTTTTATAAACTTTCATGATAAATTTGTGAAAATAAGAAAAAGACAAAATTACATTTTTAATCTTTTAACTTTATTTTAGATAACAATTTAGTCCTTTAACTAAATTTGTGAAAATATAGATTTCCAAGCTTCAAGTTCATGTTTTTATTTTCTTATGACTTTTGAATCATCAACTATGGTATTTCATCTATGTTTGCATATAAATTTAATATTTGAAACTTGAAAATTCATATGTAAATAGACCAAAAAGACAAATTAAAATAAAAATAAAAGACCAAATTGTTACTTGAAATTAAGTTTAGGAACTAAAAGTTTAATTTTGCCTAAGATAAACAGCGTATAAGCATGAAAACAAGTTGTTCTAACTTTTCGTTAGGAGTTTTGGGTATAAATCAGGTATCCTTCGCGTACAACTGCGAAGATTAATCTCTCGAACATTGTGAGGTTCAAATGGGCCGCAAACTCTCCTAAGAATTTTGTATCAATCTCGCAAATAATTAGATAAGATGAAATAAATCAATTAAAATATAGTTTCGATACCGGTGCAACAAACATTAGAGAATGAATTTGAATTGAGCAATACCTATGCATTCGGCAAACTTAGAACGAGGAAGTAACCTATTTGTTTCTTTAGTAAGCCTATAAAACTCCCCCCCAACCTTGTCCCATCCATCATCACGAGCAGCTTTGGTGATAAAGTTGAGTCCATTGAGAGCATTAGAAGCTGCAGACGTAGTCCTATCATACTTCTTTTTTTCAACTCCTACTTTACGCTTCAGCTCCTTAGACACTTGCTTCAAATGAGACCTTTGCTTCTCTATTCTTTTGCCAAGCGAATCCAGTTTTCTGTCTTCTCCACGATCATTATTTCTAGTAAGAGTGTGTGCAATAGAGCCACCTTGAACATGCAAAGTGGTCTCAACACGTTCATTTTCTTCTTCTTCTTCTTCTTCTTCGTCTTTCTCCTCAGAGCTTATCTTAACTTTTCTTCTGCTTACCATTTTGTTGAAACGTCCACTCAATGAACCATTGTGAGGTACCGTTTCAGTTACACCACCACCAATGAGTTCTATATTGTCAGAAACTTCTTCAATCTCGTCAGCTCCCATTATCTACCTCTGTTACACACAATGTTTCTTTTTATGTACAAAGCAATTACATTGTGGTCCCTTTTATAGTGCATTTTGGTCAACATGTTGCTATGTTTTTTTTTAAGGAAGATGAGATAATGGTAAGAAACAGGGGATATAAAAATTCCAGAAAATCAATTAAACGCGTTGGGGTGACACTTTGCAACATTTTATATATCATCATGCCATTCATGAGCTAGCTAACGTGACACTTAATGCTGATGTCATTTGCAATATTCAAATTACTCCTACATTCCCATTCACATTTGCAACAAATTTAAAAAATCACTCCTCTTTTAGGTGTCTTGTTAATGAATGTCTCCCAACATCTTTTAAGTATTCTAAGATAAAGCTTGTTCAAAAGAAAAAGTATTCTAAGATAAATAATTATTCTTTATAAAAATTAAATATTTCAATTTTCGACAATTGAATACACACATTTTTACAAATACTTACTGCTTATGGTTCTTAGCGAACGCCCTAGAAGCATTAATTAGAATTTCCATTTTATATTTGTCATACGTGTTTTGAGCCATTTTTTTTATATGAAATAACGTATCCCCATATATTCTCTTCTTTCCCTTATTATATAAACAAATGGTTTTCACATTGATTTGATTTTTCTTTTAAGTTATTGTCTGATTTCGGCGTTTAAACGCGGTGTTGTTTTTCTCGTTGTTACGGTGTTTGTTTGATTCAAATTGATAGATAAGTTTCAACCTATTTAAGATTTAATAGATGACTTATCAATCAACATTATAAATTTTAAAACATGGATGGTTTAGTCACTTTAATTTTGTCGTATTTGTTGGAACTTTATTTGTTTATAATAATAACCTAAATGTTGTAACTTAGTCATCGATGTAATTGATCCAACCATATAATTTTTTCAGGGAATGCTACATCAAGCGAAAGAATTTTCCCGAATCCTTCACAATGCTTAATGAGCGGTGTATCGTTGGTCAATCAATACACACAGATGTTTTTCTCCAATTCCGAACTTAAATTAAGAAAGCAGTTTTGTTTATACCTTTTTATTAAATGATTAAGATATTATAAGAAGAGATCCACGTTCTAAAAAAAAAGGGTCCATCATTTTTTTATTGAGTTTGTTTGCAATCTCATTCTTTTTAGTTCTAAAGACTTAATTACCAATTTGAATGAATATTTTTCTTAATCGCAAAATTTAATTAATATTTTGTGTATTTTTTTATAAAACTCAAATATTTTGTGTATTAGTTTCAAATTATGTTCTTGGGTTAAAAAAATTTCAAATAATTTTCGGTGATTTTAGGTTGGTGAAGTTTACTAAATTAATTTGTATATGGTGGGGAAGTTAAAAATGACTCCCTCCTTATTTGACTGTATGGAGAAAAATGAACACACGCAGTGAGAAGGACCTTTTGGCATTGCATTGCTTGATTATTGATGAAGAAGAAGAACTTGGCAAATGTTCCAAGCAATAACTAACAAGTTAGACATTTTGGTCTTTCCTTCAGTGACGTGTATGCCATTCTCACTCTATTCCTTCCTTCCTTTTTCTTCTTTCTTCCTTCTCTTCAACACTTTCAAAATCTAAAAGCTCATTTTCTCAACAACAACTTAACCATAATCACTTACCATAGTTAATTTCTACTCTCAAACCATGCAAGTTTCTTCTTCATCACTTAACCCATGGTTCCCAACTCTCACTTCCAACCGCTTCCGTCGTATTCACCCACCGGAAACCGCTTACTCACCACCTTCTCTCTCGTTTCTTTCATCTCAAACAAACCGTTCTTTTTCTAATTCTTCTTTCACCTCACTCACATCAACAAAACCAAAAAGAAGAAGAAGAAGAACGTCCACGTTCACGTTCACCGTAACTGCTATATTCGAACGATTCACAGAAAGATCAATAAAATCAATAGTCTATGCCGAAAAAGAAGCTAAATTCTTCAAGAGTGATTTTCTTTACGCACAGCATATCATGCTTGGTCTCATAGCTGAGGCTGAAGAGACAAATCGTTCTCAAAACGGTTTTCTTGATTCTGGTGTAGTCACTCTTGAGAAAGCTCGTGATGCTGTTCCTCAACTCAATGATTCAACTAACTTCGTTGATGATAATGGTGTGTATGTGTATCAAGATCGACCCGTTCCGTTTTCTTTTGGTACTAAACGTGTTTTTGAAGCTGCGGTTGAGTATTCAAGATCTTTGAACCATAATTTTGTTGATCCTGAACATATTTTCGTTGCTTTGATTAAAGTTGATGATGGAAGTTCTGCTAGAATTCTTTATAGGTATCAAATCTCTTTCGTATAATATTATATTCCCATTTGGTATTTAGAGTATTGTTGTTTTTGGCTTATTTCTATAGTTATATGCATATGCATTTTAGTTTATACTTTATTGTTTTGAATTATTTCCTAATAAAGAAACTTATTTGAACCAAATGGCGCGTTAGCATCACATGTCAATACTGGTCACGTGAGAAGTATCGGTCGTTCATTGTTGCAGGTTCGATACTTACATCCAATCGATGATAACCAAGAAGCAAATGATGGCTATTTTTAGAAAATTAGTTTATTTGGTAATGAACTTTTAAAGAATAATGCTGGATGTCAAGAAACCTGCTTCGCAAATCTGTCACAATGTCAGTTATATAAAGTGTTACACACTGCAGCCTCCGTGTTTTCCGGCAAAAGACCCTAGTTTAATTGGTTGTCAAACTATTTGTGAAGCTTTAATGACTAAATCAGTCGTGCTAAATTGCATCACTGTTACGACAATTTAAATTCAACTTTAAAGGTGTGTTTGTTTCCGCGTTGGTTTCACTTTGATCGCATAGTGACAGAAGTTACACTTTGGAGAGGCCATTGGCTGTGTTTCCAAATATGTACTTTGATAAGTTTTGGCTGAGATTGGTAATTGGGATTTGGACTCTGGATTATAGCCAGACAATATGACATAGTCCATGGCACATAAATGATCTTCAGCTGTTGCTCTAGACTTAATACATCAACTGTTTTGTGCTTAAAAACTAAATTGAAGATTAACGAGTTATCCAAAATACCATTTGTTTTACGATTTGAGCTGATCGATTTTGACTGAAGTTCAAACTCCCCCTTGCATACTCTGGTCAAAATCAATATAAATTTGTCGGCGAAACAATTTTTTGGGCTACTCGAAAAGGCTGCTGTCATATCCTGGTTTATAAGTCCTCTTTGAGTTGCATAACTAGTTTGAAAAATATTCTTTGGGGTAAAATTTTAAGGAAATTCAATTTTATCAAGTTTTTGTAGATGCATTAGCTATTTAAAGAGCAAAAATTTTCTTAATAGCAAATGCCAATATTTGTTTTTCTTTTGTTTTGTGGCAATAATGATCTGGAGCTATATCATTGTGGCTTGTGATTGGACAATTGACTGTGTGCAAGATCTATCATTAAATTATGTGTGTAGCTATAATTTTCCATTAATGTTGCTAGTATCAAATGATTTCAGACTCGGGTCAAACCCAGATCAGTTGGCAGCTGTGGCATATTCCAGACTACAAAAAGAGCTGGCCAGAGATGGTAGAGAGCCAGGTTATGTGTCCAATGGAGGGCACAACAAATCTATATCACAAAGGCGTTCTGGTGCAGGACCTGCTGCTAAAACAAAAGGCAAGAAAATATAAAATTTGTTGTTTTATGATTTGATTCTGATGGTTGAAGGCAGGGATAAGTTTTTCTCATATTCATTCTCTGGTTGTCAGATAAGAAAGATAAGAAGAGTGCTCTATCACAATTCTGCGTGGATCTCACTGCCCGCGCAAGTGTTGGACTGATTGATCCAGTTATTGGCCGAGAAGTTGAAGTTCAAAGAATTATTCAAATACTATGCCGAAAGACAAAAAGCAATCCAATTCTTCTGGGCGAAGCTGGAGTTGGGAAAACAGCCATTGCGGAGGGACTGGCAATTCTTATTTCTCGGGCAGAAGTTGCTCCTTTTCTATTGGTGTGTCTATCAACAAATGATTAATGTTTCTAAAGTTTTTCTTTTCTTGTGTACCCTTCTGTAATTGCACATGCCTTAATTAATATGTTTCTATCTACTTGGAATGCATTGTAATTTCACTTTCTAACTTGTGTCTGCACAGACAAAACGTGTCATGTCCTTGGATGTAGGACTATTAATGGCTGGGGCAAAAGAGAGAGGAGAGCTAGAGGACCGCGTTACAAAATTAATAAAAGATATAATAGAATCAGGTGAATACATTTTAGCAAAAATATTATGATAAGTGATGTGTTAATATATGTGTCGCACACTACAAATGGATTGTTTTAGCTCATCGGTTTACACTACTTGCAGGTGATGTCATTCTTTTCATTGACGAAGTTCACACACTTGTTCAATCAGGGACAGCCGGGAGGGGAAATAAGGGCTCTGGCTTTGACATTGCTAATTTGCTTAAACCTTCACTTGGAAGGGGTCAGTTTCAGGTGATTGGTTGCCCTGTAGTCTCATCTGCTAGTTTCCTTTGTTCCAAGTGATACTTGAATATTTATGCATTTCAATTTGAAGCCAACAAATAAACAATTGCTAGTAACGTATAAGATTAAGGTTAGAGGTCAAATATATATGATAACCAGTTACAGTTACTACACTTCTGTAACCAACATTTTTCAAAGTAACTGTACTAAACAAGATTAGTAATTAACATCTGGAAAGTAGGAAGGTTGAGATTATTCTAGAAGTTGTCTTTATGAAATACTGGGAGGCAATAGTTCTTGTTAAAGTAGGAAGGTTGAGATTATTCTAGAAGTTGTCTTTATGAAATACTGGGAGGCAATAGTTCTTGTTAATGCGTCTCTGCTGTTGGAATTTTATTTTATTTTTTTGTGATTTTAATTGGGAGGGATTTGTGGTTTGGAGAGAGTAGTTTTGGACTTTGAATTCTCTGGCTGACACAACTGTGTAAGTCATAATTATTCTTTCCTCTAATGAATTTTTCTTGAATAGTTGGTTCAATTATATTATGCAGTCAGAATATTCTTACAGTGATCATTTTTTTATAAGATGGGATCATCATTTTTACTTCAGCATTGCAATAAAATATGCACACACCATAACTTGTCACTATGAATAACATTTCCGTCTGTGCAGTGTATTGCATCTACCACTATTGATGAATACAGGCTTCATTTTGAAAAGGATAAGGCTTTGGCACGGCGGTTTCAACCTGTTTGGATTGATGAGCCGAGTGAGGTTGCACTTT
>Ga0099826_10002604_pt1 | contig 11749 bp, 5 predicted proteins | sample Mtrugardesep15_FD_76830 | JGI IMG/M metagenome (GOLD analysis project Ga0099826, IMG submission 76830) | Root nodule microbial communities of legume samples collected from California, USA - M. trunc garden sep15 | ecosystem: Host-associated > Plants > Roots > Nodule | place: USA: California...
CCAAGCACCATCACAATTAAGCTTAACCCAACCAATCTGAGGTCGCACCCAACCGATGTATATAGTTTCCTTTTGATGCGGACTTTTATGCACCAGCTTCGTATTGTCTTCTATCTCTCTAGTAAACTTTTGAATTACCAGTATTGTAAGCACTTTGGACATTAAACTGGAGAGTGCTAGTTCCTCCCCATCCTACAGTGTCTGGACCATCAAAATTAGAAGGGGTTGGAAGGACTAAAATTTGGTTAATAATGTCCACAGACAAGTTATCCATCAAAATTTTTTGATCCAGTCACCAGCAGTATTGAGAGCATCCCTGACTGAAGCAGTAGTATCCACATATGATTGATTAGCAGAAGAGAAGAGAGAAGTATTACTCGAGACCCACTTATCGAGCCAAAATTTAGTACTTCTCCCATCCCCAATTTGCCAAATAACATGACGCTTAAGATGCATGGTGGTCTTGGTTTCCTGCGGCCTCATCATATGAACGAGACATTCCTTATGAAGATGATATGAAATCTTATCAAGCAACCAAATAAGCTCTGGTGTAGAGTTCTTTACAGTAAGTACGGTATAAATAATGATCTTAATAACAGTATTAGCTCCCAACCTTATTACTCTCCCATGTGAAAAGCAATACCATATCTATATTTATTATAAATAAAAAGAAATGTTAATAAATATACTCGGAGCACTCTTAAAGTGTTTTAAATCATAAGTTTTTGTGAAAATTCGGGTATTGAATGTATTGCAAATTGTAATAGTTAATTTTTTCTTTTTTAATTTGAGATCCTTAAAAAATGTCTCACGAGTATTCGTTAGCAAGAGCTATAAATAAATACTAGATGATGAAGTAAATCGAGACTCATACTTTAGAGCTAGTCCAATCCTACCGTAGCCTAGCCTTATATGACACATGGGATGGACGAAGTTCTTTTCTGTAATAAGCTCCAAAATGAATGCTTATAATAGAGAAACCCATGAACAAATTCAAACGATAATCTTTTCCATTTAAAATCACATGATGATGTCAATATGCCATCACAAACATTGATCCTGATATTGTAACCAAAAAAAACATTGATCTTGATATATTATGGTCCCAGCCAACACTATTATACGGTTGGATGTGATGTGATGTGATGATTAATGACTTTTTACCTAAAAAAGGTACGGTGTTGATCCGAAATTTCACTCATTATCTTTGTTAAGGACAAACTAATTTCTAAATTGACACTTATATTTGATTGATGCGCATATAAAACATGCATATTTAGATGGCACAAATATTGTTAACGTTAGGACACGTTAAATAATAAAAAAGGACGAGTTTAAACAGCAACGACAAATTATGGTCCCATTTTATTTTACAATTATAATCTTCGATTCCTATTTGTCCCTCACTCATCACGACATAAAATAATGATTGTTTCATGCAGATTTAACGACGTTTAGGGTATGTTTGGATCACAAAAGAAAGTAGAAGGAAAGATAGTGAAAGGAAAGAATAATAAATGATTGAAAGTGAGTAGAAAGTGAATGGAAAGTGAGATGATTGTTTAGTTGTTTGGAATGAATGAAAGTGAAAGGAAAAAAAGATATAAATTTGTCAAATGACATAAATACCCCACATTAAAATGAACTAATATATTTTAATTAAACAATATTTTTTTTGACATCAACTAAAATTGAAAAAAGTAACAACATAACAAAATAAAATGAATGGATATTTAAAATGAAATGGTAAGCATGTAACAATTAAAAAGGTCTAATATTAATATTATTATATTAATTTATTGGTCCATTGATACGTAAAAAAATAAAATAGCACAACCCACCATTCAAAGCAAGGTTATATTGGACCTTTCATTGAACAATGCTCTTCCATGCACTTTCTTCGCAGTTCTGGGCAGAAACAAATTTGGTTATGGACCCCACCAAATACAATCTTTCCTTCCTCAATCATAGGTGATCCAAACGAAAGAAGTCTAAGTTTCAAGAAACTTTCTTTCCTCTTGCCTTTCTTTCCCTACACTGTCTGTTGTTCCAAACAGACCCTTAAGAACAATTTCTATAGATTGAAAATAGTGTATAAATTAGGATTTTACGATCCCCTCAATTTTTTATTTATTTAAAATTTTACCAAATTACTTTTATTAACTATTGAAACCAGTGCATGTAATATTATTAATTAGATGATACTATATTACTATTGACAAAAATACTAATCAAAAGCATTTTGAAAATCGTGACAACCATTTTGAGATAATTTTTTAGGTTAAATTGTATATTTGGTCCCTTGACTTATTTGTTGTTTTCATTTTGGTTTTATAACTTATTAACGTTATGTATTGATCTCTTAATTTATACTTTGTTAGCCAAATAAATCGTTGTTGTTAACTTTTGTCCAAAAAACGTTAAAATTTATCATCAAATCCAAATATTCATCATATTCTCAAACCAAGAAAATTCACCATCTCCCTTCATCACATTCATCAACAAACCCAGAAAAATTAAAAAAACTCAACAAACTCAACAATCTAATTTAAACATCAATATTCAATTTTTCTCCAATTTCATACCCCCTAACCTCAAATTATCCATATTTTCTGCAACATCCTCAATCTTAACATCAATCTCACCATCACCACCATTGGGGGTGTGCATATAATTAGGTTAACCATAATCTAATCACCGACCAAAACCTTCCGTTTTTTTAAAGCCCGGCCCAATTTATAAATAGACCAAACCAACCCATATAACATAAAAAAAATGTAAACTTGTTACCATTTCATTACGTTGGTTTAGAACCGGATTACTCTTTCTCTCAAATCACTTCTCGTTCACTTTTCCTTCTCGTAGATTGGAACCGCTTTTCACCGATCGCAAATCGCTTTTCGATTGGTGAGTTTCTATGCGAATCGTCTACCTATTTAGAGTTTAGATAGTAAATTTTTTCTCATAGATTGAAAATCACACTTTGATTCTTCTTTCGGAGTTAAGATTTAGTTTATTCAAAATTGTTTTTTGGATATGTTGACAACACTTATTCGCTCTATTTCAGTTCATGTTTAGAACACTTACTCGATTTCATATAAGGATTCCATCAATTTCATATTTGAAATCGTTTCTCAATTCACAGATTGCAAATCCTTGATTTCACTGTTGACACTTGACAACACAATGAAAACTTCATTTTTGTTTGGGTTGCTAGATTAGTCTTTTTTTTTTATTTTTATGTTGTATCATTCCTAAGGTGAAGAAGATTGGTTGTGGGAGAAAAATTTGAGGAAAGGTTCAAGCTCTGTTTTGTATCATATGTTAGATCAAAAGAGATTTTGAAATTGGATTTTTGTTTGTTTTCTTGCTCTTTGGTTTTTTGTTTGTTGATCCGAGGATTGCTCTTTGGTTTTTGGTTTTTTAATTTTTCCGAGTTTGTTGATGAAGGTGATGAAGGTTATGAATGGATATGATGAATTTTTTAGGTTTGATGATAAATGTGATGAATTTCTAGGTTTGACGATGGATTTTAACGTTTTTAACAAAGTTAGCAACATGGATTTATTTAACCAACATAGTATAAGTTAAGGGATCAAAACATAATGTTAATAAGTTGTTAAACCAAAATGAAAGCAACAGATAAGTTACAGGACCGAGTATGCAAGTTAACCTTTTTTTTAATCAATACATCAATTATCATGGAATAAGTGAGGTATTGATAAGATTATTGTTTAATACTTTTTTTTTACAAAAACAAAATAATATTTATTCATTCAATTTGTTAAAGTAAATTAGATCCAATAACATGTTTAATATCGCTAAAAACGTAATGGTGGATCTGCGAACAAACTCACAACACCCAAGTTAATAGCATACAACAACAAAATGCCTATAAACAATATAATAAAATCTAAGTAATCAGAATACCCACGGTTAGATATGCAACGTTGACGATCAAATAATTGATTGAATTTATAATTGACTAAAGTCGATAATTTAATAGGAACCAAACAAACACCACAATAGGATGCAAAATCAAACAATGTCGCACAAGACGACGAAAGACGCAACGCCAAACCCAGACGTCGAAATCACGAAAAATACAAAAGAAAAAAACTTGATATATGTGAAAACCACTTATTTAGAGAGATGTTGCTGGGTTTTATTTCTTGAGTGTGCAAGAGTATATGAAAGAGTCTTTGATTTTTCTTGATAGATTAAAATCAAATGAAATGATTTTTGCTTAATGACTCAATTTTTTTTTTCTTCCTTTGTATAACCTTTCTATTAAAGTGCACTTTTCTCCCCTTAATTTTCAAAAAATTGTGATTTTGACCCCCTATGTACAAAAACTACAATTTTGGTCCCATAAGATTTAGTCCCTTTCCATTTTTTGTCCTTTCGGTCAATTTTGACTTATTCAACGCTTACGTGGCAGCCACATGTGTAGTTAATTAATTAAAATGTTTTTAAAAAACCAAATAATCAAATTTTAAATTAAATAAATGAAAAAAAATTAAAAAATCAGAAAAAAAATCCAAAACACTTCTTCATGTTCATGTCTATCTTCATCTTTTCCAATCCATCAATGTATTTCCAACCGCCAAACACCCCCTCAAACCCCTTCTTAACCACGAATCCATGAACACATTCAATCACACTCTTCACACAAACCCTCGCAAGCAACAAAGATATCAAAACCGTATCCAAAAACCAAAGTTTGCTGATGGGTCTGTTTTCCGGCACGGAGGTCGGAGAGGGAATAGCATGATTTCGATTCTTGTTTGCAATCCAAATTTCGATTGATTGTTTTGTGGTTCTCTCCCTCTTTTTCTTTGATTGATTTTTGAAATGGATTTGGGAACATATTGAGAACATGATTGAAAATGGTGGTGATTGAAGTTAGGTTTGGATTTGAAAAAGTAACATGTGAGTGGTGGTGATTTCGGTGGCTAGCCTTTGCCATGTTTCAACATATCAATGAGGATTTGGGTTTGATTTTTAGTTGGTTACTGGGTTGTTAGATCTGGGGTGGTGTTGAAAGAGACAAACGAATGAGTTGCAATGAGAGAAATGGATAGGCAGTTGGATAAAGTTCAAGTGTGTATAGTGCATAATAAGAAACCATGGAGCCTCAATTTTTTCTGATTTTTTTATTATTTAATATCTTTTTTTTTATTGAATTTATAAAATGATTTTGTGGCATTTTTTTTAATCAATTAATTACACACGTTGCTGCCACGTGGCCGTTGAATAAGTCAAAATTGACCAATAGGATCAAAGATGCAAATGGGCTAAATTTTAGGGGGCCAAAATTGTAGTTTTTGTACATAGGAGGTCAAAAGTGCACTTTAACCTTCTATTTATGGAGAAGAGTAGTCCTTGCTGATGTGACTATGTGAGTTCTGCAAGGGTAAAATTGAACTAAGAGATTTTCCATCTCATTTGAAGTCTTCCCAAATTCTTCCACAATTCTCATAATGTTTTAAGAATGTTCTTGTAGTGTTATGCATAATGCATGCTTTGTTGGTTTTTGATAGATAAGTTCTTTCTTTTTGTGAGTTGTCATGATATGTATAATAGAAATGGTGCAATCTTGAATATCCTTGTGGGTTCCATTTCTTTTTGCTTGATGCATTGTTGCTTGCTTATTTGTTGATGTTTGCTATCAAAGAGTTGTAATATATTAAATAAATAAAGAGAATCATAAATAAATGTGTTCCTTTTGTTATACAAAAAAGCACATGAGTACTTTTCCATTTTTCTCCATACGATCTTTTGCATTTAAGTGACTATATTAAAAGCCTTTGTTTCTGTATCGATCTTCCATAGTCAGTTGGGGTGAATTTCATTATCATGTTTGTCTGGGCAGAGAACGTTCTCCCTATTTTTTTCCTTTGTTTTTTTTATCAAATACGCTGAAGAGCACATGCTAAATAACAAATAAGATCAGAACTCATACAATATAATTTAAGCATTACGCACAAGGTCTCTACACCCCTTTAATATTAATTAGAGCATTACGCACAAGGTCTCTACACTCATACCACTTTGTGCAACGATAAGCCTATTTTCCCTATCTCTTACCACATAATTGAGAGCCACTGTTGGTTGTCTTCCTCTAGTCTCACAAATGGAAGACTCCACCTCCAAATGAGTTTACTTCGCCGTATCTTCACCCCAAAAAAATCTTAGACTACTCAACTCCTAATTAAAGGTGTACATTCCCTATGCCTCTTCTCACCTTGTTTTCTATAAAAATTCATTAAACTACTCTGAAACAAAATCTAATACATTGTCTATTCTCAACATTTCCAATTTAGTTTGATTACCTAACCAACTTTGTTCTGCTAGTCCAACTAAACCCGTGTTAATTTCATGACCTAATCTGAAATTCCATAGCTCAGTTTTACCATGGGAGTTTTGACTAGCTACTTATGTTAGAAATTTAGGTCTAATAAAAATTGATTTCATAGAACATGTTCAACAATTAAGAATTAATAGCGGAAGCAAACAAAACATTGAACATGAATATGAACGGATCTACGACATGTTTGATTTATCAAAGATATTAAGAATTATGGTATTAGGAATACCTGGATGAAGCTTTGATCCTCTCAACAAGAACAACAGTTTGTAACAAGAGAGAAGATGATCTATTCTGAAACACAACAAAGGGTTAGTGACGGCTGATTTGATTCTTCCTCAACCGGTACCTTTATGCCTCAAGTTCTCTTCAGATGGGGAGAACAGAGAGTTTTTAATGTACGGTGTATTGGGGACAATAACCTCTTTTATATTGGATGGTCATTAGGATTTCCCATTATTCTGTTAATGGGTCATCCGGACATCCACTCATTGAGTCCATATCAATAGATTAAATATTTAATTAATTATCTAATTAGAAATCTAATGGCCTTATAACTTAATTTGATCACTTATCAATTAAGGCTCACAATTAATAAATAGCTAATATAATTATTTTTACGATATTTGTCTACATAATGATATTGAAAAATATTTTTTTTTTAATATATTCCAACAACTCATGCATGCCAAATTCTAGTAAAACCAATATGTATACACATTTTGGTACCTTTACCCATTATCGCTTAATTCTAGTGCAATAACCTAATTAATCAAACAATGCTTATTGATAATAAACTTTGCTTTTAAGTCAAGAAACATACCTCCCATGGAAGTATATCCTGGTTTTCAATTCAAGAAGATAAGAAGAGTTAGCGTAGTACACAAACTTTGATTTAACGAATTTATCACAGCCTCAAATTTACGTGCCACGTGAAAGTTCATACATAAATAGTTAAATGACTGAGACGTAGTAACTATATATTAGTTGGCTATTAAAAATGTCATATAGCTCTTGGCTGCTTCTCATTTTAAACTTCCACTCTTTAAATTGATAAATTCGCTGGTTTTAAATTTTTATTATATTCTTCAAGGATTTTTTTTTTTTTTTTGTATTCATCGTCTTCGCCAACTATTATTGAAAACATAGATCGACTGTGTGACATCAATATTTTCTGATTAATTTATTCTCGTTTGATTACCTACAAAATAAATAAAAATATGTGTGTTTTTTTAAGAAGCAAAAAATATTATAAATAGAAAGGGATACTCTATCTCAAATACAACAGCATAAAGGAAAAAATCTTAGAAGTTGGGCATAAATTTACCCTTATTGTAAGATGAGAACTGTTTCAATTATTAGATATTTTAAAAGTATTTTATTATTAATTTGGAGTATCTTGGTTCAAGATTTATTATAATCAATTCATGGCTATTCAGCGGGGGGAATCCTATATGTTTCTTATTCATTCAGGCAATACCGTGGATAGGACTCTTGTGGATGATATCTGGCACATGCATATTCTTTTAAAAGTGTCCCCGTTGGTTTGGCGACTCCTTCACAACAGACTTCCAACGAAAGACAATTTGTTGAGGTGTGATGTTCTTCACTCTACTGATATCACGTGTGCAACAACTAGGTGTGATAGTACAGAAACAACATCTCACTTATTTCTTCACTGCGACACATCCAGAGAGCTTTGGTCAAAAGTTTGGAACTGGATAGGTATTTCTTTGGTAACCCCTGTTCATCTGCGACATCATTTTACTCAATTTACTTTGATGGCGGGCTTGCCAAGATCTTCACATTTATTTTTTAGGACAATTTAGTTTGCTACAGTCTGGGTACTTTGGAAGGAAAGGAATTACCGTAATTTCCAAAATACGGCCTCTATTTCAATTGCTCTTATCGAAAAAGTCAAGCTAAATTCGTTCTTATGGTTGAAATCTAAACATGCTTCCTTTTGTTATAGTTATACTGATTGGTGGAAACATCCAATTCTTTGTATCGGTGTTCGGGTGTAATTTATTTTCAGTTTTGTTGTTGTTGTTTCTTTAGTGGCACAGTGACTATGTAATACTTTTCTGTGGTTCTTCTTTTACACACCTTGTGCAGGCTGAGTCACCGCGGTTCTATTGATATCTCATTTTGATTTGTTAAATTATTTTTTTTTTATTATAATCAACAATGAGTTTTTTCTCCCCTAGAAAAAACAAGTTTTTCCTCAATTTCATTGTGTTTGACCGATTCAATAATTATGCCTTTATTTTTATTTATTTAACTATTCTTCAAAAGGAAACGTTGCAAATGTGCTTCATAGTGAGCTTATGTAATTCATAATCTTCCTATTTGTGAGCTATTTTTAAGCCCTTATTCTTGCTTGTCGCTTGTATTTTCCCTATAAAAACAATTTTGATGCACGTACATAATAGTCAGTTACGCTAGTGCACTTGTTTTGATCAGTATCAAAATCAAAAGCAACTCACAGAAAAGTTCTCACACACAACCTAGAAAAAAGCCTGCTTTGAGTCATATACAAAACCAACCGAAACCAATTCATATTAATGTGATACTTAACTCTAGGTTTCATCTCCTTGATAAAATAATATTCTTGCAAGTTTTAAGATTAACGTATATTACACGGAAAATCATAACACGTGTCAAACTACCTCACCGTTTTTGTTCGTTCCACAATTACTTTGTTTTGGCTTGTCCGAAGATGGTGATAGATTTGTGTCGGTAGCCAAATTCTAAAACAATCTTTAAGATCAATAAGTTTACTTGACCTTTCTCTCTTGTTTATTCTCATTAACATTTAATTCTTGCTTATATTTATACGTTGATTATGTTTTTGAGATGATTTTATGCCTAATTATTCAACTTGATAAAATAATATTCTTGCAATTTTTAAGATTAACGTATGTTACGCGGAAAATTATAGCACGTCTCAAACTACCTCATCGTTTTTGTTCGTTCTACAATTACTTTGATCCGGCTTGTCCGAAGATGGTGATAGATTTGTGTCGGTAGCCAAATTCTAAAACAATCTTTAAGATCAAGAAGTTTACTTGACCTTTCTCTCTTGTTTATTCTCATTAACATTTAATTCTTTCTTATATTTATAAGTTGATTATGTTTTTGAGATGATTTTATGCTTAATTATACAACAAGAACTACCCACCACTTATAAACACATATTCATATCCTATCTCATCCAATTTAAAACTCAAAAACATACTTTTTCACGCTTTGTTTGGACATCTAAATCATGATTCAAATGACATGATAGTGGTGACTTTAAAGCAGGTATAACTCAACGTATTTTGGATATGCTCTAAATACAATATTAGGTTTTTTTTATAGCTAGCGTGTCTAACTCACTTGTAAGGGGAGAGGGGTACATCTCTTTATAAATTCAATGTAAGGGGAGAGGGGGACATGAGCTTTTGTAATAAGACTCACTCTTAACATGGAAGAAACTATCTATTTATATATGAAGGTGATGAAAAACACAAGGAGGAGGGACTTTGAATTGTGTTTTACTTTTTAAAACATTTTCTTTATGTTCTTCATCATAGTTTTTCTTATTTTTAGTTAAAACATTTGATTAAAGTCATTTGAAGAAAAGACATAAAGAACATTTAAAGTAAAGAGAAAACATCAAAGATTTTTATATTGGTAGTTCTCCCCTTCTAAGAGAAATTTTTCATTCTTCATTCGAATGACTTCAAGTACTCTTAACTCCGCCTTTTCACGATTGGGTATTCTTCACTTATGTCTCTCCATGTTTCGAGGATTCTTAACTCAACTCCTTGTTGATCATTTGAGTATTTTTAACTCCACCCCTTACGACTTTGATGATTCTTAACTCTACCTCTATGGCATTGAGGATTATTTACATCTTTTTGTCATGGCTTTACATGTATTATTTTTTTAAGCCTCACAAACTTTGAGTATTCTCTACTACGCATCTCCAAATTACAAGTATTGTTTACACCTCTTCAGACACCAAGTATTGTCCAGACTCTACAGGCTTCCCCAGAGTATCATCCTAGCCTCTTTAAGCTTACCCAAATGTTAGTTAAGATCCTCTCTATTTAGCAAAATAAATGGAGTTTACAATTTGACGAGAGATAGACACAAAAAATTGATGGTGGATCCTACCACTAGTGAGTCTCATCATCATTAATTATATTTTACTTTTTTCAAGATTTTATGTGTTATTATCTCTCAAAATAGAAGAAATGGATAAAAACATAAATGAAAAGGATCTTAACTCCCCAAGTGTTAGCGAAATCATTTTAGGCTAAACTCACCCACATGAAATTGACTTACCTATTGCAAGCCTTTCAAGGATTCCATACCCTACTAGGCAATTATTCAAATGGATGTGTCTATGTACACATTTATGGGATACATGCTTAAATAGATAAATCGTCTCAGTGAGTTCGCGTGTTTTTTATTTTAGTCATTGAATCTTTTTTTGTTGCGAAACAAACCTTATAAGTTCTAAATGTTTTGATTTTGGTCCTTGTCGTCTTCATATGTTACAAAACGCATATGTGACGAACATATGGTGACGTGACGACGTGTGACGTGGCAAGTTTGGCTGATCTGTCATTCCAGATGACTAATCACAATGTTATAAGGACCAAATCCAAAAATGAATATTAGAAGAGAGACTAAATAAAAACAAATGAATTAACCAAATTTCAAATTAAAAACTCGCGTTTCTTCCATTTTGATTGCGATTTTACGATTTTTGATTTTGTTATCTTCTTTCATATGAAGCAAAATCTCGATTTTTACAACCTTCATAGTATCTATATTAAGTGATCATTTTTCTGTAAACTACCATTAAACGATACGTTTGGTGTGAATGTGCAAGTCACGTCAATGATTCAATCGTATCCAAAAAAAATTCCGGTATAATCCTTTTGGAACCGGTTGACATAACTAGTAGAGACAAATTGAACCTAAAGGTTAGTATGTAGGACACACGATTTGGAATATAATACACTCTTGATCATATTCATATTTATCATCTTTTTGACCAAGTTATTATAACAGACCCCAACACAGGTTCTAATAAAAAAAAGTTCATCATTCTAACTAATATTCATCATATAGCAATTATACTCTGAAGTTGAACATCAACTATATGAATCATTTTCTTTTATTTACAGATATACTCCCTCCGTCCCTCAATATAGCCACCTATTGCTTTTTTCACATTTCTTAAGAAATGTTGTTGGTGTAATTAATGTGTCTGGTTTATAGTACAATTTTACAAAATTACCCTCATTAAAGAGATAATGTGAAAAGTCAATTTATTGTAATTTTAGAATTAGTAGTAGTATTAAATAAGGGTATATATAG
>Ga0099826_10002605_pt1 | contig 11747 bp, 9 predicted proteins | sample Mtrugardesep15_FD_76830 | JGI IMG/M metagenome (GOLD analysis project Ga0099826, IMG submission 76830) | Root nodule microbial communities of legume samples collected from California, USA - M. trunc garden sep15 | ecosystem: Host-associated > Plants > Roots > Nodule | place: USA: California...
CATTCACAGTAGAATAATGAGCAAAAATGATGTGCCACGAGTACCGTACGTGTACCCGGTACGGGTGCTTCACCTTTTTACAATTACTCATGCTTTAGAGCTCTAAATCTATCATAATGATGTCCAAACATGTGTCCAAACCGCCTTAGATGCTGTTTTACTATCTTTTCTATAATGTGAATCTAATCTAACACATGTCGTATAGATATCGGTGCACATGTCATATAGATATCGGTGTCAATGTATTGCTCAACAGACAATATCGGTGTCTTGCTGTGATTTACTTGGTTAATATATGGGAAAATATATATAAAATAAATTTAACCATCTGATATGTCAGGGTTTGTATAGCTTGTCATTCTTTATAAATTTGTATATTCCTTGTGTTTGTTTATCTGACTTGGGATCTTCACAAATAAATGAGTTATGCCTTGAAGTCAAAAGTATCTACTGCTTGGGTGTTTTGTTATCATGATGTTATGGTTATACTGAAAAGTGGCTGTACTGTTAGGTATCATTACAATGTAGCAGATGGACGATTAGCGCAACATGTAGAGCGAGGGATTGCAGACGGCCTTCTTATTAGTTGTGTGGCTTCTTGTTCCAATCTCTGGGCACTTATTATGGATGCTGGAACTGGATTTACAAATCAAGTCTACAAGTTGTCACCTTTTTTCTTACACAAGGTTAAATTATATATGATGTACATCATTGCATGTGGAATGCATTGTAACCTATTTTCAGTTGATGAAACTTACCCATCCAATTCTGCTTCTTTCTAGGAATGGATCATGGAGCAATGGGAGAAGAACTATTACATTACTTCTATAGCTGGGGTTACTAATGGGAGCTCTCTTGTGGTGATGTCAAAAGGTTTGTTTGCTCTACTTACAAATTATGAATGAGATTTTTATCTGTAAATGATGATGCATTGGATCCATTTCTGTGGGACTTTTTTAGTTAGGTAATTTAGGTCTTTCTGTTCCCTAAAAATGGTTTTTTTTACCATTAGTATGGTACGAAGTTGTATGGTAGGAGTGTTGGGAGGTTAAGAACCAACACGAAAATCAAGTAAGCGTAGCGGAGGTGAGGATGTTGCGTTGGATGAGTGGTAAGACTAGACGAGATAGGATTAAGAATGACACCATTAGAGAGAGTTTGGGTAACACCTATAGTAGAAAAGATGGTAGAAAATAGGCTTAGGTGGTTTGGGCATGTAGAGAGAAGACCGATAGATGTTGTAGTACAAGAGTAGATCAGATGGAGGAGAGCCAGATTAGAAGAGATAGTGGAAGACCTAGAAACACTATAAGGGAAACTATTAGGAAAGATTTAGAGGTTAATGAGTTGGATCCAAATACGGTTTCAGATAGAACATTATGGCGTAATTTGATCCATGTTGCCGACCTCACTTTGTGGTGGGATAAGGCTTGGTTGTTGTTGTTGTATTAGTATATTCTAAACACCAGTAAACTATGATAAGGGCATGTGTATTAACAGATCGAGTATCCCTGAAACTTTAGTGGGGGTGTGGGGTAATGATGCACCTCTTGTTGATAATTTCATTGTTCCCCTCTACAATAAATGGGAAGTTAAGAGAGAAAACAAGTATTATTATACGTTGCTTTTGAACTACCAGGTTGTCTGTAGGATCCACAGAATGGGAGTCAGGGTGATTAGATTGTTGGTTCAATAAGCTTGGTGAATTTTATATAATTAAGTTAATAAGTTGCATATTTCCATTTGGAGTAATTTGAAATTCTATTCACATGGAATTAGCTTTTTACATGATTTGTCTTTCTCTTTTATATTCCCTCCTGTTCCGATTTCTTGTACAAGTATGGCAAAGAGGATCTACTCAAATTTAGTGCTTGTGACTTTCCATTTTTTAGCAGATCTATCTGGATGTTGTTTGTCCACATGCATGAGGGTTTCCCTTTCTTAATACTATAGAGGGAACAAGTGAGAAAAAAACTTCATTGTGATTTGTTCTGGTTTCCACAGGCACACAGTATACACAACAGTCATACAAAGTAAGCGAGTCTTTCCCCTTCAAATGGATAAACAAGAAGTGGAGAGAAGGTTTTCACGTGACTTCAATGGCCACTGCTGGAAGTCGTTGGGGTGTTGTTATGTCACGGAATGCTGGATTCAGTGATCAGGTTTGCTGTTTATTTTGTATTCTAATATATGATATGATATAATAGAACAAAATCTTGAGTATTTGTTTTCCTGCCTTTATTCAAAATGTCGTGTACTTTTGTATTTCATTGAGTATTACTATTACCACATGGCCTGGCTTTGCAAACTGGTGTGCCTCCTCTTTATAAACTCTTATCTAGAATCTTATCTTTCCAATATGGGACTTTTTTTTTTCTTTCTTCCCAATATGGTTATTGATTTGTTGTATAGATCGTAATAGTTGGTTCCTCTTATTGAACTCATTCTGGTTTTTGTCAAAACAATTCTTGTTTGTTGGCATTTTCCTTCACTTTACTAGTTCAAGGTTGACTTTATTAAGAAATTGCAACTGTAGGAAGTACTATTGGGTTGTTAAGCATTGTAAGGTCGCTTAATACTGATCTACTTTGATATTTGATTGGTTTTGTTGTCATCAGATTAAATTAGAGCTCACAAATCTGTCCCATGACACTAATATATCAAATTGAGTTTAAAGTGTGTCCGTGTTTTTTAAGATGCCTTGGCTTCATTTTATTTTCTTTCTGAAATTAAATAATTTGAATTTCGGTGGATTCTAAGGGGAGGGAGCAATTAAGTCCCTCACCGGTGTAATTTTTATAGTCTGTGATCCAAATCCCTTAGTTAAAAAATCTACAATTTCATGGAATACAAAAATTAAAAAGCAAAGATAACGATCACAAAACATATTTTGATATGCAGTGGAGAGAATTAAAGACAAGAGTTCCAACATCAAAATCATCTATTTGTAACCTAAATAATGGCCATGAATGTAATAGTTTTCTTTGCACAGAACCGCTTCTAAGGTTCATATTTCCCCATCTTGCTGGGTTCATATTCTCTTCCACACACCATCGATGAACCTGCAAGTGAAGAGGGAAGGTTTTGTTGTGAAAATGGAAAGAGCAAATGATGGAGTGGAACAACGCATTGGTGTTACCATTTTTTTATCAGTAAATCTGAACCCTTCATTTCTTTTAAAAGATCCGTATATTATTCATGGTACACCGGTGAGGGACTTAATTGCTCCCTCACCTTAGAATCCACCTTGAATTTCTTGTTACTTTAAATAGAGCAACAGTTTTTTCCTTGCCTTCTCTGCACAAAGTTCGGTTGAAATTTTCTGCACTTTGATTAACGTCTCTTTTCCCTGCTTTCTCATCAATCATCATCCACCTTTTATATGTAGGTCGTTGAACTTGATTTCCTCTACCCTAGCGAGGGAATCCATAGACGATGGGATAATGGTTACAGGATCACAGCAACTGCAGCTACATGGGATCAATCTGCTCTTATATTAAGCAAACCGAGGCGAAGACCTGCTGACGAAACTCAGGAAACTCTTCGGACGTCTCAATTTCCGAGCACACATGTTAAGGTTAGGGTTGATAAATCAATACTTGATTTTGTTAACTACCTTCAAAAAGTGATTTTTCTCATTGATTCTGTTTGTGTTTACAGGAAAAATGGTCAAAAAACCTTTACCTTGCTTGCTTGTGCTATGGGCGTACGGTATGTTGATTCCCTTTCAGTGTTGTCAAATAGCGGCTTGTTGTAGCATAGCGGAATTTGAACAAACCGCTGTTTTCCGCGATCCGCGATGGACAACATTGTTCCCTTTACAAATGAAGGAGGGTATTTTGTTTGTACACTATATATTTTTCTTCTACTCAAATCATAGTGTATAAGTTTGTGTGTAAGGCTAGATGTGCAAGATGAGAAGTGTATGTTGTTTTTTATATGGTATTGCTCTCCGCACCCCCCTCTTTGGGTGGTGGATGTGGCAGTTAGTAAATGTATACATGTTATATTTGCCTCCTAACTGAATGTAGGTCTAATTTTAAAACTGTTTCAGCTACACTTGTAATGATAATAAATAAAGAAAAAGAGTATTTATTATGTATGGACACATATTTCTTTATGTATAGATTATTACATTGTCCAACATAATTTCATTGCATGCCTAAAGAAAACATAATTTCATTGCCCTTTCCCTTGCATGCATGGGACACAGCCTGTAATTGGATATGAATTTCTTACATGCTGTTATCCATAAAGGGATTTGAAAACTTTATTGGAAATTAATTGAATTGTTAATGTTAATTTTCCCACTTGGGTTGGCCTAGTGGCATATGCTTGGAACCTGAGAGTGTGCTCCTCCTCAAGGTCTCAGGTTCGATTCTCTCTAGTGTCAATTTAGGTGGGTTAATTTAGCTTCTTTTAAAAATATAAAATTGAATTGTTAGTGTACATCTTTTAAGGCCATTCACCTACCAATGGGTGTGTTCATCCAAAAAAATTGCAAGTAGCACAAGATTCAAAGATATTTTATTTACTTTTTAAATTTTTGGATATGATCAATTTTTGGACTATTTTACTAGAAATTGAATCAAAATGAACTCAATTGCATATCTAAATTTTAATGTTTGTGTAGATCTCTTATTTTTATTACTTTCTAATCTCAATACCTCCTTTACTTTAGATAAGGGGGTTATATTTCAAGGGTCTTGTTAACGACTTAAGTCACTCTTTAAGGATTTTAACTAAAACAGTTACTCCAATGCATTTTAAAAAGTTAAACATTTCAATTTTTAATTATTAAATATACATATTTTCATAAAATTTTACTATTTTAAACTTTTAAAACAATCACTATTTTTTTTTCTTCATATTTTAATATGTCTAGTACTTTAGTTAACCACATAAGTCATCGATGTTATAAAGTCTCGATTTCCCCTATAGCGTACGGTCAAACAAACGGTCTAACAACCCTTCTTTCAAATTCTTCCTTTGCAACAACAGTACACCACATAGTAAAGTCAAACAAATACACATGATTGATGTACTTGCCTACTTGGTAAGGTGGTTGGTGTAAAAATTAGGAGAAATACCTGTGTAGTCACAACATTCAATAATTTTTTAGATACATACTCATAAAATAAAATTTATATCCTTTAATTATTTCATAAGTACATGTTTTTCAATTATTTTTTCTTTTATAGTTTTTTTTTGTGTGTACATAAATAAGTTTTATTTATGCTTATGACTAAGTAAGCATATCTTAAAAGTTAGACAATGTCTCTAAAAAAACAATTACATAGTGCATTAGTTAGCATCTATGTGTGATACACTTAATCTTTTGAATACTTAACTAATGTCATACTTATTAGGATTAGGATGTTCCCTTTTAAAATGTGAAAATTATTATGAATTTTTTAGCTTTTAAAATATTAGGAATTCCAAAATTTTCACTCTTAATTCTTTTTGAAAATTATTACTTTTTATTTAAGTAAAGGTTAGATGAGTTGTGCTATGAAGGCTTGTCTGGATCAGAACGAGTTTTAGAGCTCAAAGAGCATTGCCATATGTATTTATATATCACCCACTAAAGATGTCCTTAAATTGGCAATGGAAATTGAATTCACGAGTCTTTCAATCAATAATTTGGACGCCAACTTTACATATTTGGTGGCATGTGTGTTTTGATCTCTAACTTTATCATATTTGCTTCCAATGGTCTTCAAACTTAAAACCACACAATTTTGGGTAACACTTAGCTGACATTGTAGTTGGTGATATTGATCAACTATAATATCACAACAAGTGACTTTATTATCTCTTTTACAAATTTTTTTGTTTTTTTATACATTTGTAACATCATCGTTGATCAATATCACGGACCATAATGTCACCCAAATCTTATTCAAATTGTGTAATCCCTTAAGTATTTTTTATTTTTTTTATGTAATGTAGCGGAAAATTGAGTTCAATGTATAATTTCCTGGAGATTTTCATATTGACTTTCTTTTCGTCTACAAAACCAAAATCAAAATACTTATTTCTTTCAAACAAACCAAACAGCTTTTAATTTTTAAGCAATAATAAAAAAAAGCGCGTTTGATTTGAGCTTATTCCAGCAAAATGGAAATCGAAAAACAAAACTCAAACGCATTCTGCGACCAAATTCCCAATCTCCTCTCTTCATTCATCGACACATTCGTCGACTTCTCCGTCAGTGGCGGTCTCTTCCTCCCACCTCCGCCGTCATCACCACCGCCACTCCCCACTCGTCTCCCATCTCCGTCACGCTTAATCGCCATCGGGGACCTTCATGGCGACCTTAAGAAATCCAAAGAAGCTCTCAGCATCGCCGGATTAATCGACTCCTCCGGTAATTACACCGGCGGGTCTGCCACCGTCGTTCAAGTCGGCGATGTCCTCGATCGCGGTGGCGATGAAATCAAAATCCTCTACTTATTGGAAAAACTCAAACGCCAAGCCGCAATTCATGGTGGAAATTTCATCACCATGAATGGTAACCACGAGATCATGAACGCTGAAGGTGAATTTTTTGTTAGAATTTAATTTGTATACACTAGCGTTGTGTGAAGTTTTTTACACATTCATCCAATCAAATTGCTCAATACTAACATATATCTATACAAATATGGCATGCTTTGATTGGATATAAGTGTAGACAAGTTTTACACTGTCGGTACATAAAAATTAACTCTTTATTGTTTTGATTTTTAAAATTTTGTTTTTCTCTGTTGAAGGTGATTTCCGTTTCGCTACAAAAAATGGTGTTGAAGAATTCAAAGTTTGGTTAGAATGGTTCCGTCAAGGTAACAAAATGAAAAATCTATGTAACGGTTTGGAAGAAACGGTTATAGATCCGTTAGAAAATGTTCACGTGGCGTTTCGTGGTGTGAGGGAAGAGTTTCATGATGGGTTTAGGGCTAGGGTTGCAGCTTTAAGGCCGAATGGGCCGATTTCAAAAAGGTTCTTTACACAAAATGTTACTGTTTTGGTAGTTGGTGATTCGATTTTTGTTCATGGTGGATTGTTGAAAGAACATGTTGATTATGGGTTGGAGAAGATCAATGGGGAGGTTAGTGATTGGTATAAGGGTTTGTATGGTAATCGGTTTTCGCCACCTTATTGTCGGGGAAGGAATGCAGTTGTTTGGCTTAGAAAATTTTCAGATGGGAGTTGTGATTGTTCGAGTCTTGAGCATGTTTTGTCAACGATTCCTGGTGTTAAGAGGATGATTATGGGGCATACGATTCAGAAGGAAGGGATTAATGGTGTCTGCGAAAATAAGGCGATTAGGATCGATGTTGGTATGTCGAAAGGATGCGGTGGTGGTTTGCCTGAGGTTTTGGAGATTGACCGTTATGGGGTGAGGATATTGACATCAAATCCTTTATACAATCAGATGAATAAGGAAAATGTTGATGTTGGGAAGGTGGAAGAAGGGTTCGGATTGTTGCTTAATAATCAAGATGGTAAACCTAGGCAAGTGGAAGTTAAGGCTTAGGCTTAATGGCCCTTTTTGTTATCAGTTGGAATCGAATTCGATACAATGGTATTTACAACATTCAGGCACATTGTGCAACAATCACTGCGGCTTTTAACTAATGTGTTAGAAGCAACTTTGAAATTGTTTAGATTATTAAGGCAGATGTTGCAATAAAGGTTTCTCATTCTTGTGCTTTGGAATTGGAGGTATTTGGTTCCTTTACTTAGGTTTTATAGTTCATTGTTTAGTGGGTAGAATCTGGAGCTGCTTATATGATTAGTTAGTTGATTATTAGCATCATCATTGATCTTAGTACATCATACATGATTAATTCTTGGTCGAATTATTTGACATTGTAATTGAGCATGACAACATTGACTCATTTGATAATATAGATTGACATTTTAAAACTGCAGAGTGCAGAATCTACAATTGAATGCTTGAACTTTGTTTTCTTTAATTTTTTTTTTAGTGGGTCTTCGAGGGAAATATAGAGTTTGTTTGGCCAAGGTGGGATATACTAAATATGTAGTCTCTATTACTGTTGATATAGTTTGGGTTTATTCAGAATAATCTCTTTACTTTCATTGATGAAAATATTATGTGTTGCAATATAATGATCCGAATACAAATATATACTAGGAAGGAAGGGGGGGGCGAACCGACTTAACAAAGTTAAACTAACATAATTAACCAATAACTAATTGAACAAAATTTAGTTACAAGTTTTTGAGTAAATTGTAGTTAATATTAGCTAAATTACAAAGTTATGGAAAATATAAGGATCTAGGTTGTTGCATGAGTTGACTAAGTTGTTGAACCACATAGCTGGTTAGTTAGTTTCCCAATGAGCCTGCAATGTGCTTCAGGATCATGGAGAGGAGTACCTCTGTTTTGGACAAGCTAGTTCCTTTTTTTCATAGGTGTAGGAGCAAGCTTTGCAGCAAGTGGATTTTAAGACAGCTTTACAATGAAAATATTTCAAATAAGCCGGAGGATTTCTAGGTCTGTTGGACCTCCTTATAGATCGTTCTTCGACAAAATTAGGAAATGAAGTAGCAGGTTGAGAGGAGAAAGTTGTTGATCAATATTACGTTATTAGAAGTTGCAAGAATTATATAGGAAGTATCGAATAATTTTTTTGGTGGGTCTTGTTGAATAACAGAAACACTGTCTACATTAGATTCTTTGTAAGAAAAAATAGATTCATAGAAGAAAACATGTCTAAAAATAAAAGGGACCACAAGTGTATAGATCAAGCAAGCTATATCCTAGTTTCGGTCTTGTATTCTAAAAATAAGCTATTTCTAGCCCTAGGAACAACCATAATTCTATTTAATGTGCTAGATATACATGATATATATAGTTTCTGAATAATATTTTTACTTTCATTGATGAAATGATCAAGTGTTGCAATAGAATGATCTGTCTGTGAATACAAACGTTTTATTACCTAAGTAATGAAGCATGGAAATAGTTTGGGTTAGTACCTATGTAATCTAGCATGGAAATAATGCATAGAGCTACTTATTAGATTGTGAGTAGAATACAAGAGAATTTTGCTCTTTCAATTTACTAAAGTTACTAATCAATTGAACAGAAAGATAATGAACATCAGCTTAATCCATCAAATTAAAGATCAATATACATCAGCTTACTATTGATTCATATGTTGAAAATATGCATTTATCAGGATCCAACAGAGTAGTTAATGAGACTAATATCTTGCTATCATCACACTTTACATGAGAAAATTGGTTAAGTTAAGTTAACCAAATTTGAAAACACATTTCACATGGATATGAAGATCCATATTATAATAGATCCAACAAGGGGTGATGAGACCTTGTTGAAAGAGGCTTATCAAGCTTAGCCTCAAGAAGCATGGGACAAGAACATCAAACCTTTTGCTAGTGGTGCCTACCCCTCCACATAGAAGACAGTGACCAAGTTTCCTTTGAGGTCATTGCTTTTGCCTCTTATGATCAAAGTAAATGTTTGTAGCGTTTACGACTGCTGTTGAGTTACATTCTTTTTAAGATCAAAGTAAAAGACACTTGTACTATACTCAAGAAATGAATGATTCCACTACCAACCTCGTGTGAAGTTTGAGTAGTAAGCGCATACTACATAGGCAAATACTAACAAGAGTTTTAAGACGGAACCAATCATAAAAATATTGCGTCGAAAGTGATTCATTCAATTTCTTTAAGGTGGATGTACAAAATCTACATTGTCTTTTCCCTCAATTCCATTGCCTGCTTGATATGTTGGCAGCAACTGAGGCACTTTTGTTCATGGCAGATGATATGCCCTCTTAACTTTGTTGGGGAGGCCAGCTTTTTATAATGTGAATGTGGTTGATGGTGGCTGGCGGCCGCAGGTGGCCTAGTCGATATGGTGGCCGAAGGTAGCTCCGTGATTTAAGAGGTTAAAAAATATAGGGAGATCATTACAAGCACTGAGTCTTGACTCATCTCACAAAGATTCTAATTTCAGAATCTACTCTTATGTCCAAAGGATTTATGATTTAATGCAGGATTTTTTAATTCTTGATTTTGTCATTTATCCAAGCATGGATCTATATGAGGCTCAGTCTACGGTGAGAAAGTGCCTCATATCTCTCACCGACACCGTGGGCAAGGTTTTTTAACCGTTTGATGAAGATGACTATGACATTATTGTGGACTATCAACATTAAATCATTTTTATTCACTATATCCTCTCTTTCACACTTCCATTCTAACAAGATCATGTTCAGCATAGTTAAAAAAAGCCCCAAAAACAAAATATTTAGAAACCAAATTCTCAGCAGCAAGCACATAATTATCAAATCCTTAAAATCTTTTTAACAAGAACTACATTCAAAAGTCAAGAACATCACCATCTTCAATAAAAAAACACTAAAAAACTTTTAAAAATAATAGCGACATAGAAGTTCAACCACAAGCTTGACATATATTCCGATTTAAATGATGAAGATACAGTACAAGCTTTCATTTCAATTTTTATTTTTTTAAAATCCTTTCTCCTTTTTCATTTGTTTTTCAAATTCGTTCTCCCACTACTCTTACTTTCTCTAGTTCATATTATAAAATCAATTTTACACAGTAAATCAATCTCCGTTGTTGATTGAAGATCAGATAGCCAAGATCTATTACAACGTCCTGTTGTAACAACACCAAATCTAGTTCGTAGAGGGGAGTTTGGTGAAAGGAATTGAGACTTTTGTGCCATTGGGGACATAGTTGGTTCAAACATTTGTGTTAAAATGAACCACACATGAGTGTGACATTGTGTTTATTTTTTTTTGTTTTTTGAATGTAAAATAGATGTAGATACTATAGATGTATACTATTGATGGCGCATTAGTGTTCCTTTTTCCACTAGTATACACTATAGATGTAGATAATAATAATAAAACGTGTTACCAACAATAAGAAACCATGCTCATGTGTTTCTTGTGTATGTTTTTTTTTTTTTCTTTGTGGTGGTCGAGGTTTAAACTCTGGAACTTGCATATATTTTACATTGTCTTTACCAACTGAGTTAAGCTCACGAGGACTTGTGCATGTTTGTTTAACATGATATTTAAATAGACTATGTTCGAAAAACAATGAGTTGTTTCAAGTAGTATGATATTTGAATCTCTTCAGCTGATGGTTTGGTGTTTGATTCCTGAATGTTACATCCGAAGAAAATTAAGTTGAGATATGAGAACACACTTTATGTTCCTGACTATTTGAACAAACATTTCAATTTTATAATTTTTTTTAAATAAATTAGTTAATAGTTTGCATTTGCTATTATTTTTACTGATATAAGCGAAAAGCGAAAAGATATACACATTAATGCAAAACAAAAAAGTATTGTTTCTTCTGTTCTAAATTTTAAGTTGTTTTGACAATTTTTTTAACAATTAATAAAGAGAATTAATTTTGCACGACGTTATGAATTACTTTTTTTAACAAGCCAAAATGGAATATACTATATCACCAAAGATGATTCATCTCGCACAAGATGTGCAAAAGAGAACCACCCACCAAAAAAAACAATTAAATGTTTGGTGCCATAAATGAGCACTCCTGAAGAAAACAGAGCAACACAAGGCTACAATAAAACACCCATACAAGTTAAAGGGTGTCGCCACTAGTCGTGGTAACTAAAAGCATAAGTAGGCTTGTATGCCTTTAACCAAGAAAAAGACATCAATTTAATATTATCTACTAAACGATCCAAAGTATCA
>Ga0099826_10002606_pt1 | contig 11747 bp, 12 predicted proteins | sample Mtrugardesep15_FD_76830 | JGI IMG/M metagenome (GOLD analysis project Ga0099826, IMG submission 76830) | Root nodule microbial communities of legume samples collected from California, USA - M. trunc garden sep15 | ecosystem: Host-associated > Plants > Roots > Nodule | place: USA: California...
GCCTTGGCCACGTCGTAGAAGCTGATCACGCCCATCAGCATGCGCTTGTCCATCACGGGCATGTAGCGCGCGTGGCGCTCCAGCATGATGCGGCGGATTTCGTCGAGATCGGTTTCGAGGGTACAGGTGACGGGCGCGTCGTCCATGGCCTTGCGTACCAGCGTGCCCCCCACCTGGCCGTTGTTGTCGACGATGGCCAGAATCACTTCCCGGAAGGTGAGCATGCCGACCAGGTCGCCGTGTTCCATGACCACCAGGGAGCCGATGTCCTTTTCCGCCATGGTCTTGACTGCTTCGGCCAGCGGGTCGTCAGGCGTGATGGTGAAGAGCGTGTTGCCCTTGACGCGAAGGATGTCGCTGACTTTCATCGTGTGCTCCTCTCGGAAATCGTTCTCGGCGGCGGTGCCGATTTGAATATAGCCCACAATCGGCGCCGACTCCCACGCCCATGATGCGCGCGCATGATTAGCAGACGTAACGGGGCATTGCGAACGAACCCAGAAAGGCCTTCATGCCCGGATACTCCGACCCCGGATTCGACACCCTGGCGCTGCACGCCGGCGCCGCACCCGATCCCGCGACCGGCGCGCGGGCGGTGCCGATCCACCTCACCACCTCGTTCGTCTTCGAGTCGAGCGACCACGCGGCGGCGCTCTTCAACCTGGAGCGCGCGGGCCACGTCTACTCGCGCATCAGCAACCCGACCAATGCGGTGCTCGAGCAGCGCGTCTCGGCGCTCGAAGGCGGCATTGGCGCCATTGCCACCGCCAGCGGCCAGGCCGCACTGCACCTGTCGATAGCCACGCTCATGGGCGCGGGCTCGCACATCGTGGCGAGCACGGCTCTCTACGGTGGCTCACAGAACCTGCTGCACTACACGATGCGGCGCTTCGGCATCGAGACCACCTTCGTCAAGCCGGGCGACCTGGACGGCTGGAAGGCCGCGATCCGGCCCGAGACCAAGCTGCTGTTCGGCGAAACCGTGGGCAACCCCGGGCTCGACGTGCTCGACATTCCCGCGGTGAGCGACATCGCGCACGCGGCAGGCGTGCCGCTGCTGGTCGATTCCACCCTAACCTCGCCCTACCTCATCAAGCCCTTCGACCACGGCGCGGACCTGGTCTACCACTCGGCGACCAAGTTCCTCTCCGGCCACGGCACGGTGATCGGCGGCGTGGTGGTGGACGGCGGCAGCTTCGACTGGGAGAAATCGGGCAAATTCGCCGAACTGACCGAGGCGTACGACGGGTTCCACAACATGGTCTTCAGCGAGGAGAGCACGGTGGGCGCGTTTCTGCTGCGTGCCCGTCGTGAAGGCCTGCGCGACTTCGGCGCATCCATGAGCCCGCACACGGCGTGGTTGATCCTGCAGGGCATCGAGACGCTGCCGCTGCGGATGGAGCGGCACATCGACAACACGCAGAAGGTGGTCGAATTTCTTGCAACTCATCCGTTCGTGTCGCGCGTGGGACATCCGCTGATCGAATCGCATCCGAGCCATGCACTGGCGCAAAAGCTGTTGCGCCACGGCGCGCGCGGCGCCGGTGCGGTGTTCAGCTTCGACATCAAGGGCAGCCGCGCGCAGGGCAAGGCTTTCATCGAGGCACTGAAGCTCTTCAGCCACCTGGCCAATGTGGGCGACTGCCGCAGCCTGGTGATCCACCCGGCCAGCACCACGCACTTCCGCATGACCGACGAGGCGTTGGCGGGTGCTGGAATTTCCCAAGGAACGATCCGGTTATCGATTGGGCTCGAGGACCCTGCCGACCTTATTGACGACCTGAAGCGTGCGCTGAAGGCAGCGGAAAAGGCGGGGAGCTAGGAATGGCAGTGCATCGGTTGATCGAGCGGAACGACGACGGCGCCCGGCGTGAACAGCAGCACAAAAACGCACGGCGGAGCAAGACATGAACTACAAAGTCAACGGCCACACCACCTACTGCTACACCGGCGGGAAAGCCTTCGATGCGAACAAGCCGACCGTGGTGTTCATCCACGGCGTGCTCAACGACCACAGCGTGTGGATCCTTCAGAGCCGCTGGTTCGCCAACCACGGCTGGAACGTGCTCGCGGTCGACCTGCCCGGCCATTGCAAGAGCGAAGGTCCGCCGCCTGCGAGCGTGGAAGATGCGGCGCAGTTCGTCATCGCGCTGCTCGACGCAGCCGGCGTGCAGAAGGCTGCACTCGTGGGCCACAGCTTCGGCTCGCTGATTGCGCTCGAAGCCGCCTCGCGCGCACCCGACCGGGTGAGCCATCTGGCGCTGGTGGGCACAGCCTATCCGATGACGGTATCGCCCGCATTGCTCGACAGTGCGCTCAACGATCCGCAGCGCGCCATCGCGATGGTCAACACCTTCTCTCACTCGCTGCTCGCGCCGCCGCCCTCCTCTCTCGGCCCCGGCACCTGGCTCTACGGCAGCTCGCGCGCGTTGATGCGCCGGGTGCTCGCAAGCAACCGCGACGCCAACGTGTTCCACATCGGCTTCAAGGCCTGCAACGACTACTCCAACGGCGAAAGGGCCATCGAGGCCGTCCAGTGCCCCGTGCTGTTCCTGCTCGGCGATGCCGACCAGATGACGCCGCCGCGTGCCACCAAGGCGCTGGTCGGCAAGGCAAAAAATACCAAGGTGGTGACCGTGCGTGCGGGCCACTCACTGATGAGCGAGGCGCCCGACGAAGTACTGTTCGCATTGCGCGATTTCATCGCCACGCCCGCCTGACCCGGCCGGTTCTTATTCCGCCGCAATACCGGCGCGATGCGCCAGTGCGCGGTAGCGCGAGATCTCGCCTTCCATCTGGCTGCGGAACGCCGCGCCGCCAATGGCAACCGGTTCCATGCCCTGTGCGCGCAGTTGTGACTGCAGGGCGGGGTTCCCCATCGTGGCCGTGACCGCGCGCGCCAGCTTCTCGAGCACCGGAGCAGGCGTGCGCGCCGGCGCGGCAAAGCCGTACCACGCGTCGAAGGTGGCATCGGGCAGCCCCTGCTCGGCAAGCGTACGCACCTCCGGCAGCATGCTGGAGCGCGTCACGCCCACGATGCCCAGCGCGCGCAGCTTGCCCGAACGCACGTGCGGCGCCACGGCCGCCACGGTGTCGATGCCGATCTCGATCTCTCCGCCGATCACCGCCATCGAACCCTGGCTGCTGCCCTTGTATGGAATGTCCTGCAGCTGGATGCCTGCGGCCAGGGCAAACAGCTCGCCTGCAAGGTGCGGCCCTGAACCGGCGCCGAAGGTGGCGTAGCGGATGCTCTTCGGCCTGGCCTTCGCGGCGGCAATGAGCTCGGGGACCGAGCGCCATGGCGTGCCGGCACCCACCACCAGCACCAGCGGCGTGCGCGCAATGATCGCAATGGGCGCCAGGTCCCGCACAGGGTCGTACGGCAGCCTGGCGCGCAGCGCGGGGTTCACGCTGTAGCTGGTGGAGCCCGAAAGCAGCAGCGTGTAGCCGTCGGGTGCGGCCTTGGCGACCGCGTCGGTGCCGATGATGGTGGAGGCGCCGGGCTTGTTGTCGATGACCACGGGCTGGCCGAGCTTCTCCGAGAGGCCCTGCCCCATGGCCCGCGCGACGAGGTCGGTGCCGCCGCCGGGTGGAAAGGGCACGACCAGCTTCACGGGCCTGTCGGGCCAGCCGTCCTGCGCAAGCGCGGGCGCATGGAAAGCGACGAGTGCCGAAGCCAAAGCCAGCAGGCCGCCAAGGCGATGGAAGAGAGCAGCAGTTTTCATGGGTTCGTCCGGGAAGAGAAGAAAAATCAGGCGGCGGCCTGCGGCGTTTTTCCGGCGGTCCACGGCGCGAGGCCGGGCTCGCCCAGGTCCCAATAGAGGCCCGCCATGATCTGAAGGCCTTCGCGCGCGAGCGGCGCCAGCAGGTGTTCGTTGGGTGCGTGCTGGGCGCAGGCCGGGTACGAATGCGGCACCCACAGCGTGGGCAGGCCCAGCAGGTCGGCAAACACGTCGTTGGGCAGCGAGCCCGCAAGGTTAGGCAGCAGGTCGACGCGCTGGCCGCTGCTTTGCTCGATGGAGCGACGGGCCCAGGCTACCCACGGGTTCTCCACCTCGAGCCGCGTGGCCGCGCCTTCGAGGGTGACCTGCACTTCCACGTTGCCGAAACCGTGCGCATCGAGATGCGCGCGCACGATCTTCGCCAAGTCGCGCCACGGCGTTCCGACCACGAAGCGCAGCTGGCAATGCGCCACCGCTTCGGACGGAATGGCATTGACCGGCCGCTGCGGCGAGCCCGCGCCGACCGCGAGCACCTCGATGGTGTTCCACGCCACCAGCCGCTCGGCTGGCGTCAGCCCCGGCTCGCCCCAACCCTCGTCGAGCGCGGGATCGTCGGCACCGCCGCCAATCGCGATGTCGGCCAGCGCCTCGCGCACGCCATCAGGAATGGACGCCGGCCGCAAGGCATCGACCAGGATGCGCCCGTGCGCATCCACCAAAGATGCCACCGCGTGGCTCAGCATGGTGGCCGGATTCGCGAGCACGCCGCCCCAGTTGCCTGAGTGATAGCCCCGCGCCCTTGCACGCAGCCGCAGGCTGAAGTTGACGGCGCCGCGCGAGCCCAGGAACAGCGTGGGCCGCGCGGCACTCACGCGCGGTCCGTCGCTGGCGATGAACAGGTCGGCGCGCAGGCTGTCGCGCTGCTGCTCGCACACCGCGTGCAGGCCCGGCGACGCGGCCTCTTCGCCGGTCTCGATGAGCCAGGTGATGTTGTAGCCAAGCCGACCACCGCGCGCCCGTAGCGCCGCAGCCAGGCCGCCGAGTGCGATGGTGTGCTGGCCCTTGTTGTCGGCCGTACCGCGGCCGTACCAGCGGTCGCTGCGCACGGTGAGTGCCCAGGGCCCGAGGCCCTCTTCCCATTGCGCATCCTGTCCGCTCACCACGTCGCCGTGGCCGTAGCTCAGCACAGTGGGCAATGCGGGGTCTTCGATGCGGCGCGCGATCAGGAAGGGCCCGCCGCCGGCCACCGGGTTCTCGATGATTTCGCAGGCGAAACCCATTGCGGAAAGCGGCGGCACCAGTTCGTCGCGCAGGTAGGCGCCCAGCGCGGGCGTGGCGGCGCCGGTGTCGCTCTCGGTTCGAAAAGCGACCCGCCGCTGCAGGTCGGAAAAGAAGCCGCCATCGTCGAAATAGGCGGCGGCGGCGGCAAGGCTCTGGGTACGTTGCATGAAGGATTTCCTGTGTCCGTCGGATGCAGCAAGTACAAGGCCTAAGGGGCGATGCTCCTAGCATCGTTTTTGCAAGCTACCATTGCCTTGAAGGCAAGGCTTGCGACTTCCATGACCCCACCGCTTCTCAGCATTCCGATGCGCCATTTCCTCGAAGTGGCGCGCAGCGGCTCGGTCAGCCAGGCGGCGGCACGGCTGTTCGTGGCCTCGTCGGCGGTCAGCCGCCAGATCACCAAGCTGGAGGACAGCCTGGGCACGCCCCTGTTCGAGCGCCATGCCCGGGGCATGGCGCTCACCGCGGCGGGCGAGCGGCTCGCGGCGCACTTGCGCAATGCACAGCTCGACATCGAGCAGGTCATTGAGCAGGTGCGCGACCTGGGCGGCCGTAGCGCGCACCGCATCCGCATGGCCTGCACCGAGGGGTTTGCCGCGCACTTCATGCCGCAGGTGATGCGCAGCTTTGAATCGGCGCATGCGGGCACGCAGCTCGAACTCCACGTGGGCTCGCCCGATGGCGTGAGCGCCTTGCTTGCGCGCGGCGAGGCCGACATCGCACTGAAGTACGTGGTGGCACCCGAGCCGGGGTTGAAGATCGAGCACTCGGCCAATGCGCCGGTGTTCGCGGTGCTGCGTCCCGACCATCCGCTGGCGCGGCAGCGCGTGGTGTCGGTGGCCGACGCCGTGCGCTACCCGCTGGCCGTGGGCGACAAGGGCGTGACCGCGCGGCAGCTATTCGACCAGGCGTGCAGCCTTCAGGGCCTGCAGTACCGCGCGATCTTCGTCAGCAATTTTTCATCGGTACTGCTGCCGCTCTTGCGCACGCCGGACGTGATGCTGTCGGGCCACCTCACCGTGACGCACCTCATCGACGCGGGCACTGTGGTGGCGCGCCCGTTTGCCGAGGCGCCGCTGCAGCAGCGGCAACTTCAGGTGTTGGCGCTCGAAGGGCGCACGCTCACGCCGCTGGCACAAGCGTTCGTGCGACACCTGGTGGACGCCATCGCCAGCGCGGGGCGGCGCAAGCTGGGCCGCGCGCGTTCGAGCGCGTAAGCTTCAGCGCCCCAGGGCGTTGATGTCCGCCGGATCGAGCAGCACCTTCGGTGCGCCGTGCCGCGCCACCGCCAGCATGGCGCGGCCGACCTTCTCGGTGGTCGTCACCTTGTCCGGCCACAGCCGGTAGGCGATCCCCAGCACCGGCTTGAGCACCATTATGGCCGCCTGGTAGAGCGGCGTCTTCGAACGCACACCGTGCAACGGCTGGATCATGCCGGGACGGAACATGTAGGCGGCCTTGAACGGCAGCTTGAGCAACGCGTTTTCGGTAGCGCCCTTTACTCGCGCCCACATGCTGCTGCCGCGTTCGCTGCTGTCGGTGCCCGCGCCTGTCACGTAGGTGAAGGTCATGCCCAGGTTGAGCGGCGCGAGCACCGTGGCTGCGGCCATCGTGAGGTCGTAGGTAATGCGCTTGTAGTCGGCCTCTTTCATGCCGACCGACGACACGCCAAGACAGAAGAAGCAGGCATCGAAGCCCTGCAGCTGCGGCTCGAAGCCGCTGTAGTCGTACATGTTCGTGATGACCACGTCCTGCAGCTTCGGGTGCTGCTGCCCGGTGGCATTGCGGCCGACAGCGACCACGCGTGCCACATCGGGCGCAAGCAGGCATTCGCGCAACACGCCCTGCCCCACCATACCGGTGGCGCCAAAGATCAGTATGTTCACGCGGGGGGGCGGTCAGACCGCGAATTCAGCCGGCCGCTTCTCCAGCACGGCCAGCAGCAGGTCAACGTCAAGGCTGGAAGGCTGCGGCGCCTGCAGCGCGCCGAGCATGCGCGAGAGCGTCTCGGCATGCGGCAGCAGCGGGCCCAGAAAACGGGTGCCGTCGGCATCGGCGATCAGCAGCGTGGGAAAGGTCTCTACGTCGAAGGCGTCCGCAATCTCGGCGTGGTCTTCGATGTCGACCCAGGCAAAGCGGAACTGCGGATGCGCACGCGCCACCTGCTCCATCAGCGGCCGGTAGTCGCGGCAGGTGCCGCACCATTCGGCGCACAGGCACACCACCCACGGCGCATTGCGGGCGGGCTCGGCGGAATCGGGGGCGGCGGGAAGAGCGCTCAAAGCTGATGCAGTGAAGGTGTGAATACAAAGCCGCGTTGGTGCGGACCAATGCTCGTGGCTATTATGAACAAAGCGCCTTCGGCGCCCAGGAGACCCGCACGATGAACACCACGACTGCCCCGGAATCTGCCGTCGATCCGCGTCGTTTCAAGAGCTTTGCGGAGTTCTATCCGTTCTACCTGACCGAGCATGCCAACCGCACCTGCCGGCGCCTGCACTTCGTGGGTTCGACGATTTCGCTGCTGTGCCTGGTGGCCCTGGTCGTCACGCTCAATCCGCTGTGGCTCCTGGCCGGCTTGGTCGCGGGCTACGGCTTTGCCTGGGTCGGGCACTTCGGCTTCGAGAAGAACAGGCCCGCCTCATTCAAGCGCCCGCTCTACAGCTTCATGGGCGACTGGGCGATGTACCGCGACATCTGGCGGGGCAAAGTCAAGATCTGAATGCTCCTAGATCAGGAGCACGTCGCCCAGCCGCAGCGAGTGCAACGGGCCTTTCTGCCACAGATCTTCGAGCGGCTCGGCGCGGGGCATCAGCAGCTCTCGGAGCAGCGGCTCGATCGGTGTCGAAGGGTCGGCCAGGAGCACGTAGCGCGGGTCCTCGTCGGCGGTCTCCTCGGCGAGCGGCGCGATCCAGTCGATCGCCACCAGGGTTTCGAGCACCGGCACCAGCTGCAGCGCGTCGACCCGCATGCGCGTAACGAGCTCGGCGGCGCCGATGCCCTTGGCCGGCGTGGCGCGCGCCCGCGCCAGGTGCTGCAGCACCTCCATGGCCAGCTGCAGCGGCCATCCGGCCCGGCCGCCGCGGCGCGCAACGCCGGCCAGCAAGCTCGGCAGGTAGGCCGCGATGACGGCGCCCAGCAGCACGATGACCCAGGCCACGTAGATCCATATCAGAAGAATCGGCACCGTGGCAAAGGCGCCGTAGAGCACCGAATAGGTCGGCACCAGGCTCAGGTAGTAGCCCAGCACGCGCTTGGCGATCTCGATGGCGGCCGCCACGAAGATGCCGCCGGCCCACGCGTGCGCCCAGCGCACATTGGTGTTGGGCACGTAGTGGTAGAGCGAGGCCATGCCGCCCGCGAGCAGCACGATCTCGAAGGTGTCGAAGAACAGCTTGAGGATGCTGCCGCCCACCACGTCGCGCGAGGCGGCAAACACATATGACGTGGTCGAGAGGCTCACCGCCAGGATCAGCGGACCGAGCGTGATGGCGGCCCAGTAGATCAGCACGCGCTGCGCAAACGGCCGCGGTGAGCGCACGCGCCAGATGTTGTTGAGCGTCTTGTCGATGGTGAGGATCAGCGCAATGGCGGTGATCAGCAGCACCACCAGGCCCGCAATGCCCAGGCCGCCGGCCTTGCTGGAGAACTGGTTCAGGTAACCCAGCACCTGGCGCGCGATGTTGTCGGGAATCAGGCTTTCGATGAGCCAGCGCTGCAGCCGGCCCTGCAGCTTGGCGAACATCGGGAACACGGTGAAGAGCGCCAGTGCCACGGTGAAGAACGGCACCATGGCAATGGTGGTGGTGAAGGTGAGGCTGCTGGCGGTGAGGCCGAGCCGGTCCTCCCGGAACCGCTCGCCCAGCACCGCCGCGGTGTTGCCCCACGGAAAACGCGAAAGATCCCTCCACAGCTGCTGACGATTCATGGCCGGTATCATAAGAACCCGAACCCTCCTCTCGTCTTCGCACACTTCGTGCCGCCGGTTCTGCGGTGTCCAATCCATGCAAACCATCACACCGCACGCCTCTTCTTCCGTCAGCGCCACCCGATGGCTTGCCGTGGGCAGCCTCGCCGGGCTCATCGTGCTGGGCTTGGCCTGGGAGCTATGGCTGGTGCCGCTTCGGCCGGGCGGCTCGCTGCTGGCGCTCAAGGTGCTCCCGCTTGTCATTCCGCTCGCGGGGCTCTACAAGAACCGCATGTACACCTACCGCTGGGTCAGCCTGATGATCTGGCTCTATTTCACCGAAGGCGTGGTGCGCGCCTGGAGCGACACCAACCGCGTGGGGCAAGCGCTCGCGCTCATCGAGGTGCTGCTGTGCCTCGCGCTATTCACGGCCTGCGCATTGCATGTGAGGCTGCGCCTGCGCAACGCCAAGGCTGCCCGCCAACTGGAGGCATCTACTCAATGACGACTTCTTCTCCCTTGATCGACCAGCTGCGCGCCATCGTGGGTGCCCAGCACGTGCTGAACGAAGGCGACCTCACGGCCTACGAACAAGACTGGCGCAAGCGCGCGCGCGGCAAGTCGCTGGCGGTGGTGCGGCCCGCGAATGCGCAGCAGGTAGCTGACGTGGTCAAGGCCTGCGCCGCGGCCGGCACGGCCGTCGTGCCGCAGGGCGGCAATACCGGGCTGGCGGTGGGCTCCATTCCCGACGACAGCGGAACACAGGTAGTGCTGAGCCTGCAGCGGCTGAATGCCGTCCGCACCGTCGACGCCGCCAACCTCACGATGACCGTGGAAGCGGGCTGCATCCTGCAGACTCTTCAGGAGACGGCCGAGAAGCAAGGTTTCCTGTTCCCGCTGAGCCTGGCAGCCGAAGGCAGCTGCACCATCGGCGGCAACCTGGCCACCAACGCGGGCGGCACGCAGGTCGTCCGCTACGGCAACACGCGCGAGCTGTGCCTAGGCCTCGAAGTGGTCACGCCGCAGGGCGAGATCTGGGAAGGCACCAGCGGCTTGCGCAAGGACAACACCGGCTACGATCTGCGCGACCTGATGATCGGCAGCGACGGCACGCTGGGCATCATCACCGCGGCCACGATGAAGCTCTACCCGCTGCCTGCCGCGCAGCTCACGGCGTGGGCCGCGGTACCCTCGCTCGACCACGCAGTCACGCTGCTGGGCCTTGCGCACAAGCACCTGGGCTCGGGCCTCACCGGCTTCGAAGTGATGGGCAAGTTTGCGCTGAGCCTGGTCGACAAGCACATGCCGCAGCTGCGCGTGCCCTTCATTGGCGACGAAGCGGTACCGTACTGCGTGCTGCTGGAGAACTCCGACAGCGAATCGGAGGACCATGCGCGCGCGCGCTTCGAGGCGCTGCTCGAAACCGCGTTCGAAGACGGCTGCGTGACCGATGCGGTGGTGGCCGAGAATCTCGCGCAGGCGCACCAGCTTTGGCACATCCGCGAAAGCATTCCGCTCGCGCAGGCTGAAGAGGGCTTGAACATCAAGCACGACATCTCGATTCCCGTCTCCAGCATTCCGGCCTTCGTGGCCGAGACCGACGCCCTGCTGGCACGCGAGATCGCAGGCGTGCGGCTGGTGAACTTCGGCCACCTGGGCGACGGCAACCTGCACTACAACGTGCAGGCGCCCGAGAACATCGACACCAAGGCCTTCCTCAAGAACGAGGAAGAGCGCATCAACACGCTGGTCTATGACGCCGTCGAAAAATTCGGCGGCTCGTTCTCGGCCGAGCACGGCGTCGGCTCGCTCAAGGTCGACAAGCTCGAGAAGCACAAGTCGCCCGTGGCGCTGGAGATGATGCGCGCCATCAAGCGCGGGCTCGATCCGAAGAACATCCTGAACCCGGGACGGGTGATCCGCGTCTAGGCGGGAAAGTCCTCGCCGCACAGCTCGATAGGCTGGCCGTGCGGCGTGCGGTCGGCAGCGTGGTCCCATGCATGGCGGTAGCGCGCGAGTTCGTCGCCCGAGCTCGCGCCCTTGCGGGCCACCAGGCCTTCGAGCGCGCCGAGCCAATGTCGGTAGTAGGTGTCGCCCGTGTCGGGATCTCCCGCGACTTGCGCGGCGGTGATCTGCGCAGCAAGCGCTTCCGCCCACTCGACCCAAGTGAACAGGCCGCGCTCGTGCAGCGCGAGTGCCATCGCAAAGGCCTGCGCTTCCCAAGGCTCGCGGAACACCGGACCATCGGCATCGAGCGGCATGCCGGATGCAAGCGCGAGCGGTGGCATGTCGATGTTCATGCTGCGGGCTCCAGGTAGCTTTCCCACGCATCGACCGACACCGAGAGGTTCTGGCGCGGCGCCGCATCGCCCCACAGCTCGGCTTCCTCGAAGACGACCGTATAGAGCCACTGCGGCTGTTCGCCGAGGCCCTGCGCATTCGCATCGGCGAACACATGCGCGCCGTGGACATGTTCGATGGTGCCACGCTTGCCCTGCACATAGCCCGGCAGCCGCGTGTGATGGTCGACCTTGCCGATGTGCATCCGCACGGCCTCCCCAACGGCAAAGCGCGCAGGACCTGGCGCGGTGCGCTCGGTCGGCGAGCCCTTTGCAAGCACCGCGGGCACGTTCCCGGCCTGCAGCACACGAGCGACCGGCGCGGCCGGATGGCGCATCTCGCCGGACGCGATCTCGTCCGGAAGAATCTGCCCACGCTGCAGCATCAGTTGCTCGAGCGCCTCGAGCCATATTTGGTAGTAGCTCAGGTCGCGGTAGTTCGGCAGCGTCTCGCGCATGGCGCGGCTCGCATCGATGTTCCAGGAGCCGGTTGCGCCC
>Ga0099826_10002607_pt1 | contig 11744 bp, 2 predicted proteins | sample Mtrugardesep15_FD_76830 | JGI IMG/M metagenome (GOLD analysis project Ga0099826, IMG submission 76830) | Root nodule microbial communities of legume samples collected from California, USA - M. trunc garden sep15 | ecosystem: Host-associated > Plants > Roots > Nodule | place: USA: California...
AGACTCTGTATCCTGAGAACATTGTTATTTTTCGTAAGAAAGAAACGTTTTTGAAAACACAATTCAACCCCCCCCCCCTTCTTGTGTTTTTCCCACCTTCAGAATTCATAATCATCTTAAACATTTTATAGCATGGTATCATTTGGGATGTAAGGATACATGGTGTTTTATTCATTTTATCTTTAGGATGATTTGTTCAAATGCCTTGACAATGTTAAGCATTTAGGAACATAGGAAGCATGTTATGACATTTAAAAGCATGCAATACATTTTTAGACATGTTATACTGCAAGGAACATGAAGCATATTAACATATCATAACATTTACATAGCAAGACATGGTAGACATGCATTCATCCAATATATGCTAACAAGATATATCTAAACAAGAATTACAATGACAAATACACAAGCACACACATGGTATCTAGGAAGACATTCTTCCTACGATGTTAGCATATGCATAGAATACATTTGATGGCATATTCCCACATATACTCCCCATTGATAAAATTTCCCACACATAACATAGTTCCTCACAATGTCACTCTCGGTTCAAACAACATGTGGACATCTCTGATTCATTTGGTACCATTGCTTCGAACATTGTGCAAGGAACATGGTTTATGCTCATGCGTAGGTGGCTACTCATAGACTCACTCAACTTACATTGATATTCATTTAGGTGACATAAAAGGATGCAAGAAGGTTGCATGGTTGCTCTTGAAGATCGAGTTATCACATCTATATCGCTCAAAAATTTCCCACTTAATGTATCCCACTAGTCTCGTAGAGACATCCCACTTAACAGGCATGGTATACGTATCGTGTCCCTCGTCATCGGGCTCGTCCCACCCCAGCTATAGGACGACAATATGTGTTTGGAAATGCTCATATCGAAGTCAACGCATGTCACTCTTCAATGGACGACCAAACTTCATGGGAAGTTCAATTTTCCGAGAAAAGAATCAATGATCTTTATCAGTGCCTTTTTCCCTCGTTAGACTTGAGTAATTAGTCAGTCGAAAGGTTTAATCCAATGGAAAATCAAAGACTTAGTACCAATGTTTTGTAAAGGACTTAGCACAATTATCATATACACAAGGGACATGCCACATAATCACAACTACACTAATTATTATGACATAATTAAGGAGATATAACTACAACAACGTCAAAAAACATAATTTTCCTTACCGAGCAAGGACTTCAACTCATACGATTATCCACATATTCAAGGGTTGGGTATAGATTGCACATCTAGAGAAAAGGTAGAGCACTCATCGCCTCAATATCCATTCTAACCACATTTTACACTCACATAGTGATTTTAATTACTTAGTTCATTAAGTACGGTCATCGGGGCTATGAAGTTGGCTTCATCCAAAATAATGTAGGGAAACCAAACGTTCTCATTCATCCCATAAATGATTTTGTCAATGTTAACGACCGATATTGTTTCACCTATATCTAAAACATAGCTCTACCGCTTCAAGCGGGTTTCGATCATGAAAGTGGAGGTTGCACATGCATGACTCCAAACAAAGAGACATGTCTTAATGAAAGGGTTGGGTCTCCTAAGTACCACATGTAGAAGAATCTCCAATAAAAACATGAACCTAAAGCAATGTACTAACTAGAAAGGAATCATAAGTCACAAAAGAAGGAAAAAAGAATCTTAAATAAGCATGAACAACATAAACATTGTGAAGGCTAAATGAATTGGTTGACCTCCTTGTCACAATTCTCGATTCTTATACCATTGAATCGTCAACAAGGTTAAAGAAAAATACATAGATGGGGTTTTTGAAACAGTCATGAAAAGGTGTGAATCCTTCTCGAGAATCAACAAGAGTATTAAGAGTTTCTAAATGATTCACAAATCAAGATAGAAATATGAATGATGGACGATTCTCAAAGTTCTAAAGACGAAGATGACGAAAAAATTGGAATGCATCATTGACAAACCCACCACTGCAATTGCTTCCTTTCACGTAGTCTAGTAAAAACTCCTCATGTTCACCTTCTTCATTCTATCACACAGGTTTGATTAAAATAGCGCTTACAATTAATATTTTTATAAATGAGAAAATAAAATTGTGATAAGTATAATACAATTAAATGATATCTAATATTTTTTATCAAATAATTTAGAATATTTTTTGAAATATAGTGATATTTATATGGTTAATATTAATTTATATTAAATATAAATGTTGTTTCAAAATAAGAGAATTTGTATTGATTTGTATATCAAGCTTATTAAATATTTTAAGAACAGGGAATATAGTTTTTGGTTGATCTTATAATATTTGATAAGTTTAAAGACATATGACATAGTTTATCTTAATAATGTAATCATATAAGAGTGTTTCTTTTTTAGAATGGCAATGGTGTAGCCATGCTTATTGTCAATGTGTGCGTGTGTGCATGCATGTGTGTCATGCAAATAAAAAAAAAAAAAGTAGGTCACCGACTTCATGTTTTGCACAGGGCTCAGAATCTTATGAATCATATTATCATTATGAGTCTAGCAAAAAAGAAAAAATTGTATTATGAATCCCACTCACTAAAAATTGTATTATGAATTATAAACAACAAAAAAACGCATTAATATGGATTTGGGCAGAACATGCGGAAAAAATCATTCAATTGTATGGATCCAAATAATATAAGACACAGGTAAAAAGAAGAGCATTAAGGTAGGATAAGTACCTCCCCTAAAAGAAAGAGAAGAGAAGATAGATACCCATAGGTTTTCTATTTCTAAACAAAAAAGAGCATGCATGTGGAAAAAAATCATTCACTATATCGCTACAATTTTAAGCAATAAGACCCGGTCAAGAATGTAGAATAAGATACTATCTCCGTTGTAAACCAATACTCAATGCATTTCCCTTTTCATCAAAAACCTCAGTTGAAATATTTCATTTCAACACACAATTTAACTCAACGGCATTCCCTGTCGAAGCAGAGAATCCACAATAAGATTTTTGATTCACTACTTTTTTTTAGATCAACCTTTGAACTTATAACCGTTTTTGCAGCTATAGGCAAATCCAATGCAGGTTACGCTGCCATATAAACATCGAATATTTTTTTATATATGCTTAAAATTATGTTTATATAAAATTTATTTAATATATACAAACTTCTCAAATAAGTTAACTATCAGAAAAAATAAAAAAAATAGTTTAAATATCTTTAATGCATTAAAATCATGTGATTCTCCCTTTTTTCTCCAATAAATGTATAAGATAATCTATTAATAGTTTTAAATTAATTTAATCAAAATAGTGTGACTCACATTACCTTTTAAAATCAATAATGGTTTTGTGCAATTACAATGCTTTTCTTTTAATTGCACAAAACAATGAATATCAATTTTAAAATAGAATATATGGGAAACATATGCATTAATTCTCTCACCTTAGAATTAAAAAAGTAATAAAAAAAATGTATAATCAAATATGGTACATCAATAAAACCATCTCTATAATTAAGTTTGTTAATTATATATTTTTATAATTAATATTGAATATTAGTATTAAAAAAAAAGGTTTGTTAATATTGAATATGTCAACTAAATAAAAATGTGGAAGAAATGGATGTGTATGACTATTAAATAATTAAGTTTGTTAACTTCTCTGGTACACCTTGTGCCAGGAGGATAGTCCTTTGGTTATTTATATCATTTTGTATAGACCAATTTTCATTTTGTATATTAATTTATGCAAAGAAAGTTAAAAACAACATGGTTGTGTTAGAAAGGATGAAGACAATAGGAAGAAAAAACACATAGATAAAATACATCAATCATAGAAGAAAATTAATCAATAATAATGGGTGTCCAACTCGGATTTTCCATTCAGCCATATAAACAAATTTCTATAATATTCAATAAGACCTTATATCAATATTAGAATCTTAAGAAGAAAAAAATCATAATAAACATATGACAGTTCTTACAATCTTTTTTCGTAGATGCACATCAAAGTTGAAAATACAACATAATCATTAATCTATAGAAACACTGCTATTTGGAATGTGAAATATCATTTACAATACAAATTGTATCTCTAAAATTAATTATCGTGGAAAAGAATAATCATCACTTAAAAAACTAATAAAATTCATTCATTCTAATTAAAGTGTTTAATCAAATTTCTTCATAGTTCACATTATATGTTGATAATAATGATTTCAATAACTCAATACACCTTCAAAATCTTCATCCTTGAATGAATATATAAATTCATTATTATCACAATTTTAAGTAATATTCCAAAAATATATATAAAATCATCTCAAACGGCATATTCTTTTTCTCAAATAATGTATTAAATCATATAATTGTCCATAAACATAAACAATTACTTTGATTTATTTAAATAATAATATACTAAAATTTCAATCATTGGTCAAATTCTAATATATTTGAATTTAGAATAATTGATTTTTTTTTTGGTGAAACTGTGAGTGAATACGAGTTTACTTGACATGCTCCTGAAATTTTTATTCGTTTGTTTACAATTTGAATTTGATTATTTATTATTGTTTTTTAACCATTTAAAATTATGCTAATATGACATTTAAAGTAAAGAAAACTACCATTTATTTATAATATTACCAATATAGGCTCTGATGATTATGATGAGAGTTAAGATTTAAGAAGCATTATGGTGTGAGGAACCGTGTCAGAAACAATGTAGTGAGAGGAGTGACGTTAAGATGCCACGTGTCATAAGGATGGGTGTGAGGTTTTTACATCCACTAACAATATATAAAAATTGAAGTATAGAAAAATTTCATAATCGTCCTTATTAAAATTAATGATCTCCTTAATTTTATGTGCTGGTTATTTTGCAATTTTTTTTTTTTTGAGAGTAAAACAAACTTGTACCAACCAAGATTTGAACCAGCAACCTGTCATTCAATTCACAATTAAATATCACCAACTGTTCTAAACATGCACTTATTAATTATTTGTTTTTGTTTTTAAAAAAATTAATTACGGATAATGCTCATCACTAGTTTCCATAATACATTTGAGAAAAACCCTCAAATTTATATAATATAGATAATTGATAGTTTAAGGGTATATTGGTAATATACTTGTTCAAAAAAAAAAGGGTACATTGGTAATATGATGGTATAAATTAACGAAAAAGTTCTTTTAAAAAAATGAAGAAAAAAAGAAAAATGGAGAAAGTAACATTTAAGAGTCCCTGAAATCATCTACCAACAGTTAACATTAGAGTAGCACAGAGATGGGAACAATTCTTATTATACAATCAAGAGAAAGACGACTCTTACAAGTTCCTTGCACTTAAAAGTCACATATTTTACAGCGGCAGCTTTTGTCAATAACAAAACATCAAAAGAAGAACTTGGCATGATGCAACCTAGAGCAACAACCAACATAGTTTACTTAAAGACGACTCACCTCCTTTCGCACAGAGCTCTTACTCGTTGCAAAATGCGAACAGATTCACAAAACACTGAAAATTCTACAGCCGAGAGACCTCCAACCTGATGAGGTCTGACAATTGGCTGAGAGCATGGATTCTGATAAATGACCAGGTCGAAAACACCAAAATTATTGATTAGATTCTCAAACTTTTTACTAGTCAGCTTTTGAATTTCTTCAATCTGAACCAAAGTCCCGGTTTGTCCAGAACTTCGCCACCACTTCTCGAGAATTTTCCTCTTCGTTGCAGAAGTCTCGACCGAGACGAGAGCTTTTATTTTAATACCAAGGCGGTGAAGTGCAACTTCTGCACCACCAATTCCACTAAAAATTGACAATAGTGTCACTCCAGTAGGAAAAATAGGCTTCAAAACAGAAAGTTGATATCCTAATGTATCTGTCTGGAAGCTGTGTTTTAACAGTTGAAGTCTTTCTGTCAAATCGCATTCATCAGTACGAGTGTGATTCAAAGGGTAGCCTAAGATATGCTCCAAGTGTTCGGGTTCTATTGGACCGAGTTTATATTTACCAGTCCACACAAGATTCAGACCACGGCAATACCGAAGAATGTCTTTCTGCTGTTGAGATGTGAGTATTCCCCCAGAGTCGGCAAGAGCCCTTCCTAGTCTATCACAGAGTTGAGTTATTCCACCAGTTTCACAATAGTTACAGTTCAACTTCTTTCTTGAATCCCATGGTGGCCACCATTTCTTTGTCCTGGGTATTGCATCCTCGATAGTCATAGGTGGCTTTGGAAGAATGTGGAACCTGCTTTCTGTTGGAAGATTGTGTATATAACCTTCTATTCTATTCAAGGCCGAAAATAACTCGGTGTTCACAAATTCAGGTTCAATACAATATAGAAACTGACTCATTTTTTTCCATGAGTCATATGTTATGTTTGAAACATTTCCAAACAAGAAAAATGGAGGTTTTGCTGCAACACTACTTAGAGACCTGGAGGGATTTGATTTGTTACGTCTAGACATTGTGGCAACAACTGTATCAACCATTTCTTCCACCCAATAAGGATCAAGACTAGAGTTTGAATTATCATCATATTCATACTTTGGCCTCTTATTTCTATCATTTTCCATAAAGCCTGGTTTTACGTCATCGGGGAACTCATCAATGTAATCTTCTTCCTTCACCCTTTCGCCAGTGCCAGTTTCCCCTATGTTGACCTGCCTTGACTGTGAAGGTTCATGGCTAAAATCCTCAACTTTGACCTCTGCTGTACCATACATATCGCTTTGTTCTTCTTCTTTGATCCAAGAATAAGAAGGACCAGAGGGATACTAGGGAAACAAAAAAATTCATCATTCAGTAAATACATCAGTAGTCAATTATTACTAAAAAATGACCGGACATGGTACCATTTTAGTTTACATAAGCCAAAGACATCAATGTAATAATATTTGGACACTATTAAACATTTTATAACTAACATTTTTATTTTTTATTTTTGCTGAATTAACCGTTGAATAATATATATTTATCACATTGATTATTTGTGTTAAAACTTGTAATTTAAACAACAATAAGTTTATAATCGGATGCTTCTTATGTACATATATTTAAAATAAAAAGTAATTGACGTAAAAGTTTATAGATATGATCTATATGATAGTAAGTTTCAATCCAACGGTAAATATTATAGTAAAATCATCCAGTAAAAAGTTATAGAATGGTGTGATAATGTCCAAGAATTACACCCGTGACGGTGTGATTTGATTTCTCGTTGTATACATTACATACATATAGACACGCACACATGCATGGTTCGTTCATTTTACGTCAATTATCATAAAACCTAACCTTATATTCCATCACATACTCAATCCCATTTTGTTCTGCAAAAATGAAGTTTGCAAGCTCTGAAATTGGGACATCTGGACCTGAAAAACAGCCAATTAATAGTAAGCTAATGAACCAGAGAGTAATAAACAACTATAAGTCTAAATAAAGGAAATTGATACATAGCATTTTCCAAGTTTATATACAGGCTGCATTCCAACAAATTCATCTCATAGTTCTAAAGGTGTGTGCTTTTCAAAGGCAAGACTGCAAACCTAATATTACAGTTTCACAGTTGACAAAAGATCGGCTTTCACAATTACCTAATTTATCAACTGCTGAGGATATTTCATTCTCAGAGAAACCCATTTCAAACAACTGAAGCGTTTTTGCCATAATTCCAAAGAGTTGCTCATTGCTAATCTGTGATCCCAGGGATTAGATGCATAACAAAGGCATTGTGAAATACATAGTATACCAACAAAATAAGAAGGCTAATTTATTGAAAGGAGATTAAGTATGATTAAAAAGGAATGAAGAACATGTGTAAGTTTATTGTTTTACACAGAGAAACAAAGCCCAATTAATTTAAGGGTCATGCTAACAAGTGCCCTTAGGGCTAAGGGCAATTGTTAAAGGTTAAAAAATGGAAACAATCGCTAAATTTTATGTAGAAAAAGTTGCTTTTTAAAATTTCAATAGGTTGAATACAAAATTTCCAAGATAAAGTTTCTACTTTGAGCTTTTTAACAAATGCCCATAAGGGCATTTGTTAGCATTTCCCTTAAATTTAAATATAGTATAAAAGAAAAAACCTGATTGATTCAAATACACCATAAATCTGCTAGGATATAGGACGAGAAAGAGTTTGTTAAGATGAGATAAGAAGTTAGCAGGGGAGGTTTTTAGTTAATGGGGTAGTTAGGATTATCTTGTACAAATAGGGGGGTTGTGTTTGAGGGCATCATTGAATACGTGTAAACTTTTGTGAATAGAGTAGTGACTCTATTGTGAACGGGAAACTTATCTCCTATTCTCTTTTATCCTTTCTCAATCTTTCAATAAAATTGCTCATTTTTTTCAATTTAATTCTTAGGTTCCTAACAAAACCTCTTCAACCCTTGGAGGAAACAAATTGTAACAATAACAGAAATATGGTAGCTAATCTTAAGGGCCAATTCAATGATGCACAAGCGAATAAGTTACCATGCACAAGCTTGTTTCCATCTTTGAATCAATAAGTCTCAGAATTGAATCAAATGAGATATGATGAGACTTTTTGATCCAATGGTGAAAAACAAATTTGTGCATGGAGCCAATCTTAAGATATAGTTTATTTCCATATCCTAGCAAACAAAATAGATAGATTTCACAAAATAATATATATTTTTTACTAGAAAAGCAAGTAGAGGCTATATCTGTGCTTCCCTCAGAAAGTTAACAAATAGTAGCACATGTTTCATAAATTAATATTATATTATCTAACAGGTAAAGTTGAGGGCTTGCTTAAATTTTTTGACTTAAAGAATTTCATTGATTGAGTCAAGTATCTAAACCTCCTTTTCTCGAACATAACATTTGATATCATCTTCTTCAGCTTCCTCCTTTTTCATTTTTTTAGCAATCTGGGCAGCAAAGATGAAGTCTACCAGCTCAGGAACTGGCGCTTTATTTCCTGAAATGAAGCAATGAATCAATAAATCTCTATTGAAGCAGGTAATCCATAAATGTATATGATCTTCCATATGTATAAGGTTATGCCAAGAAGTTATTTAAATTTCAGTCAATCAATGAAAAACACATCCATCAATAAGAACTGCCACCAAGCCTTACCTCACTAGGTGGAATCGGCTACATGGATCAGACAGATTCAAAATGCTACCTAAATTATTCATAGTTAGAATTACAAGCATTGTTCAGATTTTTGCCAAATGAACAATGTTAATCACACCAGACTAAAATTTAACTATCATATCGCAGATTATAAACAAAAAACCCCATGTTCAAAGACACTTCAATTCAGTGAATAACATAAGCTTTTTGTGCACCCACTTTTTCCTGCCACTAGTAGCAAGTTCAAGCATGCAAAGCAAACAAATGTATATCAAATTCCTACCTCACACTTGAGGTGCCAGCTCAGTGGTAAGAGCTTAGCCTTGTAACCTCAAGGTGCTGAATTCTAATCCCAACGGGCATAGTTTGTAAAATGTCCATTAGTGCCACATGAATCAATAAATATTTTCCCCTTGGTTAGACTTTTACAACATATGTTTTCAGGTCAATTACGACAAGACAAAACTAATAAGATGATAAATACACCCCATAATGAATTGGCAAGTATATATCGATCATAAAAAGCAGAAGTGCAGGTAATATGTATATTCACATACCAAGTTTACGGATTGCAAATTCAACTTCCTCCACAGAGAAATTCATCATCAGTAAGGTACCTCTTGAATCTTCAATATCTTCAATAATTTCATCAATCTCCTGAGAGAATTTTGTAAACAGCAATCCAATAGATATACACAAAACATAAGCAATATTAAAGATACGGATGAAACTAGAAGATGACTTGACAACTGAACACAATAAAGAGTCTCAATGCCAATGACAACAAGGGGAAATAAATAATGCATAGTCAATTTAACCCTAGACAAGTAAATTTTTTTTTTTTTAAAAAACAATCACAACGAGTATGCACAAGAGTGTGCCAAAAAGTGTGTCTTTTAAGCCTTCCTGTTTGAAAGAAAATATCTACTTGAATTCTGTTTAGCATAAGCGTACACTTGAACATTAAAAAGATTAAACCAACATACAGTTGCAGATAAATGCAGGCACATATCTGAAGAACCAGCGAGTAGTAAATTATTAGAGCCAAGACTTATAGCATTCAATAGAGCAAAACTAATCATTATTCAAATTCAAAATGGCATGATCAACCCATTCTTACCAGGATGATGCACTAAATGAATTTAAGAAAGTACCTCTTTTGGTTGATTGATCATGGAAACTTCTGGAGAATCCTTATCATCAAATAAGCTTTCGAGAGAATCAGAAGACTCTGAATTTGATATTTGAAGAGCCTACATAATTGCAAAGAAAGTTCAAAAGGAAGTTAAAACTTTCAAATCAAACCATTTACATAGTATAGTCCTTGAAGTGACAGATTTTGAAAGTTCAATTTTCAGATGGGAAAACAACAAAAATATGGATACAGAAACAGCAAAACATTTATCCTAGTCTTGGGAGTTCCTGACACAATGAAGCAACTTGGAAAGTATACATTTATCTTATTGCAATTCTTAGAATTTTGACTTGGTGTATAACTCAACCCAACAAAATCGGCTTATAAGGAGAGGAGTGTCAAAGCCTTACAAACACAACCCAAGTCATATCTCTATTTGATATGTGACTAACACTCTCACACTCACAACTGGACATTTGAAGTGTGGACTCATAGGGATCTCAACACACCCCTTCACGTCCAGAACACTCAGCAACGGACATCTCTGATGTGTGGACTACTGTGGGAGAAGTAACAAGGATATCAACAACAATCAGCTTCAATTAAAAACTCTTGTACACCAGTAACAATAAATTTAAACAATCGCTTCTTCATGGCTAGGAATTCCCACAAATGTGTGTTTGCACAAGTCATGTGACTTGAGAGTTGAGAGCAGCACTATCTAAATAATCAAATTGCTTTGGAATTAGGAGCAAAACAATACAAAAGGAACTATGTGACATAACTCATACAGAATGGGAGAGGGGAGGATAGCCAGCACTTAAGGAGTCAATAACTACTTCTACATTAAAGAAAACAAAATTCAAATGCTCATTGAATCTTTAATCCATACGGTCGAGTAAACAGAAGCAATAATTTCTGCCCAAAAGGCTACGAAAATTGGGTGTGGGTATAGCGAAGCAAGCTACCTCTTTTGAATGAGCATTGGGAAAGAAATTTGGGATACTTCTACGCTCATTTGTATTAAGAGAGCCTTCCAGAGAATCTGATGAGTCACCATTTGTCTGTAGTATTAACAAATCCATGGAGAAAAAACAACTACCAGATGTTATTAGAAGTTTCCAATCTTTAAAGAGATCATAAAATGAAGAAGTAAACATATTAAAAAAAAATAAAAAAAATCAATCCCCTATTCAAAAGAACGTTGACAATGAAATCTATATTATAACATATGTTCTGGTCTACTTACTGAACATCTCAAGAGAATCTCTAATAATGCATCTGAATTTTCGTCACCTATAAAATCAAAGAAAATCAATCAAAACCACATTACCACAATTAGCCAAGTGAAGTATATCAGAAGCCTATCAATTGTGCCATGCACTTGGCACAAGACTAAAGCATCTTGCTCACACATAATGTACCATTCTCTTCTATAACTTTATCAACAAGACCGGGCAAGAATCCCATTCCAATAAAGAATCCTCGTACTTTGCTTCCGGATGAACT
>Ga0099826_10002608_pt1 | contig 11743 bp, 6 predicted proteins | sample Mtrugardesep15_FD_76830 | JGI IMG/M metagenome (GOLD analysis project Ga0099826, IMG submission 76830) | Root nodule microbial communities of legume samples collected from California, USA - M. trunc garden sep15 | ecosystem: Host-associated > Plants > Roots > Nodule | place: USA: California...
CTTCTTCAACATCACACTCAAGAACAAAAATCCAACATCCCAAAAATTGAACACAAACGAAGCATATACAACCCAAAAATTGATCGAAATGAACACGACCCAGAAATTAAACACAGCCCAGGATCGAAATTGAAAACTGATGATGATAATGATGAAAATCGAAATCGAAATTGGTTTGCAAAGAAGGTTGAAAATCGAAATTGAAAGATGATGATGATTATGATGATGAAGCAGGAAATGGAAATTGAAATGGAAAATAGATTTGTTTGTTACAAAACCGCCGCTATTTGAATCATCCGACAACGTTGCCGAAAATTTCGCTAAGCTCTTTCTGGCTCTTGATTTGCTGTTGCTGCAGTTGTTGATTTGGTAATGAACATGTGCTATCAGAGAGAGTACTGTTTCTACCTATAACACTGTTGTTGCTTCTTCTTTTCTCTCTTTTAATTTTAATTCATCATGATGATGATGAAAGAAAGAAAGAAAAAAAAGGGTTGAATTTGATTTGCTATTGTTGTTGCTTCATTATTGTTGTTGTTGATTTGTTGCTGATGTCGTGGATGATGATGATTAGAGAATTTGAAGAAATTCATTATTTTTTTAAATTCAAGATAAGAACTTAAAAATGGCTGAATTTGGATTATGGATTTTTTTTTCCTGGAAGATTGATGAAGATGAGAGAAGAAGATGAAGAAAAGTAAAAAGGTGTTAGTGATGTACAATACAATACAATAGACCCTACATAATCTAACAATTCTCTTTTAAAGAAAAAAAATCAAAGGGTTAAAATTAATTTTTTTATTATAGTTCATGGTGGATCACTTTTAAAAATGGTTCATCTTATACATTTGACGTTAAAAACTAACGGAGATGACCAAAACGGTAAATGACAAAAGATTTACAGGACCAAATTAAGACACTTAGAGAATGAAAATGAAAACAAAAAATAAGTTAAGGGACCAAATAATGTATTAAGTCAAATTAAAATGAGTTGAAGTGTATAAAAGACTAACGAAATAACCGAACTAAAATTAAAATTTCTTGGAATTACATACCCCAATTTTTAAATTGGTATTATTCCATAGAAAGGATATCTTAGTCGTAAATAAAGCCTAAGATTAGAAAACATACTCTAGCATACTATCCCACATTAAATCATCCACAGTCCGATAAAACCCATTAACAATGACAATTACCATTAATTAAGTACCAACTAATTAATCAAGCAAGTTCGTTATGATGTTTACAGTATCTTCAGTGTATCACATAACTGAGCAAGCATTAGGATTTTCATCACTAAATAATTCAAACGAATTTGACGAACGTGAACGTGATGATGTAGTATAAGTATAAGATTCGGAGTCATCATAATCATTACTTTGATGCGTATAAGCGTATGAATACGGTTGTGACGACGAAGTACAATACGAGGCACCGTATCTCATAGAAGTAGGATACGCCGTATGTAAGTTTCCACCACACACCGTAGGTGATGCTGGTGCGTGATGATAATGCGGTGGGTATTGATTCCGTGGTGCACTCTCATTAGGTGGTGGGCCCATAAATGAAACTTGTCCTGGGCCAGACCCAGGCCCATGACCATGCATCTGATTCTGATTCCAATCACCGGAAGGAGGAGGTTCGAAAGTAACATTTAAACCTTCACTATTCCCTCTTTGCCCCTGATAGTAAATTCTATTCCTTCTATATCCACCGTCGTTTAACCCCGCATTCTCCATGGCAATTGTAACTTTTTTCTCTGCAACCGGTAACTGGTTACTGGCTGGAAAACTCATCACATGTCTCACCTCTGGCTTTATTTCTTGAAATTGCACACCGCCTCTTCCGGTTGGCCATCCACCACCACCACCTTCGGTAGCAGCTACAACAACCTTAACAGCTTCGCTTTCGTTGCCACCATCGGTTTGGTTACCTTCATCACTGCTCTCTCCATCACTCTGTTTCTGATCTGTGTTTTGACCGTTCTCTGGTTTTGGTTTCTTCTTTTTCTTCTTCTTCTTCTTTTTCTTTTTGATTGGTTCTGTATCAGGCCATAACTCAGCTCGTTTACCGGTTTGTGTTAGTATCTTAATGAGTGTATCGGTGTCGACGGTCCCCTTTACTTCTACTTTTTGTTGCTTCAAATCAATAGTTGTTTGATAAACACCTGAGTTAACAACAATATTAACAAAGTTTTGAAATGAAAACAAAAGATATTGAGTTTTGAATGTTAATGATTTGTTACCATCTATGCTTTGGAGGACTTTTTTGACTTTTCTCATGCAACCTTGACAATGAATGGAGACTCTTAACGTACAGCTCTGAAAGAACAGAGACGTAATATAAGAGAGTTATTAAAACGGCATGCAGAGGAATGAATGGATTAATGTTTGATTTACCTTGCACATGAGAGGTTGTAATTGTTGTTCTTCTGGTTGTGGTTGTGGTGGTGGTTCTTGAACAACTACTAGTTCGGGTCTTGTTTCTGTTGCTTCCATTGGGAAGTGAAGAAACAAGAGTGACGTTGAGAAAGAGAGGAGGGCGATGCTAAAATGTTACTAATTAAGAACAAGGCTTTAAGGTTGATTTTGGTGTATAAAAGGTGACCATGAAGAAGAATGGGAGGAGAATATCGTTAGAAATTCCTAGATCTTTCCAGAATAATATCAAGTTATCATCACCATCACCTTATAATAGAATTTAAAAACATCATAGCATGAAAAGTTTCTTCATACAAATACGGAATCGTCTATACTCGTATCTATGTATTGTATTTGTAGTGATAAAGATATTGACTGTTATTCAAACAAATTTAATTAATACCAATTCATCCATCCACTTGGACACTACAAACTTATCAATATAGCATCAGATGCCTCTTCACTTTTTTATTTCTTCTTTTGCCATATATTCACATCAGCCCGAGATATACCTCTTGATGTGGAATTTCAAATATTTGATATTTATTTATTTTATAATAATTTTTGTAATATAGAGCAAATGCCAATATGTATTTAAACATTGATGTTTAAGAAAACAACACATGCATGGTTTGATCGGTTTTACTCAAAACATTGTCTTACTTGGTGAGTTCAAGTGTGAGTGACTAATCTCGCATCGAGTGCGAATGAATTAAATGTTGAATATGTAAGAGCGGTAACTCATACCATATGCATTCATATTTTTGATTGAGATGTGGTGTTAAAATCTCTTGGTGATCATCGATCCTTAATTAGTTCATTGTTTGTTGCCCTATCACTCCCTGAACTTCCCAACAACCGAAATCAGGAAGCTCTCGCTCAATCCAAGGACGATCTTCAACGTGAGAAGAGTAGGGTGATATTGTGATGTAAATACATGGCAAACGTTGATAGTACGTTATCCTGCCTAAGCTCATGGATTCGCAAATCCGGTTGCAGTTAAGACGAGTGAGTCAAGGAGTGCTCTATACCAAGGTGGTTTTAAAGTTCTTATTTGAATTAATTTATTTTGTAAACACATTTCTTTCAAATGCATTTTCCAATGAATTAGTAAAGAAGTTGACCTTGTTTACCTTTGATCAAAAGTGAGAATGTGAGATATGAGTTCAATCCGTACTCATGAGTAAGTAAAGTTAATAGGTGTTTTTCCCTCGCCTTCAGTTAGACGATTAAGTAGAGGGCAAGTTTGAGAGATGTACAGAAGAAGAAGAAACAATTAGGATAGTTGGTTGCTTTGCACCTTAGGGTTACTGCAAGATGAGTGTTTTGCAAGGAGGTCAATAAATAAGACTAGACTTAAGATAGAATATCATGAGCTTGAGAGAGGACTCGCTTGCGCAAAAAGAAATTAGTGACATCACCTTAGATGTGAGATAAACCTTAAGGACCATTAGGATGGATGTAGGGTGAACTAGCTATGTACGTAGACCTTACCTTTTGCCTTCCAAAAAAGAAAGGAAAGAAGTACAAACCATTTATCGTTACATTTGCACACCCATTATCATTATGCAAGTATGTTTAGTAACTAAAACAAAGGATAAATCGAAAATTATGTTTAGTAACTAAAACAAAGGATAAAACGAAAATTAAATCAATAGACGCATTTTTTATCCATAGAGGTTTCCAAAAGTTTTATTTTTTTATAAGCAAACTTTTATTTATAGAGAAAACTAACATAAATGTGCAAAACTGCTCCAAATCTAACAAACAAACAATCAGAAGAGTACACATTGCCTACCACAACACTCGCATGAGAAGTACAAGGTAAATACAAGCAATTAGTGATCTAAACTCACCATGTATTAAGACACTGTGCTACAAATTCTGGTCTTGTTGGGATGGCTACAGCTTTTAGAAAATTGTAGCACAGTGTGTTAATGAGTTGTGACTCTAATTTGTAGCTCAGCAGCACCAGTCGAGCTCGAATTCCAAGTGTTATGTCACCAAAATCTCATTTCCGCCACTCTTTGATCTTTATTCCGAGCAATCCTAAAAAGGCGGGGAAAACCATTTCCCATTTCCTTCCAAAATAAAGTTGTATCTACATTTCCCATTTCTTTTGGAACCACATTGGAAAACCAGTTTGTATCTAAATTATCCACATTCAAAATCGAGCACAATCGCACCACCACAATGAGTCAAACAATTTAATCCCTCTAGACTAAGAAGTCTGTCTATATGGACCCGTATATCTATTCTCTAAAAGTCCCTTCCAAATGGTCTTGGACTCTATCAAAATCCTCTAGAACCACTTGTCAAAATCCAAAATATAATAATATTCCAAGTGTATATTCTTGACCATGATGTACTGGTTTAAATAGATAAAACAAATACAACTTTGTTGTTCATAGCAATGTGCAGTCACAACTTTTTATAGGTGAAATACTTTGATTTGTATAAATAAAAGGAGTTCATTATGTGTTACAATAATCATCATAGTTTGATGATTTCTTTGGTTCTATTATATCTAACTTGACTTCACTTTACATTGAAGTGAATGCAACTGATTTACACACGTATACAACTTTATGAATAGAATGCTAGCTAGCTGCTTATCTACATCTAAAAGACTATAACAAAAAAAGAGAGCAGCAAACTACTTATAAATATTGTTCCTTCACTACTTAGGTTACAATTGAAGAAAAAAATATCGTGTTGTGACCAAAAGAATCTAAAAATTCTCTTTATGAAACTCAAATTTAGTGTTGGTTTTCCTTGAAAAATCCAGAGAAAGACTTTTAAGTTGTCCAACCAATCCAGCCGCCCCACAGTAAAAAACACCTGGAAAAAAATATATTGAAATTGAGTTAAGCATTATATCTATGATGGTAAAACAATCAACAATTAGTTAAGGACAGGAAAACCAAGTTCGAATCTTGAAACAAGTTAAGACCAAATAAAATTTAACAATTGCATGAAGAGCAACAGTGCAATATTGATACTTACCAACTCTTTTGCCAGGATGTTTGAGAGCAGTATGTTTAAACACAGCACGCCAATTTGGTCTAGCAAAATGTGTTTTAACCCTTGTCCCTGAAACAATATCCACACCACTTTTGGCATGATGAAGTGATTGAAGCATAGTGATCAAAGCTGATCTAGCATCTCCTTCTTCATACACACTTGTGCAATAATTATGAAGTTCAATCAGTCCATCCTTGTCATAATCTGCAATTTCATCCATCACACCTTTAAACCATTCAAAGGAACCTTGTTCACGAGTAACCCAATAGAAATAGGCCCTGTTTGTGGCAAATGGTTTTCTTTTGTTGTTTTTAACTCCACTTTCTACTACTCCTTGTTCTATGTCTTTTTGTTGTTTCATGTTGTTTAGTACATCTTTTAGTATGCTAATCAATGGAGTGGCACCAATTCCTAAACCTACTAGAAGGATTACTTCGTAGTCTTTATAGTCTTGTGCTGGAGCTCCATAAGGTCCGTCAATCAATAGCTTTGGCATCCTGAAATTTCATTTCAATTCTATTAGAATTAATAAAAAATAAAAAATAATTGAAATTAATGACAAAAAATTAAATTATTCTCTAATTCTGCACAAGACTATAAGTGATGGGTTTTAAGTCTATGAGGTAAACAAATGGATGAACTCAAAAAAGTAAAGTTATACATAAGACAATATCAAAGATAGCTAACCTTGGTATGTTGTTGCCTTGTAACATATCAGCTCTTAGAAGACCACTTTGGTCACCACTTGCTGGCTGACATGCCTGCATCAGATCATGTAGATGAAATGGTCAGCAACAGCATTTCCATAATAAGGAACATATTTGAGAAAATGTACGACACTAACTTATAACATTACCACTTCAAATTAAGAAAAATGGTTGCAAGTGTAAAATTTAGATATACCTTGGCGAAAACAGCCTTCAATTGTGATGTCCAGTCACCCGCAGTCCGAATGTGAACACTTACATAATCATCTCCAGGGGCTGATGTAATAGAGAAAGGATGCCATTGAAATGGGGAGACATCTGCGCAATTAACAAAAATATATTGTCCACTGTGGTACTTAAATCCTTGTGGTTTAGACACATGCAAGGCCAACACATTTCCGGGGTACACTGCAACCTTTATTTAGAAGAGAGAAAATATTAGAAATTTAATTTAGTATATTTGGCCTGTAATGCCATTAGTAAGAGAATCGAATTTTACAGAAAATATGTTCACAGTTTCATAATTTATATGTTACCTTTAAAATCTTGACACTTTTGTAGCCAGACCTAAAAGCACGAAGTAGTCGCTCACATGCGTATATTATCATAGGAATGGCAAGATACATCCAAGTCTGTGTCAATGAATTTTGCACAACCAAATTTAGACGCAACTCAAACTAAGTGACCCAAAGTGCAATTAATTTTATTAAAAGAATGGGATTTTGCTGCATACCGTTTTCTTGTACCATTTCTTGGAGAGGTATAAGAAGTATCCATGAACAATAAGAAGAGCATAAACAATGACAAAGAGGTGATGTGAATACCAAAAAGCATTGAAACCAGTGAGCTTCTTCAAAAGTGGAGGGAGCTTAAGCTTGTTTCTTCGGAACCAAGGTTGGGCCAAAGTAAAAGCTATAGCCATAAGCACTACCATGACTATTCCAGTCCAGCCCTCTGTACCTTTTACAAACCACCAATAATTGTTGGGCCTATCATCCCCAAAAAATGGCTTCATGGGAACATATTCAGCATCTGTTGCATGTAATAGCCTTGGGAAGTCGCATGTTAAATGGGAAATAGCATGTAACCCTACACCAATTGCAATGCCAAAAGCTATCACCTAAACAAATATATAGATCCAATATCAAGTCAGTAGCTAATTAATAAAAAGTGAAATAATTGAAATCAAATAAATAAGAGTTAATTATCAATTTACCTTGTGAAAGTTGATGTTATCATCAAAGGGAACAACAACACCTAACTTGGTCTTGCTCCTGAGCCAAGTGATGGTGTTTCTACAAACAGGCATTAAAATTAAAGCCATGTTGAATTTGAGAGTCTCAGCAGCACCCTTTGCTATTGTGACACAATAGCCCATGACTTTAAACGCTGAACGATTCTTGTATTGAATGAATTTCCATGTGAAAAGGGCAGCACAAATGCAAAGCCAGAGTGCTATAACCCAAATTCGTTTCCAATTGTCTTCGATGAAGTAGTTCAATGATCGTAAACTACGCTTGATGGGGTTGTACTCTTTGGTAGGAACTAGTTTCTGGCTCAACATTTGACTCAAAACTCTACTATCTGTGTGCATGTGGGTTGACTGTGCTGGAGCTTGCAAAAGAAGCATTTCCAAGTTGTGTACCTGCACATGACAGAAAAGTATAAGAATTATGTGGAAAAACTTTAAACATGCATCCCTAAATTATACTAACTGTTAGATCGTTAATCATCTTTGCTTTTAATAAAGTCCAACATATTTCTATGTTTATATTTTCACATCCTTTACATTAATTGAGTATTACCTTTTAGAGTAATCCAATCCTATCTTTTACATCGCTTAACAACTAATCTAGTTAGAAAAATTACATGTTGATACTGCTGGTCCAATTTAAGTGCCGTTTCAATGCTTAACTTAGTTTGTTTGGAATTTAATATTTAAAATAGAATACAAACCTCAATAAATCCAAGGTTGTCTGGATCCAACTCCTCCATGATTAGAGCAGCGTATTCTTCCGCACGTTCTTGTAGTTTTGACAGCTTGTTAGCAGAAGCGCTTAAGGTAATAATCTGTTAAACACATAATAAAACAATGTTCATAACTCCACAAAGTTTCTTGCCAAATAAGTTATACTAAACCACTATTACAATGTGAACATAACTTAATGCATTATCAGTTGCAAACTACTATGTTTGTATTAGAGCAGTGCTATATTTGATACAGGAGATAATAATATACAATATTGTATTGGTAAAAAAGAAACAGTAAAATAATACGATATCGTAATTTGTCGGATTGCAGGGTGGTTGAAATTGTAAGTAACCAGTCAACTTGTTTCGTCCATTTTAGTGACTTAGGATGTAGTATTCAATATTTATTTTTTATCTTCCAAAACAAATTAAAAGTATTATTTATGTAAATATTTGTAAAAAAGATAATGTAAATTTATCTAGTAATTTAAAATAGTGATTCCATTTTTTTCTTCTAAAGATGCTTGTAAATAGTGATCGAGTAGCCAGCCAACAGTAAATAAATTCTCACCTCTTTAACTTCGTCTTCGGAGATTCTCCCATCAGCATTTTTGTCCACCCTGGCATGATTTAAAATAAATTGTTAATTATTAGGCAAATTCTATGGTACATCCACAAATATGAGCGTATTGGTACACCAAATCAATAAATTAATAGTTAAAAGTTATTTTTTGAAGAGAAAAATTGTTTTCTATCACCTATAATTAATTCTTATTTACCAAAAACGTCAACAAAATAAATTTTAATTTTTCTGAATTTTTATTACTCATAATAGAGAATTTTGATTATTTTTTACAATAAAATGTAAAAAAAATTAGTATGATTTTTATAAACAATGAAATGATGTTTTTTCTTAGAGTAATGCTAGCAACACCCTCTTTTGAACCCTTTATTTAATACTCATTCTCTAATTGACTTAAATCAATGTGGGTCCTACATTTTGAAAATGGATATCACTTAAATTGGTGAGACATACATTAATTTCATCCAATAAGATAGCGAGTGTTTCAGAGAGTGTTGAAAAGAGAGTATTACTAGTATTCCTCTTTTTTTTATGAAATGACATTTTCTAAAATATAAATATCAACAAATAAATTTTTATTCTATAAAAATAATAGTTAATTTAAAGATTTTTGAAATAGAAATACCGGTACAACTTAATTTATTGATGTACCGTAAAACCTCCCTAATTATTATGGACATTAAGGTAAGGAGTGGGTGTAGACCCAATCAAAATTCAATAATGTTGACATTTGGCTTCTAATTTTTGACTAAGATATCACGCGTATACTATATTGTTCTTTCTTAAATAGCTGCTACTAATTACGTTGAAAATTTTAAATTGTCAATCTAAGTTAACAACTCCTTGACTCGTTCTTTTCCTTAAAGGGGCAACCCAAATTATTTCCATCTTTCCCTTTTAAAAATAGAGCCAACAGTTTTATTCATTCATTTGATTCCTTCGCATTCAATTTCATGATTATTTTTTCTTCACAATCTAGCCCCACCCCCGACCATTCCATAAACTACTAAATTTTCCCAAGATTGGGAGAACTAACAAAATATTGAAAATACATTTTTTTATTTGTTAAAAAAGTAACGAGGAAACTAATTGAAAAATAATGTACATCCAAAAATTAAACCATGTCACAAAGCTTCTATAAAATACCACGTTATAAACTTTAATACCGTTCATTCAGCAAAAAAATAAAAATATGAAATACCATTACCATGCATGAATCAAATTTAAAACATTTTTTAAATGGTGTTTGATTTTGAAATCCGCCAACCCCACAACAAAATATCACCATTTCATGTGGCCATTATTTCTCATCACTTTCTTCGGGTACGTTCCTGTCATTATGATTCGTCACTATCATCATAATGCAATTTGTTTGGTTTCTATCCTTTGTACACTAATAATTAAAAAATAAGACAATAATAATAGTACGATGACTCAGGACTCTATGTTCACATGAAAATAGCACCGAGTGCGGCGTAGTTTTTCTTATGTCTTGATGGCGATTTTTCTTTTGATCAAATGATTAATTTCTTAATTAACTATGGCATATCTAAGCAATCATAATTTTTTTTATTATGAAACAATAACGGTAAAGGAAATGAAATCTTACATATCAAAGAAGGTTTGCAGTCTTGAATCAAAGCTTTGGTCCGTAATTTGTTCCCAAAATTGGCGCAGTTCATCCTTAGTTATGGAGGCTGATGTTATCCCCCGGCGACGAGCCAATGCATCAAATAACTCACCAGCAAAATCCTTTGAGTCGTTCATTCCTATTCCACATTCCACAACCACGTCAATTTTAAGAATTGAAAGACATTCTTATCTTAGTGCATGTTTGTATCACAATAAATTTGTCGAAATTGTAGTTTTTATAAAATACACTAGCTTATCAAAATTCAGTTAAAATTTATCATGAATTCAAACATTAAGTACTTACCATGGTACCATCACTTGTAACATTTAAGCACTTACCATGGTACCATCATTACATCTCTATTTTGAGTTTTCAATTTTAACATCTATGATATTTTTCTCATTATTTTCATACCTACATATCTTTTTTCTTTTAAGATAATAAAAAGACATTATTTTTTGTTTCTGATAATATTCAAGGCGTTGTACTGTTGTAGTATACACTAAACGTGAGCATCTTGGGTGGAGTCTATATTCGAAAATTAATTAGTTAGCCATAATAGACTGGTCCCATCAACTATTCTAGTATATTTTTTTTTCTTGACACAAAGATATACTAGTATCTTGTACGATTAGTGGATAAAATATGAATAATTTACTAACTAGTGTCATTTTCTATTACTCCAATATTATACCTAGTCAATTAATTAGTGGCTAGCTAGTGGGAAACAAAATAACAATGATGCACAATATACCTATGCACTGGCTGAAGCGCGTTTTGGGGAGTTTTCCATCAACTTCCAATTCATCAAATCGCTTCTCCACCTGAGACCAACCACGATCACTACCAACGTTTTTGGTCATAAACTTAAGTCCTTTCAGTGCACGAGCTGCACCAGATTTCGCCCTATCAACCCTATCGAACTTCTTTGAAGAAGTCATGCGTTTCAGTTCCTGCGAAACCTGCTTAAGTTTAACGGACAGAGTTGATGGCCGTTTCTCCAAACGGCTAGCCAGTAACGCCGTCTCAGAATCACCGCCTCGAATGTTCTGGACGGAAACGGTGTCATCACGAACGTCAAGTGTAATCTCAACGTAATCCTCCACCTCATCGCTGAACCTAGCGCTTTTCTTGCTGCTTTTCTTCTTGTTGTTGGAAACTAACGGACCGCTTAAAGGTCCGCTTAGAGATCCACTGAAACCTACTCTCGTGCTTCTGCTTCCGTTACTCTCCGTCTCCGACCATATTTCTTGATGATGATGATTCTCTTTCTCTTGACTAATCTCCATCTCCGATCAACTCGTATGTATAAATATTAATATTTAGATGAGAAAATTGAATGAACTTGAATTGATCTATTATTTATGAAGGCTGGACGGTTGATTAATATGTTTGGAGGAGAAAG
>Ga0099826_10002611_pt1 | contig 11740 bp, 17 predicted proteins | sample Mtrugardesep15_FD_76830 | JGI IMG/M metagenome (GOLD analysis project Ga0099826, IMG submission 76830) | Root nodule microbial communities of legume samples collected from California, USA - M. trunc garden sep15 | ecosystem: Host-associated > Plants > Roots > Nodule | place: USA: California...
AAGACAAAACCAAATCAAATTACCAAAAATATAAACATAATTCTTCCAAGCAACAGCTTGATGAGCACTGCGGGGAGGAGGACTATTAGGACTCGAAATCTGTTTCCACTCCAGCTTGTCAACATCATACCGATAAAGATCACCATAGACGAAAGTCTGCATAGATTCAAAACCTGATGGTAAGTTGTAGCTACTTAGTACCTGTTTGGTTCCGCAGTGGGAACTCCGAAAATTGAGCTTGCAAAAGTCAAATTGACCATATTTTTTTAAGTTTGGTTTTTATTTTGAGAATCAATTCTGATCTAAAGCAACTATTTGTAGCTTTCAAGTTGAGGTGGAATCAATTCTAACTTTGTACAATTTTTTATATAAATATTAAAACTATATTTTGGTGATTATACACTAGCAATTTTGATCTAAAATATCCAAACAACATGAATTCACATTATTCACTTTTACATAAATGCATCCAAACACAGACCACTACATTCAAATCACTTTTAACAAAAATCAATTTTCACCACCACATGTTCCACTTTTCGAGGAGCCAAAATTGATTCTAGATGTGTTTGGTTCCTCTAAAGTACAAATTAACTTTGCCTCCAAAATTGATTCTACTTGAAGCTAGAAATTGTAGCTTCTGATTCTAAAATTGATCTTTAAACTCAAATTTGTTGTTCAACTCATTTTTAAATAAATGTATCGAAACATAAATCATTTTTCTTTCAACTCAATTTAATCAAAATCAGAATGATTCAACCTAACCTTGTTCCCGTTGTAGAATTCACCTCCATAGAGAATCAACTCGGTCTCTTTCAACGGATTAACAGTAAGCTGCACAATCAATCAAGCAATAAAACAATCAAATTCAAAATGTAAAGAGGAAGAAACGTTGTGTAGATTACCGAGCAATTGGAGCGAGGAGAAGGAGCAGGAACATTATCTTCAACGTGAACTTCTTTCTTCTTAGCTTCTTCTTTTTGAATATTCAACTGTGTGATAAACAATTGTTAGGTTTTCCATTGCTTGAAGGAAATTGAAAGAAGAAGCATAAGGTATAGTTAGTTACGAGAATGGCGTCAATATCGTCTTCGGGAGAAAGCTTTTTTTCTTCCCTGCGAGCTCGTTTCATGTCGGCTTTTGCGGTTTTTTTCTCTGTTTTCTCTTTGCCTTTGCCGACTTTCTTTGTTTTCTTCCCCATTTTCTTCTTCGCCGATGTGAATTCCTTACCGCCGCCGCCGCAAAACCAAACGGAGAAATGAATTATGTTTTTGCACTCACTCAACCTTCTTCTCCACTCTCGATTTTATTAGTTATAAATTATGTAATTATCAATGTAAAGATTTTATTTTCTCTTCAGAAAACATTTTATTTGCTTGTTCTGGTTTCATGTGTAGACTGTAGTGATTGAACTTGGAGTGTGTTTTGATTAGCAGCTTTCTCCTATACAAGTGTGACAAATCTAAATATTTTTTTTTTACAGCGTATTTCTTTTTTGACAAGAGTAAATCTAAGTAAATTGTTCTTACCAAAAGAAAAAAATCTAAGTAAATTGTTAGTGATACCTTCGAGATAATGTGACCACTTATTAAGACGGTTTGATCAAATTTAATATTAGGTTGATACGTATAAAAAAACATACGTTAAAAAGAAATCAATCTTTTGAATGAATATCAATTTACATAAAAAAAATACAAAATGACTAACGTTTTTTGATATGGTGATAATCAATTTTTATTTTTCTTGACAGATGATGATGATGGATATGCAATTTACATAAATACCGATGAACATCATATTTTTGTCTATTTTGTGTATCTATTTAACAAAAATACGGTGTTCGTTTGTGTTTTTGTGCATTTTTGTAATTCGTTTAAGTTATATAAGATGAAAAAGCAAGTGAAAGATAAAAATAGAACTATACCGTATCACACACACCGTCTAAAACTGTATTTAAATAACAACCCTACAATTTATCAATACATATTTTTCTCTTTTTATAGTTTAACATAGTTTTGATTTAATTTAACTAATTTTAATTTAAACTATCAAGAACAAAGTACATGATCAACTCCCTCTCTTTATATTAACCTAAGTCGATGCAGTCATGTATGGATGGAGGTCCTTAGTGTTCGTGTTTGAGCATCCCTCTCTCCATCCTACTAAAGCAAAAGGGAAATATATACGCTCTTTAAAAACAGGCACAAATTTGTCGTGTAAACATCCGTGCCTCTTACAGCCTTCCAAATTTTGTACCATGTTCAATTTGCAAATCATAAACTGAAACATGTGTTGCTATTCAATCTAGTCTTGTAGTATTGTTCGTCACCCAAAAAAAAAGTTATAGTTTTGGTAACAAGCAAGTTGCAACAATGCTATGGACAAACTCGCATAACCATACGGTCAGCTTGTGTATACAAAAGTGAATGTAAGGTAATCTATTAAGGTTCGGCAGCACACTATCGAACTGCAAAAACCAGTATCTTAATATGTGGTACTAGCGAACATAGAATGGGAGGTAATGGAACCTTTGAGCAAAAATATAATGCCTAATGATAAGCATATAAAACACATCACCAACACATGCTACAAAACTACATGGCAAATAACAATTATTAATTAACCCTCTAAAAAAACTATTATTATCATTACATTAGATATTTCACCATGTAAGGCCCTTCAAGCTCATATCCCAATTTTCTGTAGTAATGGCGTGTGCCAACCCCAGAAATCACAGCTACCTTAGTGGACCTGTGTTCTTTCGAAGCAATCCGCTCGGCCTCCTCCATAAGAAGCGTACCATAACCCTGTTAACAATAATTTTGGTCAAAAGTAGGTCAATTGGAGTACAATGAGGGACATGTTATTGGTATCCTTAGAAAAGCTGCATCATGAATATCCATGTGTATCTTTTTTTTCTTGGATATTATACGTGGCTAAAGAATTTGATACACAGTCCAAAACCAAAACTCAGCAATTCCACTCAGATAGTATCCAATAAGAACATGTGAATATTCGTAATGATGTCACATGTCATTTATGTATTAGCATGACAGTATTACCTGGTGTTGTAGCTTGTCAGAATCCCTCCCATGAACTGGTACAGCAGTTCCATAAACATGGAGCTCACGAACAATAGAACACTTCCCCATAAGCTCTGGACAAGTAGTGTTTCGGCCACATTTTCGCAGTCGCAACAAACCAACGAGAATATCCTGTTCAAGAGCAGAAAGCACAACCAATGTCATGGCCATGTTTCATCAACAACAACAAATTTAAACTAAAGATAAGAACAGGTTAAGAGATGCCCCCTTGTTTCAAAATAAAGAAGGCAAAATATACAAACTAGGCTCACAGGTTAAAACTCAGTAGAAAATGATGATAGACAAAAGGATAGGCACTAATAAGAGAGTCTGAGGAAAGAAGGTAAAATCACCTGTCGTGTATCTTCATATGACAAAAATGTTTCCCAACCTTCATTTGCCATATAATCACGACGAACAAGTTCCACCTCTTCTGGCTTAATTTGGTGATGAATATCCTACAAAGAAATACAGAATGTCGGTTGGTGCTCCAAAATAATACTAGTGAACAAAGTGTCTCAATATTTACGATTTACAAATCTTTGTTAAATAAAATTTCCAAACGAGATTGGTTCTAGATAATTACCTGGATTCCAGCTTCTCTGGTCCGAACATCACGACATTTTAATCCCAAGTCCTCCATTCGAGCTAATGCTAACTCCCTAAGATTCCCTTTCTCAACCCCAGAGGTCACCAAAGGCATCGGAATATCCCGCTGTACTCTATAAACACGTGTCCATGGAGGTACCATTGCAAGGATCCTTGCTATGATGTCCACAAGTTGCTCAGGTGGATAATTTCTATACCTACAATGACATTAACAAACAAATTGACTTTCCACATGCCTTTTAATCGTGATGAATAATGAGATAGAAACTAAAGAGTTTGTGAAAGAAGCATTTGAAAGAATACATCACATTTGATAGGTACCTGCCAGTTTTCCAGAGCTCATAAAGCCCAGTTCCACGTATTACAAGAGTGGGGTATATTTTTAGCCCGTCTGCTCTAAACAAGGGACTTTCAAAAAACTCTCGGAAACTTTCCATGTCCCTTTCAACTCCAACATTTGGAAGATCAGGCATCATGTGAGCGACTACCTAAAGCAAAAGCCAAACAAAAAAAAACATAAACAAAATGACAACAAATAGTATATCTTTTAACTCTCATGACCAACCTACTGCGTAATTTGCATTCTAGAGAGATAGAATTAGGGAAATCCAAACACCTAGAAAGTAATATGCCTATAGAAAGTTGCTTATTAATATTTTACCAATGAATCAATCTAAAGTTTGTCCTTGTCTAGACAAATATAATGAGACAGCACACAAGGTCATTCATTGAGTTCATTACAACTTTGAGTGCTGGAGTATGTCTATATCAATTTTTTAAACACATTCCGCATGAGGAGCAGAGGAGAATAGTCTGACAGGATAAAGCTGTGAAAAAGTGCAGATTGATAGGATAGGACAGTAACAAACCTTGAAACCGGCATCTTTAGCTAGGCAAAAACAATCAGCTACAGCAGCAACAGTGTGTCCTCTATTAGTGTCACGAGCAACATCCTCATAAGTGCTTTGGACTCCAATCTCCAATCGTGTACAACCGTAAGAAAGCATTTGTCGCAGGTGAGGCCCAAGACAATAATCTGGCCTCCTGAGAAATTTAAGAAGTGCAAAACTTGATAAGTGGCTAATCGATGTGTTACATTAACTATTACTAGTTAACATTTACTTAGGTTTCCACGAAATACATAAAACCCTAGAAAATCATAACTAAACCAGTTTATGCCACGGGGACAGTTGTCATAACAGCAAATTTATTGTTAGTATATCTTGTTTCATTATCTCTATAACAACAAAAGAAAAAGTCTTCTTTCATAATAAGAGTTTAGTTACATGAATCAAATAGCACCGCATGTCTTGTTCTGAAACATGTCTAGTGACAAATTATTTAAACCAAAATACATCTTAATGGCCTGATATGTAGTTTTTCTTGGTCGCTCTCTAGTTCTAAATATTTAACTAAACTCCGTATATATAATCCATTCTCGTTATAAGACTTTCTACAAGTCTTCTCCCCATGTGTCCAAATACCAAAAATTCCAAAGCACTCCTCCATTCAAAACTTTTAACAACAAAAAATTAATATTTAACATTTGTTGCAACTGGTAAATAACTAAATGGAAGGCAACTCACGTTTCAATTGTCATGCCAATACACTTTGTTGCACTATGCTCAGAGTACGTCACCGCCTCTTCTACATTGGCAGAGGTGTGTCCGGACAAAGCATCGTGAAGATTCCTTATAAAGTAGTCACGGTAATCCGCCGGAAGCGACATGAAAGTTCCGCCCATTAATATAAACTCAACCTGAAAAAACAATAAACCACGCCCATTAATATAACTACATGATACATCCACACGTATATTTCATGCACTTGAATCACTCAACAAACAATAGTAGAGCTCCAAACCTTGTCTACACTGTGACCTAAACGCTTAAGCTGATCTATCCTACCTCTTGTCTGCACATAAGGGTTATACCTAAATCCAAAGCAAACAAAGTCGTCAAATTAACATGTGTTCTATTTTACTTATTGAATAATTTCATTTAACAATTTACATTTTCATTACTCTAAGAAAATGAAAATGAACCTACCTTGCTCGAATTGCACGCATACTGGTAGGTTCATAACCAGTATAAGACTGAGTACTGTATTCAAAATCGGAGTCAGGACCACCAGGGCAATAGACACAAATGTTACCGGTGGTGGCAATGTGAGGGCAACGATGAGGCTTTGACATGACAGCAACAACGGCTATTCCAGATGCAGTTCGGACGGGTTTGGCTCGGAGTTTGGGAAGTAGAACCTCTCGTTCGGAGTCCGGTAGAGCAGCAATCATCTCCACGAGTTTGGGCGCACGTGAGAGGCCGTACTTACGGCACGCAGCGGACTTGAGAGCATTGAGATCGACTTTGTGGCCCTTATGAGATAAGTCGACCATGGAGTTTACAATCTCTGCAATGGCTCGAACGCGCGCTTCTTCTTCACTAAGGCCGTGGCCTTCAAAGCCTCCTTTCCCAGGACGTGGTGCCTTTTTTGCCTCCGCCACCATTGCAGCTGCCATTCTCGATAAGTCCAAACACTAAAACAATTGAACTGTCGAGGATTTTGTTTCGCCCTTACTATTAGCAAAAGTTGAAATCAAAACTACAATTCCCTACAGCAAAATCAGAATGATTACATTATTAGAGATCTAACCATTCAATGAGGTATACTTGAAAGCAAATCCTCTATTTATTATTACTCACAAACAACGCACGCTTTATCAATTATTTCTTTATCTAAGAAAAACAGCAACTGCTGCAGCAATGGCTTACTGAGAAAAATTGAGCAGAATTTGTACATGAAATCAGTGAGCAAAAGTAAAATCAGAAAGAAAGAGAAATGAAACAGTGATGAAAAATGGGAAGTGCTTCACAGGTTAAAGAAGCACGAAAGAACTTACAGTAGCGGAGGGAGAAACTGGATCAGTGATGATGCAGAGGGAAGTGTGAGCGATAGTATGAGGAAGGGACGGTGCTTTCAGTTTTAGGGTTTGGGTTGGGGTGCAGTCGTACCAGGGAGGGGGTTACGAGTAGGAACAACGAAACTTGAACTGAAACAGAGCCACCTTTTTTATGATTTTTTTTTTAATCTAACCGATAGAATTTAAAATCATATTCTAATTTAAATTATTTTTTATAGAGTTGTAAATAAACATAAAATGGTTTCTTCTTCAACAAAAAAAAACATAAAATGTTTCTATTTTTTAATTGTCTACAAATTAATTCCATTTATTTTACTAAACTAAATTATTGATTGTCTCTTAACCAAAAAAAATATTGATTATCAAAATCATTCTTTAACAAACGGATTTAATTTAATATAAAGAGTAAAATTCAATTTAATTTTTCACAATTTTCTTGCTAGTCGTTTTTAAAAAAATATTTAAAATAGTCTCTAATATTTTTATAAGGATGACATATTAGTCTCCGGCTCATTGTAACATAGGAATTAGTTTGTCCTTAATTTGAAAATGTCATGAACTAGTTTGATTTCTTTTTTTGTCGTGAACTAAAATGAATTGCGAGAAAATTATTAATTATTAAATTGGGTCTTCACTTCGATATAAAATAAATTTAAATACGAGTAAGAAAATACAACTTCATTAGTATAAGCAAGAGTTTGGACAACATTGCAATATCCAGCGGTAACTTTTATCTTGTTATGAAGAGGACTAAAAGCTCACAAAGAGAGAAACTACACCAAAATCAATTGAGGCACATAAATCTACTAAGTTGAGTTGCGCATGACTCATAAAAACAAACAAATGTATGTAAGGAAGATCTAAGACGAATTAAAGCATATGCACACTCATTTGTTTCTTAGAACATATTTTAATGAGCTAAATTCAATTAGTTTATCACTTATACTTTTTTTATCCGATCACTTTTTTCTCTTAATTTTACCATTGTCGTCTTACTTGAAAGAAATATGTTAATTAAACATATATATATATATTTTATATCATTTAGACTAACTGCTATATCATTTTCAGTGACGTTATTATTCTTTTTTTTTTTGTGTACAAAATGACGTTATTATTCTAGTGTGGCATTCCTTGTGCCTACAAGAAGCATGCCAAGGAGGAAAAAATAAATAAAAAAATCATAGTCCACCCCACACCGGTGTTTGAATAATATGACCAGGTTCAGTGAACTCCAGTCATTCACACTTCCAGTCAAATCACTACATTTTCCTGACCCAACTGTAAAACAACAATAGTAGCGTCTCTCTTCCGAAAGTAATAAAATCAAATATTCCATCTCCATTGCTCAAACCACTTCACCATGTCAAATTTCTCAGAGTTCAAACCTCTGAACGAGAAAACACTGATCGAGTACATCAAATCCATCCCTGCACTTTCATCCAAACTCGCCAACAATTTCTCCGACTTATCCGTCAAAGAAGTCGGAGATGGCAACCTTAATTTCGTCTTCATCGTTTCCAACACCAACGGTTCTTTTGTCATCAAACAGGTATCATCATTCATCATACATAATCTTCCAAAAATGAGTTCTTTTTTCAATTTTTAATAACGGGTTTCATTGCATTGTTGTAGGCTTTACCATACGTTCGTTGCATAGGAGAATCATGGCCAATGACGAAAGAAAGAGCGTATTTTGAGTCATTGGCGTTGAAAGAAGAGGGTAAATTGAGTCCTGATCATGTTCCTGAAGTCTATCATTTTGATCGTACTATGTCTTTGATTGGTATGCGTTATTTGGAGCCACCACATATAATTCTCAGAAAAGGCTTGATTGCTGGTGTTGAGTATCCTTTGTTGGCTGAACATATGTCTGATTTTATGGCTAATACACTCTTCTTTACTTCTCTGCTTTATCGTTCTACGACGGAGCATAAACGGGATGGTATGAACTCTCCTTTTCACCTTTTCATACCCTCAACATATTATTTGAAATTAAAAGTTTGTTACTCTATAAGTGTTTGAAAGCATCACACTTTCCATGAAATTCAATTGAGCTTGTTTTTATATTGGAAACATTGGTTCCTTGATGTGTGGTTGTCAATTGTCTGTGATTTGCTTTCTTCTTACTAGGCCCTGTTTGGATAAACAACTCATTTTGTAGCTTATGTATGAGCTCCCTCTTTCTACAACGAAAGATAAAATAAAGTTAAGCTGTGTTACTAAGATATCTTTGAGAGTTATTGAGACTAAGCTGAAAAGAGCTCATGAACATGCAATAAGCTATTTTCGTAAGTTCTCCCAAACAAAAATAAGCTGAAAACAACTTATGAACATGCAATAAGCTATTTTCATAAGGTCTCCCAAACAGTCTCACAAGTACTTACAGTTATGTCAGTAGGTAAGCTCAAATAAGTCATTTCAAACGGCCCCTTAGTAAATATTTGAGTCTATGTTAAGCTTTTCATTTGAAAATGGATGGAGTAAATGATGTCGCCTTCTTGTGCCTTATAGACAATTAATGTTCTTAAACACATAGTAATATATAACCCATATGGGCTAGCCTGGTGGTGTAGGCTTTAGACCTTGGAGTGTGCTCTTGAGGTCTCAGATTCGTATCCTCATGGTGCAAATTTTTGTGGGCTAGTCCATATAGAGCTTGCTCTGGCTTGAAATGGGCCCCCACTAATGGACAGTGGGATTGACCCCCCGGATTAGTAGGTCGTTGGGCCGGATGCCGAGTTTTTTTAAAAAAATAATTATTATATGTATATTGACATCACCTTAAGACGTGTTATGTTACCATTAGTCTCAAGTTATCCTTGCTTCATGCAGTTGCTGAATTTTGCGGGAACGTGGAGTTATGCAGGCTCACTGAGCAGGTTGTTTTCTCTGACCCATATAAAGTTTCTGAGTATAATCGCTGGACTTCCCCTCATCTTGACCGTGATGCTGAGGCTGTTCGGGAAGACAATCTACTGAAGCTTGAAGTTGCCGAGCTAAAATCAAAGTATTATATATGTCTCACACTCTCACTTTTTTCTTCTTTTAATGCAGTAGTTTTGTTGTTTGGGTTTTTGTTGATGAAAATTTATGTTCATTTAGGTTCTGTGAGAGGGCTCAGGCACTAATACACGGAGATCTACACACTGGTTCTGTGATGGTTACTCGTGAGTCAACTCAAGTTATTGATCCTGAATTTGCATTTTATGGACCAATGGGTTTTGATATCGGAGCATTCCTAGGAAACTTGATTTTGGCTTTCTTTTCTCAGGATGGACATGCTGATCAAGCAAACGATAGAAAAGTAGGTCCTCTTTTTCCGTGTCTTTATTGGCTCATTCTTTTCATTCTATTCTGAATTTGTTACTAGACATATATTTTCTGGTGGTTCTTTGTAGTCTAACTTGCAAACTTAGATCTCTATCTCTAGTTATGGTTAATATATTGAAGTTTTTATTTTACTTTGGCGGATTTCTACATGGAAGAAGCTGGTTATCTTTAAGCAGCCCTACATATCTTTAGGATAGCACGCCATTAGTACTTGCAATTAAGTTTTTTATCTTTGTTGCCTTTGTTATTTACAGTTTTGAATCAATTTGTATTGTTCTCATGCTTTGTCTGCATGGTGACCATAAGTAGTTCCTTGTTATCCTAATTCAGAGAAGGAACCCTTGGTATGCATGTTGATCTGGTATCAGAGTCACACCATGCGAAAAATCTAATGCATAAGCCACAAACAAAGAAAAGGAAATTTCAGAAAGGTAAATTACAGAAAAGAAAGAGCAGAGCTCCCAGCTATGGAAGAAGCTTTCTTGCCCAAGGCATATGCCATAAACAAAGATGATATCAATCCTCACGTGACAGCCCTTGACCCCTTATACTACCATTCTCTCTCCCATTACTCTGTACATCGAACACGTTTTCGCTTTCCTAATTACTTTTTCCGCTCTACTGGCTGTGGTAGGCCTGTGCGAATAGACTTGTGGAATCTGGGGTTGTATTTGTATACGGTTGTATTTGTATACGCGTAACCCATCTTTTTCAGATAATATTAGATTTCTTAGCCCAACACTAGTAACAATTGAAGACTTGGTTACATGATAGAGTAATTCTCATGGTTTCTTTTTGGTGTCCAGCATATGATATTTTTTAGGGAATCAACATTGTGGATATGTAAAGTGATTAGACAGCTCTCCTACATTGACTAGTTTTTAGGAGTACTCTGTCTCTGTTTCAGTTTTTTCTTTGTTGAGGTTTTGTTATCCTCCAAAATTGCATTTCGAAATCTTTCTTTAACACACTATGTTATGCAGGCATACAAGGAATGGATTCTTAAGACAATTGCAGACACTTGGAATCTTTTCCACCATAAATTCACTGCACTTTGGGATGAGCATAAAAATGGTGCTGGTGAGGCATATCTTCCAGGAATCTATAACAATCCTGATGTTCAACTACTTGTACAGAAGAAATACATGACAGATTTATTTCATGACAGCCTCGGATTCGGTGCTGCCAAAATGATAAGGTGTCTCTTTCTCTTAAATATATATTTCCTCTTTTAATTAGAACATTAATATGAGGATGTACCAAAAAAAAAAAAAGAACATTAATATGAGGTTGCAGTAATCATTTTCACTTAAATGCTACAGAATGTCCATGTTTATGATTCATGGGTTAACAATACAATCATTAGAGAGATAAACTGAGTAGTTTCTATTGTCGAAAAGATGGTAGAGTCGCATCTTAGTATACTTGGGCATTAGAAGGGGAAAACTAAAAATCAAATTATAGTGAGAGATTACGAGGTCAATGATCTATCTTTAGGCTGGCATTGATAGTGTTATAGTGATATTTGATCCATGTAATGGACCCTACCTTGTGGAAAAATGAATGGTTGTGTTTTAATATGTATGGTTGTTTTAATATTTGATTCATCTTAAAACCTTTTTTCATTATCATGTGTTCTTCTTTTGGAAGAGGGGTAACCTTGGCGCAACTGGTAAAGTTGTTGTCATGTGACTGAAAGGTCATGGGTTCAAGTCCTGGAAACAGCCTCTTGTGTAAAAAACAGGGTAAGGCTGCGTACAATACACCAAAAATGGTGGGACCCCTTCCCTGACCT
>Ga0099826_10002612_pt1 | contig 11737 bp, 8 predicted proteins | sample Mtrugardesep15_FD_76830 | JGI IMG/M metagenome (GOLD analysis project Ga0099826, IMG submission 76830) | Root nodule microbial communities of legume samples collected from California, USA - M. trunc garden sep15 | ecosystem: Host-associated > Plants > Roots > Nodule | place: USA: California...
ACTATTTATGACCATGACACCCTCTTTTAATTATCCATTTCTGTTTAGCAAGCATTGCCTCATTAAGCACTTTTAGGCTTCCGAATCTAAGTCCACCATTAAAATTAATCTTATACAACTTCTTTTTTTCGATCAAGTGAATTTTCCTCTGGCCAACCTTACTTCCCACCATAATTTAATATTAAGACCCTCAATTTTAAGCGGGACCCACACTCTTTTAATATTAAAAAAATAAAATGTAATAATATAAAGTTATTGATAGTTGTTTAGTGAGTCTCATTTAAGAAATTTGTGCGAGATGCTAAATTGTAGAGATTAAGTGCTTATGAGGTAATACTATTAGAAAATTGTAAATGAATGACGTGTAAACGTAAGACCAATTTAAATACCAAAAAGTGAATGTCTCTATTGTGGATGTTCTGAGATCTCCACAACCTCATTCGTGTAAATGAAGTAAAAAACACATGTTTGGTCTACTCACTTTGATAGAATTCGTATAATAAATTATTAAATTTTGATATTCAAATATCTCTGGTTTTTTGTATCAATTCAAAATTATTTATGACAATTCAATTTTTATGCATTATGGATGAAAATCTGACACCAGTACACCACCTTCTTTCAAATACAAATATATTTTTTTGGTATAACTTTACAAATAAATATCATTATTTTTTGAATGAATTTTTTTAGATAAAATTGATTAAAGTCAAATAACTGCTACACCAATAGTTAGTGTAAATAATAAATGCATATAATTAAATTGAATTTCATTATGTAAACTCTTTTTTTAAATTAAAGCTAGAAAATTACATTTTTTGAAAAAAATATCCCCCATTTGTAGGCTCTTCCCAAAAACCGGCCAGCACGTCACACAGAGTGAAGCCACCATAACTGTAACTTCATCACTCACTGGAAACAAAGCTCGAATCAATCGAGATCTAAATCCAGTGCGGCAATGCCTCACCTTAACAACCCTACACCGCCATCACTTCCCTTAATCGTAACCCTAAACTGCATCGAAGACTGTTCCCTCGAACTCGATTCTCTCTCCGGCGTCGCCGCCGTCGAACACATCCCTCTCAGCCGTCTCTCCGATGGGAAGATCGAATCCGCCGCCGCCGTGCTTCTCCACTCCCTCGCTTACCTCCCACGCGCTGCTCAGCGTCGTCTCCGGTCCTATCACCTCATTCTCTGCCTTGGCTCTGCTGACCGCGCCGTGGATTCCTCCCTCGCTGCTGACCTCGGTCTCCGTCTTGTTCATGTTGATACCTCACGTGCTGAGGAGATCGCTGATACTGTGATGGCGTTGTTTCTCGGTCTTCTTCGTCGGACTCATCTGCTTTCTCGTCATGCGCTTTCGGCTTCCGGTTGGCTTGGTTCTGTTCAGCCGTTGTGCCGCGGAATGCGACGGTGCCGTGGTCTTGTTCTTGGGATTGTTGGTAGATCTGCTTCTGCTAGAGCTTTGGCTACCCGGAGCTTGGCTTTTAAAATGAGTGTTCTCTATTTCGATGTTCATTCGGTAATTTCTTCATCAATCAGTCTGTTAATTGAACTAGTTGAGAAATTTTTATGTTTAAAATTTCAAATGCTAATACTTGTCGGGTCGAGAAAATGAGAAAATGAATTTGTGTCAGTAGTGTTGGACACATGACATGCCTTTGATCAGAGGTGTTAGTGCTACATACATGTTTGTTTACTTGGTTTGATATCATGATTAACTTGTGATTAGTTGGTATATTCTTATTATGTTAGTGATATTTATTTTGGCTTAGTTGTAGTATTATCATGGCATTTAGGCCATGATGCAGGGGGGATTATGTCTTTTGTTGAGGAAACTTGAACAGTAATAGGTTTGTTACGCAGTTTTGGGTTTACGTTTAACTTGTTAATTTTGAGAAATGGTGAATTGTTGATGTGAATGAGAATGAGGTAGTGGGTTTGGGTAGCTCAATTGGTTTGAACTGAGGGTTAAAGGAGTTGTATGTCATGAAAGAGAAAAAAAACTAATCTAGCAACTAATTACTAACATTGGCCTTCTCAAAAAAATTGAGATTAAGATACTCTATTTCTAACATGAGCTAATTACTTTTAGTAATTTTGAAATGTTATCATTATTTTGGCTTCCTTGTGCATTATGATTTATGTTGTTCTAATATTAATGTATCTACTATGTAACTATAGCTGTATACACATATGTGACAATATCAATCGACCATTAATAGCCTCTGTATCATCGATACTTCTGATCAAAGGCATGTCTGGTATCCGACACATTTGAATCCACTTCTGTCATTTTCTCAAATTACTACCGGTGTCCACATGTCAGTGTTGTGTTTGTGTTACTGCTTCATAGTCAGGAGCTTGATTTAGTGAAGGGGTTATTGAAGATAAGGCTGAGTTGATGCTGTCTTCCACTTGTAATTGTGTTTCATATAGTCATTTCTTTGACTTGACTTACTGTATTTTGGAATGCTTTAAACATTTACTCCCTCCGTCTGATATTTAAGTGTCCTGTTTGGAATATTCGTTTGTTTTCAAATTTTGTCATTTCAGAATATCGGTGCAGTACTAAATGCTTTTTTCGCCTTCTACCAATTCCCTTATTTATTGTGTCTCAACCTATATTAACTAATTTTCTACCTAGCTACATCACTAGGATTGATTTTGTAAAGAATGATAAGACCACTTCCTCCAATACACTTTTTGAGTTCTCCCAAGTTAGGGAGATTTTGGATCATGTAGAAAAATGAACTCCCTTCCTCTCCTAAGGGTATTTAGTTTAGGAAGCTCATTTAATCATGGGAATCAGTACACTCAATTATTTTCTTAAGAAGTGAGTATATACCCTTAAACTAGAAAGGGTTTAACAATATATCATGGCTTGAATCAGGGGCTTCTAGCTAAATGCCATGCAAACCAAATGCTAATCCCGAACAGATGACCGGATTCTATGATTTTGGCTAATTTTTTTTTTACAATCTTGCACTCACAGGGACAAGCAAAAATGAAGTTCCCTCCTGCAGCACGAAAAATGGATACTCTTAATGATTTACTTGCTGCAAGTGACCTTATATCGCTCCATTGTGCTCTAACAAATGAGACGATGCAAATTATTAGTGCGGAATGTCTTCAACATGTAAAGCCTGGTATGCACTTATTTATTTATATTCTGGGGATTTTCCTTTGATCTGTTAAATATTGTGGTTTTAATTCACGTCATGGATTTATTGTTTTTGTAATTTTTCATAGGTGCTTTTCTTGTAAATACTGGTAGTAGTCAACTTTTGGATGATTGTGCTTTAAAGCAGCTTTTGATTGATGGAACCATAGCTGGATGTGCTTTGGACGGTGCAGAAGGGCCGCAATGGATGGAAGCATGGGTATGGTAAATTTGGATTTTGTACATGCAAGCATTCAAAACACATTAATAAAAGAAACTTTGCATTATTTTTGCCCAAATAGTTGTTTTTATTCCTTTCATTAAGAGTAGAATGTTTCATAGGACGTTTTACATCCATCAAAACAACAAAACTATTCTCTAGGATCACTAGGTAGTAACTAGTAACTACATCACTTATTATCTCAGTGCGGTGATAACCAATTTTATGCCAGAACATGCATGAGGTTGCTGGGGATTCATCCATCTATCATATATTTGTGTGTGAAATCATTTAACTTCTCATAGTAAAAGGCACCTAGTGGCAGTTGCAATGTTGATTTAAGCATGCATACTGAACAATAAGAAATGGCACCCTGTCCCACCTAGAAAAAATTGGTAGAAAAAATGGGATTATAAATAATGATGGTAGTCTAGGTCAAATGTTGCTGGTACGCTAAAAGTAAGACCTGGAATAAATTGATTTTGGAATGGTAAATGTCAATTAGGATGGACTTTCATGTAACTTTTATATTTAATTTTGTATTTACCCAATTTAGGATTCATCATGCGTGGTCACCCAGTAACCTTAACCATTCATTAACCAGTTCTTGGGTTTTTTGTATGAAAAACTTAAAATCAAATAACATTACTATTTGTGGAGTTTTATAATTCTTCATTAAAGCAAGTATGGAATGAATGAGAAACTTTATTGTGAAAATATTGGTTTGTCAATTTATTTGGATTTACTTTTACATCTGCTGCATACAATAATATGTTGATGAAAATCTCTCTGTGAGTTTACAGCAATGAAAGTTTTAGGGTCCATTTGTTTATGTTTTTTTCTTAAAGAGAAAGCACCTTTTAATTTAATTAAAAGGGATTTAAAAAAGTGTAATAATTATGTAAGTTTTAAAAAAATGAAGAAAAAAATCTAAAGAAAAGCTACTTTCTCAGAAGTTTAAAAGCTCTAAAAGAATATCGTATCATCATAGCAGTTGTGTGCTTAAACAAACAAGCCCTTGATAAAAAAAAAAAATATTAACATGCTTTACCGTATTTCTGCTTCAGGTTAAGGAGATGCCTAATGTGTTGATACTTCCACGAAGTGCAGATTACAGTGAAGAGGTTTGGATGGAGATAAGGGAGAAAGCTATATCTATATTGCAGACATTCTTCATTGATGGGATTATTCCAAAAAATGCCCTGTCTGATGCAGAAGAAGAGAGTGAGGTGGATGAAGAAAATGAACAATCTGATCAACAATACAAAGAAAATGCTCTACAGATTATTGTTAGAGAGCAATTAGACGATGGTTACTCAAATCCTGAAAGCTCCCAAAAGAAAGTAGGTGAAGTCAAGGAGTCCTCATCCCAGCATCAGGTTTCAAGTTTGACTCTGAGTACATCTACTCGATCTGAAGGAAGGCGCAGCAGGTCAAGTAAAAAGGCCAAAAAGAGGCATATCCGTCAAAAGTCTCAACAAAAATCAGATCAGAAAGAAGGAACATCTCAGAGAGATGATACTGCTATGAGTGGCACTGATCAAGCTTTAAGCTCAAGCTCTGAAGACTCAAGAAGTAGAAAAACTCCAGTAGAATCTATACAAGAACCGATTGCCACTCAAGCTCTAAAGTCAAGCACAAGGCTTAGTGGAAAATGTACTGAACTTTTGAAAGATGGATGCATCATAGCTCTGCATGCAATAGACCGTGCTGCACTTTATGTCTCAAGGCAAAGAGTTAAAGGTGGAGGTTGGATCCTAGATTCCATGCCAGATGTGTCAAAAAGAGATCCTGCTGCACAGTTCCTTATCATCTTCAGAAATAAGGTTTGTTTGAAGGCTCTTTAAACTAACTAATGCAAGGACCTTTTGTCCATATATTTCATCAAGTATTTTAGACTTGTAAAAGGTGTCTTGATCTTCAACTTTTAATGCATTTGCTTCAGGACACAATTGGCTTGCGATCTCTTGCTGCCGGTGGAAAATTATTACAGGTAATTTGATCAGACTCCCCTTAGGCTTAACTATGTTGTATGTTGATTCTTCTGTATATGGTTTTGCTGTTTTTGCGTAGTATATTTTCGATTGTAAAATATGTAAGAAGGGCAGCCTAGTGCACTAAAGCTCCCGCATACGCAAGGTCCGGGAAGGGGTCCCACTATTTTGGTGTATTGAACGCAGCCTTACCCTATTTTCACACAAGAGGCTGTTTCTAGGGACTTGAACCCGTGACCTTTCTGTCACATGACACAACAACTTTACCGTAGTGACAAGGCTCCCCCTTAGTGAAAATATGTAAACTTAGTGTAAATTCTATGTACAATGAGATCACACACCTTGTATTTATAATGATTTTACAGTAACTGCATTGAATGCTTAGTAAGTGAGCACTAGCCTTGGAAGTTGTACAATTAAAGGAATATCTAAAGATTCTTAATTTTTAACATATATGAAAGCTAAGATTTGGATAATACGCTCCGTCTATTATTAATATCATAATTACATTGCTAATACAGTTGATGCCTACAGTTTTGTTATAAACGTTTTTTTGCAGATCAATAGAAGAATGGAGTTCGTATTTGCTAGTCATAGTTTTGATGTCTGGGAGAATTGGACATTGGAAGGTTCCATAGATGATGAATGGAGACTGGTGAACTGTAGAAACCCATCGGTAAGTTATGATCCGTATTTGATACTACAGGGATGAGATTTAAATGGTTTTCATGCTATTATTAAATATTTTGCATAATGTATAGCTAGCTGTATATATGTGATATTGTGGTTTTCTGAAATCGGCTTTGCATGTGTCAGAAATATCGAATATGCTTTTCAGGACTCTTTTGTTTCTTCACTTCACCTTTTGGTTGTCTATTTTTATTGACATAAAGAGTTTAAATTCTTTCAGCTGTTTATGTATATATGATATCATGATGTTATAGTTTATTGACAATCGAGGGATCCATTTTCTTCTCATGTTTACTGTTTTCATTTTCACTTCGACTAATAAACATAAGAGAATACTTTCATCATCATCATCTTCTTTTACAAGCTCTGAAAGCAGATCTAGCATTTAAAAAAAATGAAAATGCCAAAACACTGTTTCCGTTATTTTTGAAAATGCATTCTTCTTAGTTTGCTTTTCACTTCTCTCTAAACATTCACTACACGTGTTCCATCTCCTTGTTAGTAGTTTAAAATGAAAACTGAAAATGTTTTAAGGAAACGGGCCTGTTTTCCTATGAACAAACGTCATTCCTTGAACATTACACTATGCATACTTTACTTTAGATTGGAATTGGCTTCATTATTGTATCCATGTTTATTAAATGGCTATGATTTGTAAGTTGAGAATTTGGTTTATAAATTAACTGCATGCAAACTGATTAGTTAATCTCTGTGTTTCTTCCTAACGGTGCAACTACTAGGCTGTTTTGGATCATATATACATCGAGATATTGGCAGTTTCAGACGAAGATGGAATTACACGTTGGCTTGAAAACTTCTGACATGACAGAGTTTGTCGTCCGAAGTCCTTGTAGTGATTTTGGGTTTGTATTATAGTGATAAAGGACGAGCTTAGTGTTACCTTGATTTTTCACATTTTTCTTTGTAAAAGTTTGGAATTGGAATGTAATTGTAGTGTAGAGCATAACATTATTTATTGTGCTTCTTTTTCTTTTATTAAAATTAATCATTTGTTGAGGAACGTTGATGAGATTTTGTTGGAGTGAAGATGAAATTGGCCCATGTCCTTGTATTTTATTGTCATTGTCGTTGGACCCTAAATCTTTTTTTCTTGTTAGATAGGCGAAATGACAAATAAATATTTCACATACACAATACACAAGTGGAAGAAACGGAGTTTGAATCCCGGTCACGGTGTTTGGCTAGCAATTTTGGCATTGTCAACTGATCTACGACTGGTGAACTTGGAATTAAAATCTGATCAAGGTTTAAGTTTGTAAATATAAGCCTTATTTATGGATTTCTTTTCTCTCCTTTTTATAAGATATTTTCCAAATTATTAGATACTTTTTTTTTTCATACAAAACGTTCTTAATTATTTAAAAATTGATATAATCATTAATTAAATGAAAAAAAAAGTCCCAGGAATTGGAGATCACTTTTGAACAATTTATAAGTTCTCGTAATTCTTGTAAATTGGTCAAAATAGAGCATTTAAAGAGAGGTTGTGTGTGTACACACTATGAGAAAGTGAATCTAATAATTCATAAAAAAACTCTTTAATATTACCTTAATATTTTCTTTTGAACAGAAAAACTACCTAAATACTACACTTTGAAACTTCGAGTTGGATGTTTGTTAGTTGGGACATTCACCGCGATCCCAAAACATGCTTAAAAATTATTCAGCATAACTTAGGTGATGGGAACGGCACATGATGTCTCTTGCTCCAAAGAGTCCCTCAGCTGTTAGATCCATATGGGGTAAATACCTATGGATGACTCATGAACATTGAATTTTAATGGCCCGACTCACACTAAAATAGAGAGCCGATGGGTCGGTATGGTGGGTCTGACCCGTTTTGACAACTCTAATAATTACGTTTGTTGATATATGTTGAAGTCAATGTTAGAAACAGGAACCATCATGTATTTATAGGACCAACATTAGAACATCAGCCCCGATTCATATTAAAAACATATACGAAAAACACAAACAATGAACACACGATATTTGATCACAGTCGGAGTTATGCCACCTGCAGTCTATGAAAATGACTAACCTTTTCTGCATTGCTTCCATGATAAATTTACATGTGTTGAAAATCATGGTTATATATAGATTTTAATTTTAATTTTCCAGGCATTGATGTTGATGAGAAACGTCTCCATCAATTTAAAGAGTTCTGAGATTGATGATCATGTAAGTTTTGTTAGCAGCCTATTACCGCACAATTTTTCCTTGTATTTTTGGACAGACATAATTATTGGAAACATGAATTATTTGGATGTTTGTTTCTACTTATTTTGATCTTGTACATCATTTATCATGTGATATGATGCTTGGTAAGACAATATTTTCAACCGTATAAAATAAATATGTTAATGCAGTCAAAACATGGGTTTTTCTGTCTTTGTATTTTGTCGCTAGAAAAGTTTCACTTCCATTGACAATGGGATGATGCTAAATTGATATTTGATTTTAATTTTGTCTTCTTGTACTTATGTGTAGTGTAGAAGATAGGTGTGTCTCAAGATTTAAGAGAATATTTTGATGTAAGTTGATTTTGAGCCTGGTTAGCATTGTGTTTGACGCTAATTGGGATTTGTTCTTGGAATCTTAGGTATTTGTAAACTTTGTTGCTCATTCTTGCGCACCTTGTGCTTGAAAGTGCCTATTTCAATTAACTTTTTCATTTTGCTTGTACAAAAAAAAATATCTGGTAAAGAAAGGGTAAATTATATTGTTTATACTTACCTAATAGTTTACCCTTGACAATGCACAATTGTTTAAGGTTATCAATAATTAAATAAGCACTTTGTAATTCTCATTTTCTGATGTTGTATTTCATACTTAATAAGCAATCTATTTCTTCAATAAAAAACGAAGTAATCTGAAGGACATTTGTAGCCAGTTCAAACTTTTTCGGGAAGGAAGGACGTCATTCTCTTGTATTGAGTTAGTACCATGTTTTCTTCATTTCACATAAATTGTAAATTTTCATATTCACACTTAATGCGAAATGTACCGACTCAGAAAACAAATTCTAGCAGTCAGGACAGGAAACCATATAAGAGAGATTTCAGTTATCTTATAACCCCTACAATGCACATACTTTTTTCCTCTTTGATCATAATTTAACATCATTTTTGTGCATAGTAGTACCAGATATTCATGTGAGAAATTGAATAATGCATCAACTGAGGTTAATAATTGGATAGGTTATGACAATCAAGCTTTAATAACACATGGTTTATAGCATAGATCAGTAATTGGATAACATAATCAAACATAAACCCTTAAATGCATAAACACCAACAACGTTTTGAAATTGTCATAGAAATAGATGCTCACAAAAATGAAAAAAAAAGGGAGCAAAACTGGTTGAAACATGGAAATAATTTTGGTGACCAAGTCCCGAAGAACAGAGAAAGTTCCTGAATCTGTTTTTTTTCTTGTAGAAATGAAAACTCAAGTCCATAAGGTTGTGTACATCACCGTTAACTTCTGATATGAGTGACAGCGGCATCCCCAAGTCGGTTGATCAGCTATCTGCAGTCCTACATTACCGGTTCCATATGCATACACATCAAATAACTCATGTCAGCATATTGCATAACTCATGCCATTTATTTTCCCGTCAAATTAAGATATGATTAGTCAATTACCACCAAATAGTTGCAGTAATAAATCAAAATAAGAGTAATTCTTAACCATGAAAAAATTCTTAAAATAGTTTCAGCAATGAATCTTAACATTCTTAACCAAGACCAAGAATTAGATATATTATGAAATTCCAAGTAACTATCATTGAAAGCTAAATACAAAGTACAATTTCCCACAAGAAGCAATACCATAAGAGGCTATACCATGACTAGCTACAATTTCCCGCATCATATGATAAAGTCATTCAAGTTTGCTATAGGAAAATAGGGAAGGATGTAAACAAATTCTTGGGAGTAGTTGTTTTCTGTTGGTCCTATCTACGATAAATAAGACTAAGGGAGGTTAAAATATTATTTCTTGAAAACATGTGAACAAGAGAGTGTAATTCCTTAAGAGAATAATTTTCTAATTGATTGATAGTAATATAAAAACAGAAACAAATACAAATTCACTAAAACCAGGTGAATGGTGATTGTTGTTAACAATAACACATAGATATATAGTCATCAAAAAATACAATCAATGTAAGCAACCATAAAATAGAATATTCACACAATTTTAATATTATGAAGACAACATATACAAATTAACATAAATTCAAACAAGTAAGATGTGGAAGAGGACTTACTTTCAAATAGGTGAAACTAAGCTTTCAATGTAACAATTGGGCGGGTACCAACATATATCACATCCAGGTCTATTATCGGTAAAAGTAGTACTTGCAGTAGTTTGTATTCGCTCTACTCTATTTTCTCTCCAATTATAGAGAAGTGGATGGCGTTCTTGAATTCCATTAAGTATCAGTATATGATCCCCAAAAAGAAGTAATGGTGTCAACTCAAAATTATGCTTTGCGTCATAATGTATTCGAAGATTTTGGAAACTAATCTTAAGTAATTGACTCCAAGACTCTTCTATCCCAAATTTCTTCATCTGCCATAAAACAAACTCGGTTTCCTTGTAAGAAGAATACGAAAAACAAAGATAGCCACCCAAGACACCAACCTTTGGTTCTGCAGGTGGCACCTCATCAAAACCCAGAGGCAGCAGGTATTGATTGTAAGTCTCGGTTCCCAAATCAAGCGAAACAATAACAAACTGCTCAACTCTAAGATTCTTAATATTATAGTTAATGTCATTGTGATTGTGAATAGCTAACCAGTTAAGAGTGTCACTAAAATACACACCATTATGCCAAAAACAATTATGATCCCACTGTATATTAAGAGGAACAACAGGGAAACTTTTAATATCTCTCCAAACATTATTACCCACAGTTAGAATTCTGACAATGCTTCTCATTTTACTTGGATTGTAACAGTACGCCACCACCTTATAAGTGTTGGTTGAATTGTCATAACCCAACTTGAAGTTGAAACTAGAACAAATTTCAAGTCGAAAACCTTGTAAATGGCCAAATTTTGGAGATGTTGTTCTAGTGGCTGGGTTCGATAAACGAAACCAGTACTCTAGACACTTATGGGAGAAAGAATCAGCTGTCGTCAAAAGAAGAACGAGTCCATTGCAGGTATCAGCCATACGAGAGCATTCATTGTACTCCTTGTCTTTGAATAGGTAGTAAGGATCGATGGACGGGTTTTCAATCAAACGTTGCATGGAGCAGGGAACGACAGCAAACTCATCTTTGTTGTAGCATGTAACACTGGGATTGCCTGTGGCGGTATATGTGATGGTATGGATTTGGAAGGAGCTGTAATGCGAGATTAGTGTGCATGGTGGATTTAGAGTTGATGATGATCTATTGAAGTGTAACTTGACGAAGCTGAGATCGGAGATTAGGGTTTTCCAAGACTTGCTAACACATGTGAATCGAACAAGAGATATAACCGGAAGGAAGGAAAGTATCTCAGCGATTAGATCGTTGGGGAGAACCACAAGCGTCATGAGTAGTGATAGACGATAGACGCAGTCGGCTTTGATGATGAAACCTAAAGCTAATGAGAAAAATCAAACCCTTCACAGTGTCTCGGGTGTTCTGAACTG
>Ga0099826_10002613_pt1 | contig 11736 bp, 7 predicted proteins | sample Mtrugardesep15_FD_76830 | JGI IMG/M metagenome (GOLD analysis project Ga0099826, IMG submission 76830) | Root nodule microbial communities of legume samples collected from California, USA - M. trunc garden sep15 | ecosystem: Host-associated > Plants > Roots > Nodule | place: USA: California...
AAATTATTTTTAATTATTTTTGTTCCGATTAAAAAAATAAAGTTAAAATTGACAACAAAAGATGATCAATAACTTAAAAGTTCTTTTTTCAAAAAAAAAAAAAAAAACTTAAAAGTTCAAACATTATTTGAAGCAGTTCATATATTTTTTTTTTACTAAATAAATATTTTTTTAAAGAAAATAAATAAATGTTATAAGCTAATAAAAAAATATATAAAGTTGTGAGACAAAATGATTAAAAAACAACTCTATTTTGGTTTCATGCACTAAGTCAGTATATATTATAAAAAAGAAAACTAAGTTGGTATAAGTTATTCGTTGTAAGTCGGAAATTAGGCCTAAAAATTTTGAGAGCCAATGAAAAAAATATCACTATTGTCATTTAATATCTTTCCCAAATAATATAATTTTCAAGAAGGGTTTTGCTAACAAAATTACTATATGTTTCTTTAAAAAAAATTACTATATGTAATATAGAAATTACTATGTTAAAAATGACGATTTTTATACTTTTAAGAATTTAAAATTACCACTTTTGAAATAAAATGATTACATGTTATCATTTTCCATTCATGAATTGTAGGGTAAAAAAAGAAAATCAAGAATTAAAGGGGCGATCAGTTAATTATTCGTTCTTAATGCAGTTTATTAGAAAGAAAAAATGGAATTAAATAGTAGGTGGTTGAATTTGACACGAAAGGATTCGTCCTTATATATATAAACTGAAACAGCTTCAGATTATGATTACAGTGAGAGTGTGCTGACTCAGCTTCTCGTGTCTGGTTCCAAACTGTATCACCATCCTTAATTTCTTCAAACACCATTCTTTTCCTAGTACCACAACCAAACCAGGATGTCGCAGCTTTCTATTCAACGAGGTAACTCTACAAATCAATACTTAGTACTCTTTTTCTTTATACCCAGATACACGATCATCGATCATTACTTTGAATTTCAATTCTGATTAAGAACAAAAAATTGTTTTTTTATTTTGTTTGCAGCGAAGAAGTTGAAGTTTTTGATGCCTCAGATCTCTGCTTTCGGAAGTTCCCATTTCTCAACATCAGCTCAACCATCTTCCAATGATCGCAATATAAGGGTTCCCAATCTTATTGGGGGAAGGTTTCTTGACTCTAAATCATCAAATTTCATCGATGTTTTAAACCCTGTAAGTGTTCTTTCTCTTCTTAATTTACAGTTGTTGTTTTGAGAAGTGCATGCAGACTTCTAATATTTGTCTGATTCGATCATAGGCGACACAAGAAGTTGTTTCACAAGTTCCATTGACTACAGATGATGAGTTTAAAGCAGCTGTATCTGCAGCTAAGAAGGCATTTCCGTCATGGCGTAACACTCCAGTAACCACGCGCCAACGTGTTATGTTGAAGCTCCAGGAGCTCATACGCAGAGATATGGTGAGCATTTCACAACATTTTAGAAGATGCTTTACATTCATAAAATCTTTTGATAACATAAACACTCATGCAGTCATGCTTATTGTGAAAAGTTTTCATTATGTTTCGACTTTGTTTTTAGGATAAACTAGCTCTTAATATAACCACCGAACAAGGAAAGACACTGAAGGATGCACAAGGAGACGTGTTTCGTGGTTTAGGTCGGTTATTAAAATATGGTGCTCAATAACATTTTTGTAGTGAGATCATAGTTATGCTCATAATTTTTGGTAATGTAATTATTGAATACTTTTAATTTATATCATTTAGAGGTGGTGGAACATGCTTGTGGAATGGGAACTCTACAAATGGGGGAGTATGTTTCAAATGTTTCACATGGAGTCGACACATACAGCGTTAGAGAACCAATTGGTGTTTGTGCTGGTATTTGTCCTTTCAACTTTCCTGCAATGATTCCCTTGTGGGTAAGCATTCTTCTATCTTTTGGGTGGGCGTTTGGCTATTGAATTGATATCTTTCCTTCTAGTAATTTGGTTCACCTTTTTTTCTTATGTGCTGTCATCTCATCCATATCAGCATGTATGAAACAGAAAAGGTCTACTGTATACTTTATACAATAATCTAGAAACATTTAGCGAGAACAACTTTGTCTTGCCTTTATCCATCTGATGGTTATTTCTCACCGTAGCGTGGTGTACATAGTATTGCACTGAACATTATGATGAATTCTGAATGTCTATCATTTGCAGATGTTCCCCGTGGCCGTTACCTGTGGGAATACCTTTGTTCTAAAACCATCAGAGAAAGACCCAGGTGATGTTGGCTTTCTATCAATATCTTCTCAATCTTGATCATAGTGTAATATTATAATGGAAAAACAGATTCTAACATGGTTTGTGATTCGAAGCAAGCTTAAGATATTTCAAACTGTACCGGAAACACCATGAGTGGAAACTTAAGTAAACAATTTCCTCTAAAATAATCTCTTCCAAAACAAGTGTTAGGGATTTTTTTTTTACTAACCTAACCATCTGTTTGCTATTTAGAGGCTCACAGAGTTGAAGATTTTGAAAATGACATGCAAGACATAAAGTTGCTAATTCCAAGAAATAGTATTATTGATATTCAATTTTTCCATGTCTTTGTTTCTTATAGCCATTCCGACCTTCTAATTCAGATGCTGCTGTTAGTTTGAAATTCTACATTTTTTAATAATGGTCTTCTTTGTTCCCCTAATCATTAAAAGATTATCAGTCATTTATTAATTTTTTCCCTCACCTTTGTAAATTTATAATGGCATATATTATGCAGCAAATTCTTGTTGAGTACAATTAGTGGTTGAACTCAGAAGTTTGCATTCATTTCTCAACTTCCATGATTGATAATTTTTGGTTTTTTATGACATGGTGGAAATAAATAAATTTGTTGTTTTTTTCCAGGTGCTTCTGTATTGCTTGCAGAATTGGCATTGGAAGCTGGTTTACCTGAGGGTGTCTTAAATATTGTTCATGGAACTCATGTATGCCATCATACCTTTTTAAAAAACTTTAGTTGCTGTTGCTCAAGTGTTTCTTTTGATACTTACTACTTAAATGTCCTCATGAGCTCATTTTGCATTTGGTTGTTTCATCATATTTCAAGTTAAATCTGAAAGTTGCATAATATTGTACTACACCAAGAATAATTGATACTATCATAAAACAGTTGTTCCAAGGGAAATGACTTGTCACTTTATGATATGTTAAGAATGAAATAATTGTGCTTTGTTTTTGTTACGGATCGATGTCCTTTAACTAAACTATTGGTGACAGGATATTGTGAATGCCATTTGCGACGATGACGATATCAAAGCCATTTCATTTGTTGGTTCCAATGTTGTAAGTCATCTAATAATTGTTTTTTCACTTTGTTGATTTTATATGATTTCTCTTGTGACCTTAAAATCTACTGTTTTCAGCCAAAAGCAATCCTTATGTGATTTCTATTTTCTTTATACACTTATTTTATGTTCTTATTTGTACTAAAGGCTGGAATGCACATATATTCAAGAGCAGCAGCTAAAGGGAAACGTGTTCAGGTAGGTGCAGTTCGTTTTTCCTCCTCTTAGTGAAATTGTTGGTTAATATTCATATAATGATATGAAGATTGGAAATTAATGAAACTGATTCATATAGTGATATGAAGATTGGAAATTAATGAAACTGTGGTTTGCAGTCTAATATGGGGGCCAAAAATCATGCAATTGTCATGCCAGACGCAAATGTTGATGCTACTGTAAATGCATTAGTTGCTGCTGGTTTTGGAGCTGCCGGACAAAGGTGCATGGCTCTCAGCACAGTTGTTTTTGTGGGAGGTTCACAATCATGGTATCATACTCCATTCCATTTTGACTGATTTCTGTTTATCATGATTTCTGTGTTGGCATTTTTTACTTGGATCAATTTGAAGCTTCTCCTCTAGTTTGTTGTCCCAAATTGATCTAGATTTATTTAATGTGGAGAGAATTTTTGCATTCTGTATAATCATAAAGGTTGAATATTTTATCATGATTCCAATATCGGTATAATCAGTAAGTAATGTCCTTCCATTTCAAAGAAGCAAAAGATTGTCTGGAGAAAATACCTTGTGACAGAGGTGTATGGATTAATTGATTTCAACTTCTTTTTATCTTTTGGCCTTGGAAATTTGATTTTGATTATGAACATTTGAACATTGTATTCTCCACAATATTTTTCCAGGGAAACTAAAATCATAGAGCGTGCCAAAGCTCTTAAAGTAAATGCTGGAACTGAACCTGATGCAGATCTTGGTCCAGTTATCAGCAAACAGGTTAGTTTACTTTCTCTAGCGTGTTATTCAATAATTAATGCTATGACTATTCATTAAAGCACATTGTGTATATTTTAGCTATTTATGTTTCTTAAAATTCTTTTTTGCTTCACAGGCAAAGGAGCGAGTGCACACATTAGTTCAATCTGGGGTTGAAAGTGGTGCCAGACTACTGCTTGATGGAAGAAATATAGTGGTAGCTGTTACACCCTAACTTCCTTTTTCAACTGACTTATTGTAATTTTTTAAAGAAAAAAGACTAACATATAGTGAGATAATCAAGGATTTTATTGCGTATAATTTGATTCACTAGGTATAGAAGCTCAACTGAAAAATAGCATATATGAAGGAAAAATGCCCCAATGCATTAAATAAATGGTTTAGCATAAATTTAAGCTCCTTGTTTTCACTCCTTTGACCATGTGTCCGTCAGGATAAGATAAAATAAAATCAGTCATGCTAAATAGGAAAGGAAAATATAAATAGTAGGAAATAGGATTTGATGCATAACTTTATTCTACAGGATAGAACAGTCCCTGAGTAGGCCTTTGTTTTCCTATATAATGGTAGGTTATTTTTTCCCTACTTCTTCTGCCCAATTTTAAGGATTGCTTATCAGTTCATACATGCATGACAAATAGGTCCCAGGATATGAATCTGGCAATTTTGTTGGCCCCACCATCTTATCAAATATCACTGCCGACATGGAGTGCTACAAGGTATTTTCTAACCAATCTCAAATCTCAAGGTTTCTACAAAAAGAACTTAAGAATAGAGAGTTGATGTTTCTAGCTATTAAACTTGACTGTCTTTAACATGACACACACAGGAGGAAATTTTTGGCCCAGTTCTTCTTTTCATGGAGGTTTGTCTTTTTATTTCATCCTTATAATCTTGACTTGTTTTCACGTCTGATGAGACAGACATTTGTGTTGGATTCTGATACATGTTTTTCTGTTTTGTTTTTATCTTCAGGCTGATAGCTTGGAAGATGCCATAAATATTATCAACAAAAACAAGTATTTATCAAACACACGATTATTGTCACTGCCTTATGTTAAACAGCTATATATTTATTTCTTACTCTATCATTTCCAACAGGTATGGAAATGGTGCTTCTATATTTACTGCTTCTGGTGTTGCTGCTAGGAAATTTCAGACTGAGATTGAGGCTGGGCAGGTAAATATATACTACTTCTTGGAAGGACATTAATGAATGATAATGCTGATAAATTCCACAAGTATATGAATTAGGAGTTGTTATTTGTCAACCAATCATATTGCATTATTGCATGGACTAGATTCTCTATACCACAAATAGAATAATGTATTGTATAATGATAATGATACTCATTATGGATCTTGGACCAGGTTGGCATCAACGTTCCTATTCCAGTTCCTTTGCCATTTTTCTCATTTACTGGCAACAAAGCGTCATTTGCTGGCGATCTCAATTTCTATGGTAGAGTGATTTATCCAAAATCTGGCTTGTCTGCAATCATTTAGTATTTATTTATTTGTTTAAATACATTGGAGAAGGGGGGAAATATTAATAATAAAAATAGCCTTAATGATCATTTTACAACTGTTGGTGAAAGGATTTGAACTTTGTTCCTTAAAGTTACAAGTCAAACTCTTACTACTAGGCCGACACATCATGGACATAAATCAAATGTTATTTTGCAATCTTTTATCACTTACATTCTTTTAAGAGTTACATTTTTCTTATGATATGTTGTAGACTATAGTGTTTGATTTGAATTGTTGAATTGCAGGCAAAGCAGGGGTTAACTTTTATACACAGATCAAAACAATAACTCAGCAGTGGAAGGATTCAGTTGGCGGTAGCAAGATTAACATGGCAATGCCAACCTCTCAAAAATCTTGATCACAAGTCATGTGTATAATTTTTTCTATTTTGAAAACTTTGTACTCTTCAATAAAATATCATAGGCTTGTTGTGCATTTTCCTTTTTTTTTTTTCTGCTTTTAATCCCCAATTCCTTCTATATTATTATATCTTCCAAAATGAGAGTTTATATTTTAGGAGCCGAATCCATAAATAATATATCCATACACATATAACTGTCCTAAAAATTGTTCAGGTTTAGCTTGAAAGCTAATACAAAAATAACTAAACTTCAAAAATTAAGGATTAAAAATACATTTGACCCTCTCTAATGGGATTCTAATGATAAGAGCTTGTTAAACTTATTCAGCATTTGAGAATGAAATGACTTTCCAGCGGTAAAATTGTTATTTTTTAATGAATAATTCTCAACATGAAAGAAAATTTAGTGTTTTAGAAGCAACAAAAGAATAGAATAACAACCTTTAAAAATAAAATAAAATTATCAAGCATTTTTTTTTAATGGTAAATGTTAGTATTAATTCTCCTTCGTTCTGATTTAAATCCAAGACCCGAGTTTACATCTAAGACTTAAAATGAGTTGAGCTCCCCAACCCCATAAAAATATTATCAAGCATGACTCAACTTTTTAACCACATTCTTAAGCTTAGTTATTTTAGTCACTGCTATCAAAATTAATTATTTTGACTCGACTATTGCGGCGACTGTCACCCATTTACTACATTTACTAATTTTTTTTAGTAAGTCACCTCAGATAACATGTTTAAGACTGAAGACCACTATTTTTATTTTGTTACACTGAACACCACTATTTGGTACAAAATATTTCGCACTAAACCTCAAAATGGAACAAAAACATTTTTTTAGAATCAGTACAAAAATATACTTGAAATGTTTTTCCTTCCTTAAACTGGAATACCATAATCTCTTTTCAATTTCAAATCTATAACAAATAATCATATAGAAGCTACAAAAAAAGAGGAACAATCGAGAGACCAGATGATCAAACAGGGCGGATTGAAAATTTAGTGGTTTGTGATTGGATAAAATTTCAAAGAAAAAGGTTTTCGTGCAAATCCTTTCAAAACTATAAACATTAAGCATTTCCATTTAAGAATCCTCTGCAGCAATGTAATGTTCACCTAATATATCAACATGAGTCAAGGAGGATTGCTACACCAATTCCCTTTCAACTTAATCTCAAGAAATGCAAATGTCCCTAAGGTTATTTAAACTATCAACTTTTTTTGAAGAATATTTAAACTATCAACTTTGCTTTGCATTTTAGCCAAATGCATCTTCCCATTTAAGTGAGAGACCACATTGGCCTCACAATGAAGGACAGCATTACAGACACTACATATTAATTTGGAATTATGCATCCCAACAGGCTCACACAGGTTCTTTTGCAGTTTTTGCACCGTCTTTTGCAGTTTTTGCACCTTATCATCCATCATCACTGTTCCCTTCAATCCTTTGTTAAGAATATCTGCTCCATTCTTGACATTAAAATTTAACTTATTGCTAACATTTAGCTGTTTCACCTCTTCTTTGGACTGATAAACTTTCTGCTTCTGCAGAGCAAGTTGGTTCTTTGCTTTCAAAGCTGCTTCACTAGCATCTCTGTGTTTCCTCCCATTAAGGTGGGAATTCAAGTCTTTCTTGCTTGTAGTTGTTACCGAACATAAAGCACAAGTCCACTTTTCCTGCACTCCCTTCTGTGTAGAAGTAGAACTTTGAGGAACCTTGCCACTAGCTTTGTCGCTCTCTTCTGTTCCTCTAGTTTCCGCTATGGCTGATGATGCCTTTTGACTTGCCACAATATTAGGGTAGTTTATCTAGCACCAACAACAACGGCAGAAAATATCATTACCCCACACACACACACACTTGTAAGCCTAAACCTTTCACATATGGCCTCTTAGCATGCCTCGAGTCTAAAATTTAAATTTGACCTTGGGAGATTTTTATTTTGACTGAATGAGGTTAGTTCTATGGTGCATAGGTAAAATAGTGTTGCCCCATGTACAAGTTTGTTTTCCACCATTGGATCAATAAGTTCCAACCTAATATTGATTCAACATGGGACTTATTGATCTAATCATAGAAACACACATGTCCACAGTACGGCACCTACTTCACTTGTGCACCACAGAACTAGCCTATGAATAAATCCTTACTTGCTTAGTTGCAGGAATTTCTTTTTTCTCAATAGCCTCCAAATCTTTGATGTCTTTGTTCTTTGTTTGGAGTCTTTCTCCATTTGTCTGCACAAGAAACTCCCTAATTAAGTGCTCTAAATAAATGTCACCATCAGATTAATTTCACAACACTTAACATCAAAACTTTACCTTAGCTATTTCTTTATTACCAGTAGCTATGATTTTATTTGTCACTTTTGCATCCTTTTGCTTTTGTAGTGTAGGTTGCTTCTTTGATATTAAAGTTTCAACACTAGCCCTGTGTTTTTTTCCACCGAGATGACAATTCAAGGTTTTCTCGCTTGATGTTGTTACCAAACATAAAGCACAAGTCCACTCTTTCTGTACTTCCTTCTGTGTAGAACTCTGACTAACCTCTCCTCCAGCTTTGTTAATCTCTGCTGTTCCTTTGGTTTCCACTGTGGCTGATGATGCATTTTGACTTCGCCCAATTTTAGGCATGACAGGAATATCCTTCAACATCCAAATATTAGCATCGAGACTAAGTACTTCATGCAAGCCGACCCAATATAATTCTAAGACTACACATTTTTTGAACATTTTTAACAAAGAACTATTGTTATTACTCATGCATACAAGGGAGATGATAGTTCAATCTGAAGAGCCATACTTCAGAGAAGGGTGATATCATTAAGTTTCTTACTCACAGGTAGAAAGTAAACATGTTCTTTTCATTTCCTACAAATAGCAAACATCAGAATCGTCACTCACATTTGTAACCACTTGTTTCCCATTCATCTTTCCTTGCTATCAAAAGAAAAGAAGAAACTAAAGAACACTGTGGTAAAAGACCCACTATTGAGAACAAACAGTTACAATCATTGTAGAATTAATGAAAACTTTGAATAGTACAACTAGTTCACACAGTTCAAAGACTGTCATACGATTGATATACAAACACTACGGAAGTCATTTAAATAGGAGATAGCGACTATGCTTTAATTTTAGATGAAAATGCAGAAACACCTCGAATAAAAAGTACAATTAGTCTAAAATCCCAGCACTCAATAAGAGCAACAAAAATCATGAACAAATCCACACAAATAACCTCTTAGAATGCCTCAAGCCTAATCATTAAGTTTCTATTTGGAGTGAATATGAATGGAGTCTTACTTGCTTGTTAGCAGGAATTTCTTTTTTCTCAATTGCCTCCAAATCTTTTATATCGTTGTGCTCAACTTGGAGTCTTTCTCCATTTGTCTGCACTAGATCAAGCTCTCTTGTTAAGTACTGGAGTCTTTCTCCATATGTCTGCACCAGATCAAGCTCTCTCGTTAAGTACTCTAAATGTCACCGTGAGACTAAGATAAGTAAAATCGACTCATACAAGAACCTGTAACAAGAACTATATTAATGCCACAACCGACTTAACACCAAAACTTTACCTTTAGCATTTCTTTATTATCAGTAGCTATAATTTCATTTGTAGCTTCTGCATCAGGCCTACACATTGTGTTCTACAATACGAAAAAACGACGAATTAGCAAATATTTTCAACTGCCAGATATAAAAACATCCACATACTTGGTTCCCTAGAGAATTCTTCTAGAGTTTAAGTAGTTGGACATTTTAATTTTATGTTGGGTCAGTTCTCCAATTTTTTATGCAGCATAATGCCACATAGCTGTTTACCTTGTTGGCAATGAGTTTCTCTAAGTCTTCAGTTCCATTCTCTTTCATATATCTCTCTGCATGCATTAAAAAGTTATCTTTCTCACAAAACCACTTCCTCCAGTAGTTGTTTAACCTCCATGTGGTTATTTGCGGTATCATGGAGCTAATAAGCTTATTATAAATATAAGAAGCTCGTCCAAAGTCCGGTATGATGAGCCAGAAGACGATCATTAGCTTAACGTATGGCCAGAGGTGAAACCTGATGTCACGCATGGTAATGAAGTGGTTAAAAACTTTGGTTTGATAAAATCAAAAGGGAACCATTTGCAACATTTATTTTCAATGAATAAAAAATCATGGCTTCTTTTTTTATGGAGCAAAAGACATCCTAGAAGGAATTTCATGCCTTAATCTCTACTAAAAATTTGGCACATTAAATGTGCATCGATTAAGTACTCATTCTCGGTAGAAAAGCAACCAGCTTGGTCGATTTTAGTACATGTTTGGATCACCAGTGAATTTGGCGAAGTAACATTGTGTGCCACTAAAAAAAGCTACATATTTGGCGAAGTAACATCATGGTTTTAACAAAAGCTACATATTTAGCTTCAATAAAATCAAGGCTCGATTAACAACACCCATTTTAATAAGTGGACACCACTAATGGGTCTCAGTAATCTTCTACTTCTGCCTATAAATGGACGGTAAATGAAGGGTAGATAAATAAAGCAAATCCGGACTCAATAAAATCACATATGGGTGTGATTTCACCAAACACACCACCAATACATGCACAATCATACTTATTTGCTTGGTCACAAAACCAAATGTTTAGTGTTTAAGAAATACAGAAAAAACACTTATCCCCAGAATGTGAAATCAGTTTTATTTTTAATTATTAGAAAAAGTGTCTCTTTGTAACCATATTGAGGGCAAAGAAATTACCAAGGAAGAAGGTTCATAAAAGCATATTCAAAGAGGTAAATTAAGGAAAGAAGTATCCAATATGTGATCAAATCCTTAGTTTCTGCATATGAGTCAGTTTCAATTGCTTGTACGGAAGCACACCTGTCCAAAAACCATAATCACAAAAAAGAGCATAACAAAAAAAAAATATAAAAGGTATAGCAACTATTTCAATAGATCAAACAGCCAGAGCAAGAACTTACATAGGATACACCAGAGCAACAAGAGGCCTATAAAATAGAAGGAAATAAAAGAAGGGTACTATTGATCATCATGCAACTAATAATAATGTGAAAAATAAAGGAGGGATATACGTAATGCATTTTCATACCATGCAAAATGATAAAGGCATTTGAAAGCCAGTTTGAGAAACCATGAAGAAGCCATTTACTATCAAATTCAAGCTCTGATCAATGGAAGATGAAAAGTCAGTCTTCGTGAGTAAGTAAAATAATAAAGTAGGTAGGTTGCAAGTGGGAGGACGAAAATAAGATATACCGACACGGAGCAATATGTCATTGGTCCCTCGTTCGCATGTTAAATACATGGTGAGACCTAGGTTGTCTTGGAAAATTGATGGACAATTTATCCAAACCAATTAAAAACAGCCATGTGTCCTCCATTATAAAAATAATATTTATTATTTTATTTTACAATTTTAGCAAATTTACTCCATTTTAAATTTATGACATTTTATAATTTAAACCATCAAATTAATTAGATTTTCCCTTAATCCAATCACTCTCCAACCTAAAATCATTAAAAATAAAAAATATCACCCCTGAGAATTTAACTGAGACACCCACACACAATCTTGATC
>Ga0099826_10002614_pt1 | contig 11733 bp, 6 predicted proteins | sample Mtrugardesep15_FD_76830 | JGI IMG/M metagenome (GOLD analysis project Ga0099826, IMG submission 76830) | Root nodule microbial communities of legume samples collected from California, USA - M. trunc garden sep15 | ecosystem: Host-associated > Plants > Roots > Nodule | place: USA: California...
AACAATAACGATATAATCGATAACAACACGATGTAGACGATGAAATAATGAATTAGTAATAGGGTTGTTACAAGTAGTAATAAAAGTTTTTTTTTTTGAAGGACAAGTAGTAATAAAAGTTGTTACAAGGAAAAGTTGTCAATAATATGAAATAAAAGTTGTTACAAGATAATATATCCTATAACCTAATAATAGTAAAAGTTGTTTCAAGGATAATATAACCTAATAATAATAAATGTTATTACAAGGATAATATTGAGATTTTAAATTAATATAGGGATAATTTTGGCAATGCAATAAAATTTGCTCCCCTCCTCTCCCCTCCCCTTCTAAAAATTGAACCAAACACATAAAATTGAAATCCTCTCCTCCCCTCCAAAACTCTCTAATCAAACGGACCCTTAAAGGACTTGGGGAGGTATTTTGCCTAAAAAAAATGCGCGCATAATTAACTGTTAAATTTTTAATTTCCATATGTACATGTTGTATTGAAATTTGGATCATTCACTATAAACAAAAGACACGAACATGAGCATGATGTAACATTTACTATGTAATAGAAAAAACATAATCCAGGCTAAGATTTCTTTCCTTTTTATTTTCTTTTCTTCATTATTTTTCCCAAAGAAAAATGTGCACTAAACTTTGGGGATGTGCCACGTCTTCATATTCTTGAGGGTCCTAAATTCTAATATGTGTGTATATATATAGCAACAAGAAGAAGAAGAAGCATTGAAAGTTCATAGAAGCTAATCACTACTATTCTAAACATTTATATTATACACAATGTCTTTGAAAATAGCAGCTGAAACTTGGCAAAAACCATCATCAAAGAAAGTTGAAGAGTCATTGATAGTGATAAGAAGTTATGATGAAGAGAAACACAAAGTGGCAGTAGAAAAATTGGAGAGGCTTTGTGAGATTGGACAAAGAGGAAAACCTTCTCTTGTTACTGACCTATTGGGTGATCCTATATGCAGAATTCGTCACTTTCAATTACATGTTATGCTGGTAACTATATCTACATGTATCTTATTATACTCCTCTTTTTCATTTTCTTGATTTTTTTTTTTAAAAGTTGATCGAGAAGGAGAAATTATTATTAAATAAAGTGATAGTAATGACTATTTTACAACTATGCTCGAAGAGATTTGATTTTTTTTTCTTAGTGAGTCAAGCTCTTACCACGAGCTGATATCTCGTAAACACATTATTTTGAAGTTGAATCATATACCAAGGAAAATATTATATTGACATGTAAATGTGCAAACTAATACACACAATATTGATGTATACCTAATGCGACATTATGATTTAGTGTTGAATATCGTAGCTGAACACAAAAAATTGTAAATTGTACGAATATATATTCTTTTTCGATGATTTGCTCTCCGTTTCGCGAGTCATGAATACTAGTAGTTTCACAATTTGATATTGGACTAATCAATGTTATATTTGTTCCAAACAGGTTGCAGAATATGGAGAAGAAGGAGAAGTTGTTGGAGTGATAAGGGGTTGTGTGAAAACAGTTACAAGAGGGAATTCAGCTTATGTAAAACTAGCTTATGTTTTAGGACTAAGAGTCTCTCCCAAACACAGGTTCTACTTTCAACTCTCATAAGTTTTTTGTACATTACCTAATTAAAAGCATAAATAAATAATTCATGGTTAGTGTTGTTTATTATTTTTTTTGGATGTTAAATTTGCATGAGTTTTATTTTTATGAGATAAAAATACATAAAGTATGAGTCATTTCAAAACTTTTGCTTCTATTCTGTTTGCCAAGTTGTTATGTGCATTCTTGGCTCTAAAAAAATGTCATTATAAACCTTATAAAAACTAAGGGATATTAAAACAATAGAAAGAAGTGGTGGGGGATTAGATTCTTTGTAAGAAAAAATAAAAGGTTAATGTTTCTCGTATCATAGAAAGATGAAAAAAAAGTATAGTTAAGCATGCTACTCTGTCATTGACACATGTATAAGATGTATCCACTATGATTACTTTACTAAGAAACTATAGTAATTGGATAGGATGTCTTATTCTTATTTGCAACTTTCTCATACTTCATTTGGTACCAAGTTCTTCATCTAGACAATAAGGTCCACAAAAAACCTTACTTTAGGCATCATCTTGCTCTTACTTCTAATTCTTGTTTGATTATTTTTTTTTAACTATATATCCACTTTTATAAAGAAAAAAAACTAAAATAAAGCAAAATGAGACCCAAGGCCAAAAGACTAACTAATTAACTATAAATAAATGTATTTTTTTTTGTCTTAACCTCTAGTTTATAGATGAAGACGATCTTGATAATCCTAAGTTCGACCGCAAGATAAATAAATTTGATCGAATTTATTTTCAACTAGGACTCGAGCTCAGATTCTCTCACACTATAAATAAATGTTTTGATATATTTTTATAAGCAAATATTAGTTGTCAGGATGTTAGATAATAGTTAGAATTTGGACTCTAAACCTCCTTTTTAATCAACTTTGAGGCAACAATAAACTAATAACTAAAAGATTGTCTTGGCATATACAGGAGATTTGGCATTGGCACAAAATTAGTGGAACATTTAGAAGAATGGTGCAAGCAAAAAGGGGCTAAGTATGCATATATGGCAACTGATTGTACAAATGAGCCATCAATAAATTTGTTCACAAAAAAATGTGAGTACTCAAAATTCAGGACTCTAACAATGCTAGTACAGCCTGTTCATGCTCACTACAAGCCAATCAGCACAAACATTGCCGTCCTTCGCCTACCACCACGCTTAGCCGGGCCGACATACAACCATATGTTTGCCAATGCAGAATTTTTCCCAAGTGACATAGACTTGATTTTGTCAAACAAACTTAATTTGGGCACATTTATGGCCATACCTAAAAAAGACCTAACAAAATGTGATCCAAAAAATGGTATTTTCCCTCCAAGCTATGCAATATTAAGTGTTTGGAACACAAAAGAAGTGTTCAAATTGCAAGTTAAAGGAGCTTCACCATTTGTACATGCATGTTGTGTAGGTACAAGATTATTAGATGAATGTATGCCATGGTTAAGGTTACCTTCATTTCCTAATGTTTTTAGGCCATTTGGGATTTATCTAATGTATGGATTACACATGGAGGGTAAATGTGGAAAACAACTTATGAAGTCATTATGTGGATTTGTACATAATATGGCTAGAGATGATGATGGTTGTGGGGCTATTGTGACTGAAGTGAGTCAAAGGGACCCAGTTAGAGAAGTGATCCCACATTGGAAGATATTATCTTGGGATGAGGACATGTGGTGCATTAAGACTCTTGAGCACATGAAGAAGGATAGTATACATGAAAAATGTGGACCCTCAGATTGGTACAATTATAGATCCACTTCATCAGTAATTTTTGTTGATCCTCGTGATTTTTAACCCTAGCTTATGTCATTTTATGTGTATGTATATCTATATATCTATAGGGAGAAAGAGGGTTTTGGTTGCTACTAATTACTAATTTGGAATGATAGTTCTTGAATGGCCAAAATGCAAATGTTTGTAAAACATTTTCCTTTTGCCATTGTCAAATGTAAAGCAAGTACAGTAACTATCTCATCAAAGTGTTAATGAATTCTGATTAATTAAGGTGCATGTCTCTTTTTATTTTATGGAAATTGGGAATTCATAAGTCTCGGGCCTTCTATCATTTCACTATTTACTTTTGTTTGGATTTCAAAATTTGAAGTTTATAAACCAAATCTACCACGTATATCATTCGAACCCATCTTCGGCCAATTTATTTATTTTTTGTTGACAAAATTCACCATTTCAAATTCTATCAATTGAAGTGTGTGTTGTGGTTTCGACTTCTTTAATTCGAAACGCCCTAATATTTATGCATGAGCATGTTTCCCATAATTGTAAGAAAAATTCTAAAATATAAATTTGAAAAATTGCAAATGTTAAATAGAGATTTTTCAACCACGTTCTCTATATTTTGTTAGTATAGTTTGAAGGGACTGATCAAGTTAAACGATTCATTGATAAGATCTTTTCATGATATTTGGTAAAATTTGATCCACAATGTTGTTTGTTTTTAATTATGTTGTTTCGATTATTATTGTTAACGTTGTTGTTGTATCATGTTGAAAAAATTATATTGTTAGAAATTATTTTAGTTAAATTATGCCATTGTTTTTCTTTTATGGAAATCATATCGTTGTTGCTAGTGAGGTATTATGTTGTTTCGATTATTATTGTTAACGTTGTTGTTGTATCATGTTGAAAAAATTATATTGTTAGAAATTATTTTAGTTAAATTATGTCATTGTTTTTCTTTTATGGAAATCATATCGTTGTTGCTGGTGAGGTATTATGTGATTAAATTCTTTTTCTTCTATGTTATGAACACTTTCGGATTATATGATTCAGAATATCGAAAACTTATTCGGATATTTCGGAGGGAGCTCTAGAGACAAGTAGGATGGGAAAAATATATTTATTGTAAATAATTACTTCATCAAAATATCTTTATTTTGAGAAATATATACCCTTTCTCAACAGGTGGAAGTATCAAGTAAAGTTGAATTTTTAGTGGTTGTCATAAACCTTTGAACATCTAGCAATTCGAACCAAACCAACAAAAGAATCTAGCAATCTCATGGTCTTGTCGTCTATCTTTTCTTTTAATTTTTATTTTGTCACATGTGTATATTATAATTTTATTAAAATAACTATGATTAAATATAGGACTTTTTAAATATGAGGTGTGAGGAGGGGAGGGAAGAAGTTCACATGGCAAGAAGATAAATACAAAGAGGATTTGAGGTCATTTAATAATAATATGAAGTGAAAATTATGATATAACCAAATATCAACAACATTTAAAGTTGAAAATAATTTTATGTAAGTGATTGACAAATGTAACTTTACAATCATATATCCCTGTTAATTCAGTTTTATGATTTTAATGCACATTCCAGTTATTCTTCATTTCTCCTCCCAATGAAACAATGAATGCAAACATTCACCAATCCATGGTGGTGTTATACTCCGAAAGAAAATATAATGTCATGCATATTCTTCATGGTAAATAGAGATACCCTTCAAAAACTGGATTCCTCAGTTGCCGGACGCCTCAAGAAATATCTCAAGCTGTTAGCAAGAACCTGCAACATGGTAAATATGAATTAAAATCAGTTCAGAAACTCAAGAGTCTTTCTGACATCATGTAAAGTTCACCACTAGATGCTCGCTCAATATGGACCGTCTTGCCTGCTTCAACGAATGAGTTTATGATACAATCTTTATTTTTTATCATTTAAGATATGTTTGGTAAATCGTAATGCACGATAAATAAGCTAGCTGTAAGCTATAAACCATACACTATAAGGGAAAAAATGATACGATATAAGCTATAGATTCAAACCCTACTTTAAATAGCATCTCAAAGAAAGATATAAGCTAGTGAAAAAATGATTTATACTCGTGAGAGAGACCATTACCATTTACCAGACAAATCTACTTTAATCATTCGAGTTTATACGCTATATGTTATCCGTTGTAAGCTAGCGGTCTGATCTTACCAAAGAGTAGTTGGAGATTAAAGCTATTTTCTTTTGAAAATGCGAAATTAGAAGATTAAAGTTACCTGCTGCAGGGGCTTGCTGATTGCTTTGCCTTTGTAGCTAACATGAAACTTCGCTTTAGCCAAGAGCCCCTAGGTTCAAACAAAGCTTTTTCATCAGACTGGTACAAATCCCTTCTTTTTTTTAAGCTAAAAAATTAAATTGATTGTTAGAATAGTAAATCTGTTTCTAAAGTAAGAAAACGCATCAGAGTGGCTGTTGTATTTTCAAACCATTCAATGAATTAGGGTTAGAGAGTACAAAGCTTTGTTCAAATACAATGATCCAGTTCAAAAGTTTACCCCTAAACCGTAACGCAGGTGGCGAAGCCCCCCGCAACCCTAACCCTCCTAGTTTTAACCCAAAAAACGAATGAGCCAAGCCCAAAAGGAAGGCGCTTTCATTACGCTTTCAGCTATGCTCGAGTGTCTATCCGCTTATCAGGAATTATGAGCCATACTCAACATTGATACATTCATTTTGAATAATAACCACGACAGAACTTAGGTTTATTTATTATTTTGACTTTTTGAGCATAAATTGTATAATGATATGTGTATACCTCAGTGTCAAATTCTCCAGATTCAACAGCAATGTCAATGTCAGTAATACTTTTTACAAGATCGACAAGTAATCCAGGCCGATCAGCTGTCTCCACATAGAACAAACTACAAAAATGAAAACAAATAATTAACAACATACAAATATAACCGAAAGTACAAAGCATGAGTATTCTTCTAAGACCTTATATATCATGACTTTAACAATGTCTTTTCCTGATTCGATGATAATATTTGTACAGCTAAGCAAGAAAGAAAGAATATGTTACCTTCGATCTGGACCGTCATCGGATATGTTTATATGAGTTGCAATGTCCACATCAACCTGAATGACAATTGGTTATGAACTTTTCTTTCTATTTGTGATAGAGAGAAGATAAAAGCAAACTAGAGAGAATACATTTCTTGAAACATCGACAACAATATTTTGTCATTTAAAAGAATTTTCGGAAATATTCAATATATTTTCAAAATTCAATTTTAAAAACTTCCATAATGTCTTCTGTAATGTATATTTTATCGGTGAAAACTGAAACAAGAAACATCTGAAGCATACCCTTATCTTTTCAATTTATAGAACTTGTCTACGTGTTATCAGAGAGAATGAAAAAATCACAAGTTATAACTGAAACCAAGAAGTAAAGAGATTCATCACCTGCTCTTTTGGAGGTAGAAGTCCAAAAGCTGCTCCCATTGCTAACTGAGAACTTGATTCCTGAACCATCAGTTTGAAAATTCTAATTAGTTGAGAAGTGAGAATTGTCTGTTGGCATATATTACAACCAAATCACCCTCCAATGAGAAAGGAGGATAGTTGGTAAAGCATACCGGGTGATACTGAATCAGATTATTTATAATTGTCAAACGAATTGCCTCTAACAACTCTGGATCTTCCACTTTTCTGCCAGTATCACTGCAAAAAGCTCCACCAGCATATCCAAGGAATTACTAAAGAAGCTAGTTAAAACCTCATCTAAGATATTTGTTGCTTAAAAGGAGAAATCGAACCAAAGTTGCGCAACAAGTCTCACTGTTCTAGATTGAATTTCTAATATTGTTTAGGTAAAAAAAGTTCTGAAGTCTGACTGCGTAAACTCGTGCATGTGCTAAGTGCTAACATGTGTTTAGCTCGCATAAAGAAAGGCATGTTTGGATTGACTTATTTGAGTTTGTCTACTAGCAAAAATACTTGTAGTCTGTTTCAGAGAGCTAATGGAAACAACTTAGTTATGATATATCTATAAGTTCTCCACGATAGCTCCTGAAAATAGCTTATATGAAAACAATTTGGCTTTTTTTTTTGGTAGAACTGTTTGACTTTATTTTACCTTTTATTATAGAAATAGCTTATACATAAGCACTTATATGATAAGCGCTTAACTAAGTTGTTTATCCAAACAGGGTGTTTTAGAGTAGATGGTGCAATTAGGAGTGAGAGCACGAGGAATGACTAGCGCAGGCCAGTGGTGGAGTGAATAAAATAAAGAATATCTGAGAGTTTCGGTTGGGTTCCATTGCTGGCCTTAACTGAAGAGATACTCGGTTTGAGCAACATAATCATTATTAACAGTCATTTAACATAGATCAGTAATAATACAAAATCAATAACAAGATCGGACAGCTACATATACTTGTATTGTAACAATCACATGCGAAGTGCACAAATCAAGTAACACTTACGCTTTCGTGATGGAAAACTTGTTGTGCTTGCCAGAAGAATCCAGAAAGACATTTGCCTTAACAACATTGAGGCCTAAGTCTTTTAATGCTCTCATCTACAACAAATGAAAATATAACCCTCTAAGAAAAAGCAACAGATAAGTAAGCACAAGCATAGATTTACTCAAAGAATGACATACTGTGTCGAGAAGAGCTCCAAGCCGATCACCGAAAGTTATCTCCACCACAGTTGCATTTGGATCCAAGTCTTGGTCAATTATGACTATTGGGGTCGGAACGGTATCAGTCTCACCTTGATTTCCATTCTGTTATCCACATAAAAGAAACAAAAATCGGTTATTTTACCGACCAATGAGCATAGTCGACAAGCATTGTAGAAATGAACTATGGGTCTTGACTGTTTCGTTTCACACACACATAACGACAATCACAGAGGTTGATCACACCGAGTACCTGCACATCAGTAACAGGTGCTGCCGCTCGAGGGATAATTGTAGTTCCAGAAGATAACAACCTGAACAATGGGTACAAAGTACATACAATACAATTAGCAAACAGAAATGGACACATTACTTTGGTGCAGTCTTAGCTGAAAGTAACATTCAATTCCCAAGTTTCAAGTGTTTACTATTCTTCCATACAAAAGAAAGAGTAGTAAATATTTTCCGAACTTATACAACCTAATCTACTAACTTAATTAATCACACCAAATTCATATCCTGCAGGCCTTCTTCATGATATCCTGCAGGCGTTCTTCATGATAACATGACAAGGTATATGCTAACAATACAAAATCTGAATAAACAGAATAAATTACTAGCCAGAATTAACATATGAAATGCAAGCAAAGGAAGGAACGAAATATAAGTCAACAAGTTCCACTACATTTTTATAAAAAAAAATAAAAATAATAATAATAATTCAAAAGTGGGTCTAATTGGATTCAATCAACAATAACAAACAAGTCATATACCACTGGGTGGGGTTGGCTACATGGATCAGAGCACAGTTACCAATATCTTCGGTACATACAAGTCAATCCATTCGATAGTGCGTATCTATTTTGCACATGAATCTTATCTTAAATCCTGATTCATTGTAATGAACCATTACCTAAGATTAGTCTATCCATCCACTTGATTTTGTCAACTTTGTATAGTCAATCATTTTTCTTTTCTCAGTTGATTTATGACTTAAATCTTGAATTATTTTGAGGTGTATCTGCGATATATCGGCTTATAATTTTTTTTAATGTCTCTTGATTTTGCTTGAAAATTTCATATTTTTACAAGTAATATCTACTACAATTCATAACAAACTACGATTCACAATTCACAAAATAGTTCTTCCGGTTCACGATATGAATCTCGATTTGACAATCATGGATCAAACGGCGTCATAATACTCAATCATAAATCATATCTATGAATGGATTCAATTAATTAAATCTTAAAGTGAACCACTAAAACAACTAAATTAAAAGCATATAATAACACAAACAATAAAAACCACCAACTAAAAGCTCAAATTCTAATAATTCAATATGAACAATTTCAATTTCAAAAAACCAACATAATCAAATCATCTTATCCAAAATCAACCAGTGATCAAAGCTAGTTTACCTTCTTTTGTGAAGAAAGTAGCATGGTTTAGTAGAAACAAACCCAGAAGAAGCATTCAAAAAAGGGACACAGAAAATGGGTTTTTCCAAAACTCTCAAACTATTATCAGTAGCTGCAGCACTGAAGTGAAATCCAAGTCTCCAAGCACTCATAGCCATAGCCATTTTTTTAGTTCAAAATGATGATTTGAACAGAGAAAGAGAAAAAGTTAGGATTTTGAGAAATGGGTGAGAGAAAAGATGTCAAATTTGTGAGAATTAGGAAAGTGGCCACATTCATATGAATGAAACAAAACGGTTGTTTCTGTTTTTTGGTAAAAAATATGATGTTATTATATTTATATTTTTAAAAATTAAAAATAAAGTAAAATAAGAGACAGGATTATATGAAAACAAATCAGAGACGTCCATTTATAATCTGTTAGGATATTTTGGTGTCCATTTGGAGATTTCTCATTCCAACGTGGAATAATGAGTTCTCTCTTCTTAATTGAATGAACATCTTACACTTGTTTTAAAGATCAAAATTTCTTACAACTTAAACTAATTCTTTATTGGTTGGTACCTCTCTATTTTTTTTACACAAAACAAAAAGACATTCATTCAAATTGATAGAGTATATGATGCAATACAAATTCGCTAAAAACAAAAAAGATGAATATGTGAACAAACTCACATCATCCATGTTAATAGCATAAAACGGCAAAGTACATAAGCCTACAAATATGACTATATTAAAATCTCCGAAATAGTCATGCCTTCGGATCTGCAACGTTGATGACGCCAAAGTAATTGGTTGGATCTGCACTGGATCGAAACTGATATGACAATATGAACCGAACAAACACTTGGGCAAGAGGAAAAAGACAAACAACGTCGCACAAAGACGACAAACAAAACAGTGTCGCACTAAGACTTCGAAATTACAAAAGGTAAACCTAATTCGATGTGAAAATCACTTATTTAAATAAAAGGGAAGGAGAAAAACGATTTAGAGGGGTGATTTGGTGTCAAAAATTGACCCTAAACAACCCCTCTTTGGTAGAGATGAAGGATAAGAAATTAGGGTTTCAGGTGACGGCTCACAAAAGAGAGTACTATATTTTATTGAAGAATGCTAGCAACACACCTTTTAACACACACTTTCCAACATATTTTACCAAATTATGTGGGTCCCACCAAATTATGTGGGTCTCATTTAAATTTGGTTGGTCCCATGTAAATTTTAACCAATCAAATCGAGTGTGTTGAAAAGTGTGTGTTAGAAGGTGTGTTGTTAGCATTTATCTATTTTATTTGATTTGAGATTGGAATTATTCATGTGTGGTTAGTACCTCTCTATTGGTCACTACTCCAGGTCTCAAATGTAAGCAAATTTTCACTTTTTAGATTCATTCAATAAATAATGTATGTGGCCCATATTATTTACCATATACGTCATTTATTGAATGAACCTAAAAAATAAAAAATTGTTTATATTTGAGACCGGAGAAAGTAAATATAATAACATCATATTTTTTTACCAAAAAACAGAAACAACCGTTTTGTTTCATTCATATGAATGTGGCCACCAGTGGCGGAGCCAGGAAATTTATGGAGCCCGAGAAAAAAAAACTCGCAAATTCACATGTGATATAATATGTAAACAGTCATAAATCGAAATAAAAGAGGTTTTTTATTTTGTCAACAAAAGTATAATTTAAAATAGTATTAATTGAAATTGACCATGTAATATACATGAAGTATGAGAATTGACGCTGTAATTAAATAACATGTATTATGACCATGTAATTCGAGATTTTTATTATTTATAACCCTGTAATATACGCGAAGTCCAAAAAAGCAACCAAGAGATTGAATTTTTTATGATTTCTTAGATGCGAGTTAAGAACGTTAAAATATGGCTGTACACAAAAAAAATATAAATTTTCAACAAATGACAAATTAATTATGAATTTTTAAAGTGTCAAAACTAAAAAAATAAAACAACGGAAATCTCGACCTATAAATCGAATTTTGAACTCATTATTTGCAGAGACATCAATAAAAATACATAAAAGGATATGTAAAGTTTCATATCATTTCGAAGTCGTTTAAACTAATTTTGATTTTTCAACTAAAACGTGCAAAATTGAAATTTTGTTCCGCGTAAGCGTATACTCACAAGTCAAATTTAGTTCACTAATTTTGTAGGCATGACTAGAACATGATAAGAACCTTCACAATGAAATTTTGTAGTTTTTAAATGAGATACAAATTAATTAT
>Ga0099826_10002616_pt1 | contig 11730 bp, 12 predicted proteins | sample Mtrugardesep15_FD_76830 | JGI IMG/M metagenome (GOLD analysis project Ga0099826, IMG submission 76830) | Root nodule microbial communities of legume samples collected from California, USA - M. trunc garden sep15 | ecosystem: Host-associated > Plants > Roots > Nodule | place: USA: California...
CGATCCACGCCTGCGAGGTGAGGACCGGTGGCTGCAGGTAGGCGTAGGCCAGGTATTCGGTGCCGGGTGTGACCGCGGGCCGGTCCACGGCCAGGGCCGAGGCGTTACCGGCGGCGATCGCGGTCACGGCGAGCGTCTGGCCGCCCGCGTAGTAGTTGTCGACCGCCCAGTTCACCACCGGGGCTTGGCGGGTGATGGTGGCGTTGACGACCGCCGCCCATCCGCTGGCATCGATCTCTGTGCTCTCGGTGCCGAACGGCAGCAGGTTGCCGACGGTCCTGATCGGCAGGCCGAGGTAGACGTTCTCCCAGTAGTGGGAGACGTTGACGCCGACCTCGGTCGACGACAGCACCACCTGCGCCTGCGTGGCCCCCATCGGGGCAGGCCCGGCAACACTCACGCGGTGCCAGTTGGAGGAGGCGGCCATCGTGGTCAGCGACCAGGTGATGGAGATTTCGGTGCCGCTGCTGTTGAGCCAGCGGATCCCGATCCGCTCCGGTACCACGCCCGCGGTGTCGGCGAACGTGTAGTAGACGGTGCCCGCGGTGACCGGGTAGGAGGACACGGTGCGGGCCTGCACTTCACCCGCGGCGACCGATTTGGTGACGAGGCAGCCGTCCCCGTTCCGGCCGCCGACACCCTTGAACAGGGGGGCGCAGTTCAACTTCGGGGTCCAGCCCGAGGTGTTCGGGTCGATGGACTCCGTCGTCGGGCTGAGGAAGTTTCCGGGGATAGCCAAGATTCCTCCTCAGCCCGCGTTGAGTACTCCGATGAGCTGCCGCTGACCTTCTTGCATGACCGCGGTTGCTTCGCCGCGGACCCGGCCGAGGAACTCCCCCGAGTCGAGCCGCAGGTCACCCTCGAACGACATCGGCCCGGACGGGCCGCGCGCCGCCATCGAGGTGAGCGCGTTGGCCTGCGCCGTCGTGAACACCGGCTCCGGACGCCCGGTTCCGTTGAACGCGAGGTTCATGCCGGGCTGGAGGTAGCCGCCGGAGTCGTAGGACCCCGGCTTGAACCCGTACCAGCTGGTGAACAGCGGGTTGTTGTAGCCGCGGGCCCGGGATCCCACGACCACGCCGTCGCCGCCCCTCGACTCGACGTTCGTCTTGCCGAGGGTGCCTGCCGTGTGGCCGACGCCGGCCGCCGTGATCCCAACCTTGAACGGCGAATTGCCGTGATACACCCAGCCGGGCGGCGCCGTCTTCCCGGAGAAGGCGTGCGTCGACCAGCGGCGGTGCGGCTTCTGCCCGCGGATGACGGACTCGATCGCCGACATGAACCCGCTGCAGTCCCACGACGGGTTGCCGTTGCCCGCCCACTGGTACGGCAGGCCGTTCTGCGTGCGCGCCCACTTCAGCGCTGCGGCGATCCGGGGCCCGCCGAGCCCTCCGGCACCCTTGTCGTCGGCCTTCTTGCTGTAGCCGAACAGGGCGTCGATGATGCCGTCCGGGACCTTCCGGATCAGCTTGCCGAAGCCGGTGTCCATGCCGGGAAAGTTGGCCAGGAGCGGGTTGACGACTGCCTTCACACCCGAGCGTGCCGAGCCCTCCAGTGTGTCCTTGAGCCAGCTCGCGCCCTTCTTGATGCCATTCCAAGCTTCCGATCCGGCACCGACAGCAGCGGATGCGGCCTTGCCGATCCAGCCGAAGATGCCGCCGTCTGCGAACTTCTGCACGACTCCGCCGTTGGCGTACCGCAGGGAGCGGTCCGTCGACGTGTTCGGGTTGCCGCCGAGCACCGGTGCCAGAGCAGCCTTGACTCCCTGAGCGCCCTTCGTCTTGGCGATCGAGTTCATCGTGCTGACGAAGCCGGAGCCCACGCCGCGGGTGAACTCGGGCCTGAAGAACGACTCTCCGCCAGACAGCTCCAACTGGCCGCCTGTCGGGGACGCGAATTTGTGGACGTCGCGGCCCGGCGTGTAGCCGGGCATGACGCCGCCGTTGGCGAACTTGAACTTCGGCAGGGTGGGCGCCCCGAATGCGGATGCGACCTTGTTCCAGACGCCGCGGATGCCGTTGTTGTAGACGACGTCGACGACGTACTGGACTGGTTTGCGGGCTAGGTTCGAGAGCTTGCTCCACTGCTCGCCGATGTAGTCCTTCGCGGTGTTGAACGCGGTCCCGACCGCCTTCACTCCGGCCTTGAGCAGGTCGAACTGCGGCTTCACGCCCTTCGACCAGAGCCAGGCAGCGCGGTCGGCGATCCACCCGAACGCAGGCTTGATGGCGTTCGTGTACAGCCACTTGGCCTGGTCGCCGATCGCCCGGAATGCCGGTCCGAGGACGTTCTTCCACAGCCACGTGGCCACCTTCGCCACTGCCCGGAAGATGGCCATGGCCGCGTCGAATTGCGGCTTCAGGACGTTCCGGTACAGCCACACGGCGAGTGCCGCGATCGCCTCGAAGGCGGGCTTGATTGCGTACTTCCACAGCCAGCCCGCGATCGCGCCGAGAACCTTGAAAGCCACGATGATCGGCAGGATCACGGCGACGGTGATCACTGTCAGCAGGATTCGGGCCGCCAGACTGATCGCATCCCAGGCGGGCTTGATGGCGTTGGTCCACAGCCACATCGCGGCCCGGCCGAGCTGCTTCAGCCCGTCCCAGATGAATGCGAACACCGGCTGCAGGACGTTCGTCCACAGCCACATCGATGCTGTCTGGATCGCCGCCCAGACGGCCTGAATGCCCTCGCGGAACCAGGTGAAGTGGTTGTACATGTAGATCACGGCCAGCACCACGGCGCCGATCGCGAGAACGATCCAGCCCCACGGGCCTGCCGAGGCGATCACCTGGAATGCGGCCATGGCGCCGTTCAGGATCAGCTGCCAGGCAGCCCACAGCTTCGTCGCCACGTACAGGCCGTAGACGGCAATGACCAGCTCGGGGGCGTGCTGTGCGAGCCAGCCCACGCCCTGAGCCAAGGTGCCGATCACCTGAAGCAGTGGCCCTGATAGCGGTGACAGGGCCTGCCCGATGTTCAGGAACGCGCCCGCGATCTTCCCCAGCGTGTCGGCGATCAGCGGTGCGTGCTCGGCGCTGTACGACAGGAACCGCTCAAACTCAGGTGAGCCCTTCAGCCCGGTCGCCCACGTGGCGAACCGGCCCGTGATCCGCTGCATGGTCGAGGAGATGCCGTCCATGTGCGGCAGGAACGCATCGATGACCCCCGCGATCCCCTTGAAGACGTTGCCGAACGCCACACCCAGGCCGATGATCGCAGGCTTCACGTTGCCCTGCAGATCCGCCTTGAAGCCCTGCCAGAACGGCCGCTTCAGCTCCGCCGAAGCCTTGTCCTGGAGGACGCCGATCGCATCCGCGGCCCCCATCACGAACGGGGTCAGCGTCGGCAGAGTGTTCCGCAGCGACACCAACGCCCTGGTGAAGATAGGCATCACCGCAGGCTGCAGCGCCTTCGACCAGGCCCCGAAAGCCGTCCGCAGGTCGAGGAACGCCTTCAGCGTGTTCCTCGCCGCCGGCGCCAGCTTCGCCAGCTCGGCCTGGTACTTGGCCTGCGCGATGGCAGCCTGATCGACGCCCCCGGCCGCCGACTGCGACGCGGAGGCAATCTGCCGCTGGGCTGATGCGATGGAGTCGGCGCCCGCCTGCTGGGCCTGCGTAACCCGCTCCTGGGCGCGGGCGATCGTTTCGGCGCCCTGCCGCTGCGTCTCCGCAACGTTCTTCTGCGCCTCGGCGAGCTTCGACTGGGCGTCAGCGATCGCCCGAGAGTTCTGGATCTGCGTCTTCGTGACGTTCTGCTGCGCGCTCTTCAGCGCGGTCGTCTTGTCGGTGACGTCCTGCTGAGCGGAAGCGAGCTGCTCCTGCGCCGACTTGACGGTCTGGCTGCCCTCAACACCTGCCTTGTTCGCGGCAGTCGTCTCCGTCTTCAGGCGCTTCGTCTCGGTGGTCTGTTCCTTCAACCGCTGGACGGCCTGGTCGTACTGAAGCAGCGCCTTCTGCTTGTCGAGCTCCGTCGACGTCTCCGACTCCAGGACCCGGTTGCGCTCGATCGTCGCTTCCTTCAGCGCGATCTCCGCGTCCCGCTGCGACAGAGTGCTGTCCGTCAGCCGGAAGTTGAGGTCTTCCAGCTGCTGAGCGGCCTCTTGGCGGGCCGCCACCAAGTCGAGCTGCGCCTGCCGGGCCGACTTCTGCGACAGTGCGAGGTCCCGTTCGGCGCGCGACACATCCGCGTTCGCCTGCTCCATGCGGTCCGCGGCCTGCGCGTAAGCGTCCGCCAAAGACTGGCGGGCAGACTTCACCTGCTCCGCGGCACGCGCGTTGTTCTGTGCGGCCTGCCGGACGGCATCGCCCACGGCACGCTCCGCGTCGGCGATCTGCCGGGCCGCGTTCCGCTGCGCCGACGCCAACGCCTGCTGCGCGCCCGCCATCTGCAGGGCCTTCGACGCACCCGCAGAAGACGCCTGAGCGCCCTTGTAGGTGGCGTTCGTCGCCGCGTCCTGCGCAGACTTCTGCGCCTGCAAAACCTTGCCCATCTGGACGAACGCGGGCACCGCCACCAAGGCGATCGACCCCACACCCGCGGCAGCAGCCGTGCCCGCGGCAGCGACCGCCCCCAACCCGGCGGCCACCACCGGCAGCACCGGCAGGATGGCAGGGCCGAATGCGATCGCGGCGGTCGTCAGCAGACGGAAGTTCGCAGCCGCCGACGACGTGTCGACGTCGACGTTCTTCCCGTCGACCGCATCTACTTCGGCCCGGAACGCAGCCAGCTGAGCCAAGGCGGCGGCCGTGTCGGCGCGCACCTGCACATTCGGGTGCTGAGCCCCAAGACGCCTCAGCCGGGCCTCAATATCGGTGACCTCGGCCAGAGCCCGCCCGGCATCAATGTCGATGCCGATGCGCTTGCTGGCCAGCGACTCCATGCGGGCCCGCAGGCGGGCAAGATCCGCGTCCACGCCCGTCGTCGACAGGCGCACGTCAGCCCTGGGCAGGGACCGGAACGCCGCCTCAAGGCGGGCCTTCAAGGATCGGGAGAAAGCTCCCGCCGTCTCATCGCCCTGCCGGGCTGCCGCCGGACGCGCCGCCCGCCCGCCAGCGTTGATGCCGTCCCGGATCGCCGGAGTGATGTGCGTGACGATCTGACGGCCGATGATCCGGCCGACCTCGTCGCCGATCTGCGACGCCGGAGGAACCAGCGCCGCCCGCAGCCGGCCCTCAATGCCCTGAGCGTTCGGCAGAACATCGACTTCGACGGAGCCGACAGAGATCGCTGGCACTGAGGGCCTCCCCTCAGCGCTCTATGCGGCGCTCCCGTTGATGATCCGGAACAGGGTCTTCGCCTGGTCCTCGGTGAGCTTCTGCTTCGCCTTCACCGGCTTTGCGCCCGGGCGGCGGATGGGTTCTGGGACCTTTGGCCGCTTCGCCTTCGACTCGGCGTGCGCGCTGCCGTAGATGTAGCCGAGTTCAGCGATCCGGTCTGCGACGATGGCAATCAACTGCTCGGTCTGCGACCAGCGGCCCTTCTCCGGCTCGCCCTTGTCGGCCTGCTCCGCCAGCTCTTCGTCCGACATCGCGTTGCGCAGCGCGGTCCACGTCGCCGACTCTGGCGGCAGATGCTGGATGAGGACCCGCAGCCTGCGCCACGACATGGCGCCGCGGTGCACGTCGAGGAGGTCGACGCCGTTGTAGTAGCGGAACAGGTCGGCTTCTACCGCCTCCGCGTGCGCCTCGACGACGGAGCGGGTCCACTGGATTTCCCCAGGCTCTCACCCGCGCGCTCGGCAGCCTCGTTGATGAGCTCGCCGACCTCGTTGTTCGTCGGGTCGAGCTCAACGAACAGCTCGAAGTCGTCCGGGCTCAGGACGATCTCCATGAACGCCCGGATCTGCCCGCTGTTCAGGAGCTCCTGCCACGACTGGCGCCACGCACCGGGCGGGATGATGCGGACTTCCTCGCCGCACAGCAGGCCCGTGACGTAGTGGCCCTCAGCCTCGATCTCCTGGGCGTCGGCGGCCGACACCTCGACCTCGTCGACCTCCTGCTCTTCGACCTCATCGACGACGCGACGGCTGGTCGCGGGCCGAGCCGCGGCTCGCGCCGCTCCCGGCTTCCTGCTGCTGGCAGTGGTCTTGCGTTCTGCGGCCACGGCGCGGGCTCCTTCACATCAGGGCGCGGGCAAAAGTAGAGGTGGACGGGCCGGGCCCGCGCCAACGGAGACGCCCCGAAGGGCGCCAACGGCCCGTCCACCAGTTCAGGACCCGCTGTACGCGGGCGTCACCGGGATCTTGTCGACGTGGTAGACCGTGTTCCCGGAGGCGTCCGGGTAGGTGGTGATCGTCCACTCGTAGCCGGACATCTCGTCCTGCTTGAACGTCACGTCGCTACGGTCGTTGATCTCGCCCTCGGGCACGTAGAAGCCCTTGTAGGCGTCGCCGTCGATGACGAGGAACCAGAACGCCCTGCGGTCCGGGACCGGGCTCGCGGTCTCCGCGTACTTCGTGAGGCCCTCCCCGTCCGGGGTCAGATCCGCGGTGTCCAGCCGGTACTGCAGCGACTGGACCGCGATCCGGGAGGTCTCCCACACCGTCAGCCCGAACGTGCGCACGCTCTTGGTGATCTGCGTGCGGAACGGGCTGGTCAGACCCCACGGCGTGAACTCCTGCGAGTCCTCGTCGAAGCCGTAAGTCAGGCCGTCGTCCGAGATGGCGCCCAGCGGCTCCCACGGCGACACCGGCTGATTCCGGGGATCCGTCGGCGCCGTCGTACCCACCGGGGCGACGAAACCGCCGCCATTCGCACCCACCAGAGCGAGATCCGCGGCGCGGGTGATGTTGACCATGATGTGTCTCCAGACATGGAAGAGCCCGCGCACGGGCGGGTGTTGAGGGTCCGGCGCGGGCCCAGCCGTCGGTCAGGAGACCGGATGGCAGAAGATTGCGTAGGTCGCCCCGACACGGCGTAGGGCGGTGTTCTCGTAGTCGCGGGTGGCGGGCAACGCGAGGGCGCCCGTTCTGCCGATGACGGCGGTATCGCTGGCCGTTCCGCGGAGTTCGCGGGTGACCCAGTCGTGCACCTCTCGGGCCAGCTCGATCGCTTCGGCCCGGGTCCGGTGGTAGATGTCGATGTCGACGAGCATCCGGGCCAGCTTCAGCCCGTCCTCGTCACCTGCCGGAATCTGCTGGACCTGGATCGTCGGCAACTCGTCGGCGAGGTTGTTGTCGAGTTCGTCCCGGACCACCGCGTCCGGGAATCGGGCGGTGCCGCGGGTGATGAGCTCCAGTTCGATGTCGACGAGGGCGGTCACTGGTTCCGCCCGCCCAACTGCGCCGCCCGCAGCAGGACGTGGTGGGCTGGAACGCGTTCGGTGCCGTACTCCACCCATCGGGCGTAGTAGGCGCTGTTGCGGACGTAGCCGACCGCGCGGTCGCGGCGACGCCCGCCGCGATTCGTGGAGTCGGTCTCCCACGACCGCTGGTAGTGGCCAGGGTCCGGACTCGACTGATCGACTGGCGACAGCGCGACCGCGACGCCCTTGATGACTTCGGCGCGGCGCAGCATCTCCGCCTGCATGCCCGGCATCCGCAGCATCTCGCCGACGCCCTTGCGCTTGAGTTTGAACCGAGCTGCCATACCCTCTACTCCTCGCAACTCAAGGGGGATGTATGGACGTCAAGGGCGTGCTCGGCAGCATCAGCTTCGACGGGGAATGGATCACCATCACGAAGACGCCGGTCGGGCCCAAGCCTGCGCCGACCCGGCTGCGGGCCGCGGACATTCAGGGAACGCGCCTCAAGCCCGGGACCCGTCTGTTTCACGGCTACGTGCAGTTCTTGCTACCCGACGGCCGACCGGCAGGTGAGAAGCCTTCGGGGAGCTTCGGTGGCGGCAGGCCCCCATACGAGGACCCGTACAGCCTGTCCATCCCCCGCAAGAGCAACGATGCAGCCGAGAAGCTGATCGCCGCCGTCGAGCAGGCGCGCACTATCCGGTGACGCGGTCGGCGGCGAACTGGATGACGCCGCGGGTGCCGGTGAACGGGGAGCGGCCCCAGTCGCCGGGCTCGCCGGTGATGTCGCAGGTGACACCGCGAATGACGGCTCGGTCAGTGGTGAGCAGCGGCTTCCCGGCCGGGGCGTACACCGTCCAGCCGACGATGACCGTGTCCCGGGCCTGCTGCTCACTACCGCCAACCTGTGGTGTCTCCGCGCGCGGAGTCACCACGCAGCCCTCGATGTTGAAGGACTCGTCCGGGCCCGGTAGCGGATGCCCGCGCGGGTCCCGGCCCGGCGATGGCCCCGTGCGCACGATCCGCACCGTCTCACCGAAGGGGTACGGCGCCGGCATCAGGAGTGTCCCCAGCCGGGCTCGAACTCGTCCGCGAACCCGGCATCGTCGACAGGCCACGTCGGCGACGGATCCGCACTCAAGGGAGTCGGGTCGACCGTGAACGCTCCGCCGCGGCCGGCGAGGGACTTGAGCGCGGACTTGTCGGCCTTCGTCAGATACAGACCGCCAGAACCCTGCGGGCGCTGCACCGACATCGGGCCGATCGTCTCGTAGGACACCTGCTGGGGATTCACATAGGCCCGGCCGGCGACCGACAGCACCACTGCTTCGGCACCCTCAGGCAGCGGCTTGACCACTGTCTGACACAGCTGAATCGCAGTGTTCAGCAGCAGATCGGCACGGTTCCCGTCGATCTCTCCGAGGCCCAAGTACAAGCCCAGTTGCTCGGCGGTAGGAGGGACGAAAGCCACGACGCCTCCTCAGGCCAGGGACTCCACAGCACTGCACCAAGCCGCCAGATCGGCAGCCGGATCAAGCTCGGCAGACCGGGCCTTCGCCCGCTTCGACGCCAGCCGGTACTCCGCCGCCGTCTGCAGCTTCCGCAGGACAGCCTCATAGCCGGCCACATCGGCACGATCAACGAAGATGCCAGCCTCGCCGAGCGACTCGCACAGGCCGGGCGTCGGGTGAGCCACAACAGGGATGCCGCTCGCAAGAGCCTCAACTCCGGCCCGGCCCCACGACTCGTAGGACGACGGCATCAGCAGGACGCGGGTGCGGGCGTACACCTTCTCCCGCATGTCCTCGCCGCTGACGTGCTCGACGATCTCGACGTTGGGCAGGTCCGGGAGGATCTGCTCGCCGTAGGCGCCCTTCACGGCGAGGAATTGCTGATCCGGCATGCGGCGGGCCAGCGCATCAAGCACCTCGCCGCCCTTCTCCGGGTTGCAGTTGATGAGCGTGATCGCGTTGCCGGGCTTCGTCGCATACTCGTCGGCGAACACCGGCGGGCGCACGATCAACGACGAGTCGGGCCGGATGGGCTTCGGGTACTCGGCGAAGAAGAGCTCCGCCTCCCGCTCCATCCACCTCGAGTTGTAGACCGCCAGCTTGGTCCCGCCCGCAACTACGTCCCGAAAGGTGGGCCTGTGCGTGTTGTGGCAGACCACCACCAGCGGCTTGCCCCAGCCCCGGGCCAGCGACGCCGTCGGTGGCACCGTCTCCAGATGAGCCAGCAGCACATGAGCCCGCTTCACCGCGGTCGGGAAGTCGAGCCGCGACTCCAGCGGGACGACCTTGATGCCGCGGTACTCGTACTCCTTGTGGGCCTTGCCGTAGCGGGACAGCCACACGGACACGTCGTGACCGCGCTCCACCAGCGGCCGGAGCATCGATACGAGCATGTGCTCGGCGCCGGCATTGTGCTCCGGTGGCATGGCGTGTACGCGGGCGACGATGGACAGCGGCTTGGCTGCCCCGCCCGGCGCGGAAGCCGGGACAGCCCTCGCCATCAGGACCCCGAGGGGGTGCCGGTGAACTTCACGAACGCGTCGACGTCGCCCATGACGAAGCCGTAGTACGCCTCCGCGAGGATCAGGACGAGGTTCTCCTGGAAGGCGGAGTGAACGCCGCCCTCCTCGTCGACGTAGGTCGCCTGGTCGGAGATCCGCACGGTGATGTCCATGCCGACGCCGTAAGCCGCCTGGGACCAGTCGCCGCCGATCGCCCGCAGGCCCGTGTCGACACTCGCCGACTGCCGGCGCTGCTTGCCCGACACACTCCGCGAGTACGCGAGCGGCTCACCGATCAGGGTGCCCGCCGCCGCCATGTTCGTGCCCGGCGTCTGAGTGTCGACCAGGATCGGCCGGCCCGTCGTGTCCGTGGCCAGCAGCAGAGACGGCTTGAGGCGGTGGTCGGCGACTGTGCCGGTGTAGTCCCAGTCGTCGTCGACGACCTCGGCCATGCCGTTGACGAAGTCGGCCCAGATGCCGCCCTGCGCCTGCGTGGCCGTGCCGAGCGCCACGCTGTTGGAGGTTGCGGCCAGGTACTCCGTGAAGGGGCCGGTGGCGCCCTTCATGGTCTTGCCGTGGATCGTCGCGTGGTCGAAGGCCCGCGCGAACGCCGTCGGCAGATCCTTCTGAAGCTGGTCGTACAGGCCGCCCGCGTTGGTCTTCGCGACCTCCATCGCGACCGGGATCAGCACGGCGACCTTCTTGGCCTGCATCTGCTTGACGTCGACGCCGCCAGTCGACAGGGGCTTCTTCGCCGCCTGGCCGACCCAGTCCGCGGTCGGCACATCCATCGGGATCGGCACCGACGTGGTGGCGTCCAGGGCCAGCGGAGCCGGGCGGGCCAGCTGCATGACCGCGCTCGCTTCGACGGACTTCTCGAAGATGGGTGCCGTGATGGTGCGGGGCAGAAGTGCGCCATCCACATTGGACAGCGTCAGGGGGGCGGTGACCGCCATGATGTCTCTTCTCCCGAAGCTACGTGAGCTTCGAACTCAGCCACCCGGCGAACTCGTCGCGCGGGCTGGGGGCCTGCTTCTTGTTGGCGCCGGACGCTTGTGTGCGGTCCGGTGCGGGACGCCGCGGGCCCTCCTGGGGCTGGGATTTCGCCCAGTGCGGCTTGCGCTCCAAGAGCGCGTCGAGGTCCGCCTTGATGGCCGCCTCGTCGATGTCGCCGTCAGAGTCGATGTACGAGTCGAGATCCAGCGCGCCGACCGCGTCCTCCGGGTCCGCGAAGGCGGTCATCGCCAGGGCCTGCACCTGAGTGCGGGCGAGACGCTGGCGCGTCTTGGCGATCTGCTCCTGAGCCGCCGCGAGCTGGTCGTTGAGGCGCTCGGACTCCGTCTTCTCGGCGTCCTTGATGCGCTGCAGCTCGGCAGCCGCCGGCTCCAGCTCCTTCAGGCGCTTGCGGAGGTTCGCGGCTTCGCTGTTCTTCTTGCGCAGCTCGGCCTCGAACTTCTTCCGGTCGAACGGCTTCTCCTCGATCCCGGTCTCCGCCTCCTGGGCGTCATCCGTGGCCTCGGTGGTGTCGTTCTCCTCGGTCGCCGTCTCGTCGACGGTGTCCTCAGTTCCGGTGTCCTGCTGCTCGACGGTCTTGGTCTCTTCGGGCATGACGAATCGGCCCTCCAGGGGCTGTGGAAATGAGAAAGGCCGCCACCAGGGCGACCAGTGATCAGAAGGAACCCGGTAGCGGGTTCGAGTCGTGTTCGGCCAGCGCCTGCCGGAACAGGCGGAGTTGGCTGCCCGAGTGACCGGCGGCGTACTCCTGGTACAGCCGCGCCCACTCGCGGGCCTGCGGGGAAGGCTCGAACGTCTGCCCCCGGAAGACCGGAATGGCGCCGCAGTGGCAGCCGTCGTGAGCCCGGAACCGCACCGTGTCCTGCTTGAACACCGAACCGCGGCTCGCGATGAGCTTGCAGAAGGCGCAAGCGCCCAATGCTGCCGAGCGCGCCCACGCGGTCGCCTGACGGTCC